>ERZ842401.7869-NODE-7869-length-10722-cov-8.757851_pt1 | contig 10722 bp, 9 predicted proteins | sample MGYA00521270_ERZ842401 | MGnify/ENA primary metagenome ERZ842401 (study PRJEB31892, sample SAMEA3878208) | bioreactor metagenome | biome: Moose rumen | place: Sweden | collected 2011-10 | study: EMG produced TPA metagenomics assembly of the PRJEB12797 data set... | reverse complement strand
TCGATGAAAGGTGTTGCCATAAGTGATTTTGATTAAAAATTATTGTTGTATATATATTAGTTTGTAGCATCGGATTGAAAAGGCGTGTTTTCACGGGTAATGGCGCAGTTTTGTCACGGTCAAAACACCTGCAATCCCTTGCATACAGGTGCTTCCAGGCGATTGCCGGAAAAAAAATATGGCGCAAATATGGCCTTTTTTTCATATCAAAAAAAATGCTATTTTTGCCTCACCTAACAATTGTGTATGAACCAACATTTTACACATACCAATTTCCCGATCTCGGCATCCTTTGCGGATAATCACACCTTCTCCGCCAAAGAAAAGGATTCCGAAACGGGTTTATCTTACTTTGGTATTAGTGCTGACGGGTATGCGTCATTTGTTCCTCCGACGATAACATAAGTATTTCGAAAACCCAACTCAGACACACTGGATGAAACACTACCGCACAAACCATAAAAATGCTATTTTTGCCCCATATTTTTCGTCCTTGAATATTTTCGAGTCAAAGGCATATACAAATAGATTTTAGTGGTGAACAATGAAACGTTTTTGCCTTTTCCTGATATGTTTGCTGACGGGCATCTTTCCGGTTGCCGCGCAGGTGGCCATTGCCTTTTCCAACCCCGGCGGTTTCTATCCGGAGACCTTCACGTTGTCCATTGAGGCGGAAAACGGCGTGGATGCTCCCCTGCAAATACGCTACACCCTCAATGGGGCAGTCCCCACGGCCAACAGCTTGCTTTACAAGCATCCTCTTGCGATGGACCGCACGCTCTATTCGTCTTCAAATTTCTACAAGATACCCAATACGATACCGAAATACGCTGTTCCCGTTCCCGGTGAGGTGGAGCATATAATCGTGGTGCGCGCCGCCGCCTTCAATGCAGAAGGGGAGCGCTGTTCCGACGTGATTACCGCCTCTTACCTCATTGCCCCGTTATTGGGCCGCAAGATCGAACTGCCGGTTCTGTCGCTGTGTGTGGATTCCTTTGATCTGTTTGACCCGGACAAGGGCATTTTTGTGCCCGGCAACTCGTTTGACCAGGCCCGCCCCGATGCCACGGGCAACTACTACCTGAGAGGACGCGACAATGAGAAGGAGGGATATCTGGAATTCATAGACGGGCCAATGGCGTTTGCACAGTCTTGCGGTGTCAGGACACACGGCAACCGGAGCCGGCGCTTTGCCCAGAAAGGCTTGTCGCTGTATGCCAGAAAAGAGTATGGCGAAAAGCGGTTCGGTCCAGTGTTCGGCGACGATGACTTTGAGGTCAAACGCTTGGTGCTGAAACCTTTTGCCTGTGCCTGGACCCCGATGGGATTCCAGGATTGCTTGTGCCAGCAGCTGGCGGGACAGTTCAACACGTTCGGCTCGCTCGAGTCACGTCCGGTGGTGCTTTTCCTCAACGGCGAATACTGGGGCATCTATTTCCTGGAGGAGAAACCCGACGAACGTTATCTGGAAGACCATTTTGGAGTGGACAGGAACAGCGTCTCTTTGGTGGAGGACTGGGCTGGTCATAACGGCGACGGGGACATCGATTCCGCTTTTGTCGCGATGATGGAGTGGCTGCGCACGGCCAACCTTTCCGATGATAAGCAGTATGAGCAGCTCACGAAGATGGTCGATATCGTCTCCTTCACCGACTATGTTTTGTTCGAGACCTTCATTGGAAACCGGGACTGGCCGGCCAACAATATGCGCTGCTGGTCGGACGACGGTTCCCCGTGGCAGTTCATTTTCTTTGACGGGGATGCCATCCGTACCCAGTATTTTGATTGCGTGGGGAACGCCTTGTATGAGGGCGGCGACAAGACCTGGCCTACCAGCGAGGAGGCCACCCTGCTGTTGCGCCGCCTGCTGCAGAATCCGGGTTACAGGGCGTTTTTCGTGAAAAGACTCGATGAGTTCCATCGTCTGTTTTCGTTTGCGTCGCGAGAGAACAGGGGGATTTTTGAGCAGACGGCTGCATCCCTCAAGTCGGAGATACCCTGCCAGTCGAAGCGCTTCGGATTCCCGAAAAACACTCGCTCTTGGCGGCAGGCGGTTCGGCAGCAAAGACGCTACTGGCGACATCGGGGTGATGAGGTGCGGCGCGCGTGGCTGGAAGTTGTGGGCGAATACAACGGCGAGTCACGTCCGGCGAGGAGTAATGCGGGATGGTGGACAGCCCTTGCGGCGGCCGTTGCGCTGGGGGTGGGGACACTTGTGTTTATATGGAGGCGGCGCAGATAAACCTACTGCATTTTTTTGTACTTTTGCGCCCTTTATTAAAAGAACGAATATGAGTGTGTACGACGATAGAGAAGATGATGAAATAGAAGAACTTGCGGAGCAGTTTATGCGCGACGTGGACGAAGGGCGCTCGACTTTTATGAACGGCGACGACTACGAAGATGTCATCAACTACCTGCTGGATATGCGTGAGATGGAGTATGCGGAGGCGGCCATCAAGGCGGCCATCAAAGCCTACCCCAGCGATGCCTATTTCCATTTGTTGCACGCCAAGTACCACTCTTTGATGATGAATTTTGCCGAGGCTCAGAAGAAGTTGGAGTATGTGGAGCGCAATTTCGAGCCCCTTCCGGAGCTGTTTGTGGAAAAGGTCCTGGTTTGCCACGCCCTCAACCAGCCCATCGATGCCATCGGTGCCCTGAACAAGGCCCTGTCGATGGACGAGCGCCTCCCGGAGGCGCATCTCCTTCTGTCGCAGGAGTATCTGATTGACCGCAACCTCGACAAGGCCGTGGAGCACGCCGTGCGCGCCATCCAACTTGACGACCTCTCTGCCGACGACCTCAGTATGATGACGATGGACTTCCTTCCCTTCCTGCTTCCCAACAAGCAGCTGATCACGGATTTCTTCAGTCGTCTTACCGAGGAGTTCCCGATGTATGCCACCCTGTGGGGCGGTCTGGGACTTGCCTATATGAACAACAACGACTATGACCGTGCCATAGAAGCATTTCAGTTCCAACTCTCCTTGGATGAGGAAAATGCTGTTGCATACGTCAACCTCGGCGACGCCCAATTCGCGTCGGGCGACTATAACAGCGCTGTGCGTAACTACACCGTGGCGATGGAGAAAAGTGACATCCCGCATCTGCCCCTGCAAATCGGAAGATGCTATTTCCAACTCGGCGATTACGATGCCGCGATGGCCTCATTCCTGCAGATGCAGGATCAGGGACTTGTGTATGATTTCGCCACCGTCGATATCGTGAAGACCTTCAAAGCGCAAGGAAAATTTGACGAGGCAAGGGCTTTTCTTCGCAATCTCATCAAGGACAACCCGCAGAATATGGATGCCCTCGAGGAGTTGATTTACCTGCTGGATCCGGCCAAAGATGCCGATGAGATTCGCGACATCTGCTTTATGGGGATGCACAATGAGGATTACCCCAAATATGCCTTCCTGCACAGTTTTGTGGTGTATTGCTGCGAAAGCGGCGCCTACGACCTTGGCATCGAAGTTTGTGCCGAGTATGAGGATGACCCCGACCTGACCTCTATGGTGCACTACTCCATCGCGGCGTTTTACCTCAAGAAGGGGCATATCCAGCACGCCTGCGAGTATCTGGAAGATGCGCTGATGGCGGCCCCCACGGACTGTTATGCCGACTTTGAGGAGCTCGACCCCTCGTTTGCCGACGTGCCCGAGGTGGCGCGACTGCTGAGAATCTATTGTGGAGATGACAATAAAAGCGACTCTGAGTTCCCGTATTAACCGATATTTCCCCTCTTTATGAAAAAAACAATTGTTTGTCTGCTGCTCACTTGCCTCTCTTTAAGTATTATGGCCCAAACTGTTGCGCAAGACACCCTTGCCGTACAAGAAAAGGAGTCTTTGACCGACAGGGTCATTAATTGGTACAACGGGCACTTGAACTACGGCACGGTTACGCTGCTGATGGCGGTGGAGAGTTCGTTCATTCCCTTCCCCTCCGAGGTGATTGTGCCGCCCGCTGCCTATCAGGCGTGCAACAGCGACAATCCCGCGTTGTATAAGACCGACTACAAGTTTCTGAATGTTGTCTTCGTAATATTGTTCGCCACACTGGGCGCGCTCATAGGTGCCATCATCAACTATGTGCTTGCTCTGGTGCTGGGGCGTCCTATCGTCTATTGGTTCGCCGACAGCAAGGTGGGGCATCTTCTTTTGCTGAGTGGTGAAAAGGTGCAGAAGGCGGAAAAGTATTTCATCGACAATGGCAAAAGCTCCACGCTCATCGGCCGTCTGATTCCCGCCGTGCGCCAGCTGATATCCATCCCTGCCGGTTTGTCGAAGATGAACATCGGAGTGTTTGTCCTCTTCACGGCCCTTGGCGCTGGCTTGTGGAATACTATACTGGCCTTCCTCGGCTATTTGGCCCACGGGCAGAAAGACCTGATTGACAAGTATAACCACGAGTTGAAATTCCTCCTGTGGGGACTTTGTTTCGCTTTTGTCGCCTATTTGGTAGTGAAGGGTGTGCGCAGTGCGCGTGCCTCGAAAAAGGAGACTCCCGCCGACAATGCTTCCGAAACCCCGGCTGAATGAGACAATATGGACTCATAGGGAAGAGGCTGGGTCACAGTTTCTCGCAACGCTATTTTGAGGAGAAATTTGCCACGCTCGGGCGTTTTGACTGCCGTTACAATCTGTATGAACTTCCTTCGTTGGACGGTTTCCGCGAGTTTGTGGATGTCGTTCCTGACCTTATGGGCTTGAATGTGACCATCCCATACAAGCAGGCGGTGATGCCGTTGTTGGACGAATTGGACCCGGAGGCCGAGGCTGTGGGCGCGGTGAACACTGTTCGGGTGTGGCGCGAAGATGGAAAGCTGAGGTTGGCCGGTTACAACACTGATGTAGAGGGGTTCCGCCGCTCCTTGGCAGGGCATCCTCTGCCGCACCGCGCTCTGGTGCTGGGTACAGGGGGCGCTGCCGCCGCGGTCACCTACGTCCTGCGGCAATGGGGCGTGGAGTACAAGATGGTGTCGCGAAACCCGTCGGAGGGACAGCTGGGCTACGGGGAGATTACACCTGCGCTGCTGAGAGAGTGGCCTTGGCTCATCAACTGCACGCCGGTCGGGATGTGTCCGGAAGAAAACACCTGCTTGTCGTTGCCTTACGAGGCGTTGTCGGAGCATAATTTCCTTTATGATCTGGTGTACAATCCCGAAGAGACGCTGTTTTTGAAGCGTGGGCGTGAGCGCGGGGCATTGACGCAGAATGGGTTGAGGATGCTGCACCTGCAGGCCGATGCCGCCTGGGAAATTTGGAACCTTAGCAGAAGATAATGTTGTTGACCACAGGAATGGTGTAGTCTGCGTTGATGCGCTCCATAATGAGCGACTTGCGTCCCGCCAGCTCGAAGCGCAGCGCGGCGTTGGTGACCTTGACCTTCAGCACGCCCTTTTTGAAGGAGACGCACGTGGAGTGTTGGGCGCACATCTCGCCCACATATTCGGGCCATCGCTGCATCACCACCCGCTCCGAGAACAACTGCTGCTTGCCGTTTTTGTTCACGAAGTTGTAAATTAAGTCTTTCAGTAACAACTCTTTTCCAGATTCCATAGCATTGTGTGATGGGGAGTGCAAACATACACAAAAAATCGGTTTCCTTCCGCTATTTTTTGTATTTTTGCACCCTTGAATTTTTGAACTATGGATATTGTAGCAAGCGGCATTCGCCCCACCGGTTTCCTTCATCTCGGCAACTATTTCGGTGCCTTGAGGAACTTCATCAAGATGCAGAACGAGAACAAGTGCTTCTTCTTCATCGCCGATTACCATTCGTTGACCACGCATCCTCATCCGTCTGACCTGCAGACAAATGTGCGCAATGTGCTCATCGACTACATCGCCGCCGGTCTCGACCCCGAGAAGGCCACCATCTATGTGCAGAGTGATGTGCCCCAAGTGTGCGAGCTGAGTCTCCTGTTGTCGATGAACGTCTATGTGGGCGAGCTGCAGCGTGTGGCCTCCTTCAAGGAGAAGGTGCGCCGCCAGCCCAACAACGTCAACGCCGGCTTGCTCAACTACCCTGTGCTGATGGCTGCCGACATCCTCCTGCACCGCGCCGACAAGGTTCCCGTGGGCAAGGACCAGGAGCAGCACCTCGAGATGACCCGCGACTTTGCGCAACGCTTCAACCATATTTACCAGCAGGAGTATTTCAAACTGCCCGTGGCCTACAACTTCGGCAACGAGCTGGTCAAGATACCGGGGCTGGACGGCTCCACCAAGATGTCCAAGTCCGACAACGAGGCTTCTTGCATCTATCTCTCCGACGCGCCTGAGGTGGTGCGCAAGAAGGTGATGCGTGCTGTCTCCGACAGCGGTCCCACCGAGCCGGGGCAACCCAAGTCGCAGGCTGTGGAGAACCTCTTCTTGCTGATGAAGGCTGTCTCCACCCCTGACACCGTGCAGTATTTCGAGGACCAGTACCAAGCCTGCCAAATCCGCTATGGAGATATGAAAAAGCAGCTGGCCAACGATATGATCGCCTTCCTGCAGCCTATCTACGAGCGTATTCAAGAGCTTCGCTCCAAGAGCGACTATATCAGCAAGGTGGCGCGCGAGGGTGCTGAGAAGGCCCGCGAAAGTGCCTCCAAAACGGTGCGCGATGTGCGCGAGATTATTGGTTTCAAAGCCCTCTAGTCCTCAGTTTGTATGAAACTGCTGACACAATATCCCCTTTGGCTTGTCATTTTCGCCCTTCTGCTGGGCGTTGGCTACGCCTTGTATCTCTACTACAAGAACAACAACGTCATCTTTGAGAAGCCGATGCGCATCGCGATGGCGTCGCTGCGCGGTCTGGCCGTGGCCCTGATCGCTTTCCTGCTGCTCGCCCCGATGGTGAAACTCACGGTAAAGCAGACCGACAAACCCATCGTGCTGGTGGCTATCGACAACAGCGAGTCCGTGAAATCCAACAAGGATTCCGCCTTCTATGCCAAGGAGTATCCCGGCCAGGTGGCCAAGCTGATTTCTGAGTTGGGCGACTCCTACGTGGTGAAAACTTATCTTGTGGGCGACGAAGACCACCTTATCGGAGACAAGGAGACCCTCGATATGGATTTTTCCGACAAATCTACCAACCTCTCCTCCCTGTTCGACCAGGTGGATATGCTCTATGCCAACCAGAATGTGGGGGCCGTGGTGATGCTCACCGACGGCATTTTCAATACGGGTGCCAGTCCATATTACAAAGCCGAGAAGGCCGGCTGTCCCGTCTATGCGGTCGGGCTTGGCAGTTCCGAGCTGGCCACCGACCTTTTTATTTCAGATATCCTCCATAACCGGCAAACCCTCAAGGGCAATTTCTTCCCTGTGGAAGTCAAGGTGGCTGCCTACAAGCTGTCGGGCAAGCAGGCCGAGTTGACGGTCAAGGAGGGAGAAACTGAAATTTACCGCAAGCAGCTCACCCTCAGTGGTAACCGCTATTTTGAGACGGTGAAGTTCAGCGTGGAGGCCAAAAGCAAGGGGGTGCATCACTATCGTGTGGACCTCACGGAACTGGATGGTGAGGTGACGCACAAGAACAACCACAGCGCCTTCTTCGTGGAAGTTGTCGAATCCCGCGACAAGGTGGCTATTGTCTATAATTCGCCGCATCCCGATGTGGCGGCCCTGCGCGAGGCCCTCGAAGGTACCGACAACTACGATGTGGAGGTGTACCCCGTCTCCGAATTCCGGGGCAATCCCTCCGATTACAGTCTGGTGATACTGCACCAGCTGCCCTCTGCCGCCAACTCCGCTTCCAGCCTGCTGTCTCAGATCCGGCAGAGCGGCACCTCCGCCTTGTATATTGTGGGCCAGCAGACCAACCTGTCGGTTTTCAATGCCCAGAACACGGGCGTGACCATCAACCAGACCAAGGCGATGACCAACAACGCCACGCCGTTGTACAATGATAACTTCACCTCCTTCACCTTTTCGGAGGAGGCGCGGCGGATGCTGCCCCTGTATTCGCCGGTCCAGACACCGTTTGCCAGCTACAAGACCAGCGTGGCCGCCAACATCTTCTTGTACCAGAAGGTCAGTGGCGTGGACACCAAATATCCTTTGGTGGTCTTCAACGAGCAGAACGGTACCCGCACAGGCGTGATTACCGGCACGGGCATCTGGTCTTGGAAAATCTACAACTTTATGCACGCTGAAAACCACGACGCTTTCAATGAACTTGTGGGCAAAACGGTTCTTTATCTGGCCGCCAAGGGCGACAAGAGTCGCTTCCGCGTGCAGCACGAGGGTGTTTTTGCCGAGAATGCTCCGGTGGAGTTCAGCGCTGAGCTGTATAATGAAAGCTATGAGCTGATCAACGAACCTGACATCAAGATGGTGCTCAAAGGTGGTGGCGACACGACCTACGAGGCGCAGTTCTCCAAGCAGAACAACAGCTATTACCTCAATATGGGCGAGCTGCCGTTAGGCAACTATACCTGGACCGCCACCACGCAGGTGGGCAAGCAGCGCCTCGAGAAGAGCGGCCGCTTTGCCGTGCAGGCTGTGATGCTGGAAACCGCCAACCTCGTGGCCGACCACGACCTGCTCAAGAGTATGGCCAAGGTGACCGGCGGCCAGTATTTCGACAAAGAGCATATCGCCGATGTGGCCAAGGCCATTCAGAAAAACGACAACATCAAACCGATAGCTTCCTATCAGAAGAAATATGCAATGATGCTCAACTCGCCGTGGTACCTCGCCGCTATCGTGCTGCTGCTCGGCATTGAGTGGTTCTTGAGGAAGTGGAACGGAGGGTATTAGAGAATTGAGAATTGAGAATTGAGAATTAAGAATTGAGAATTGAGAATTGATGAAAAGAATCATACTGATATTATTCATAATCGCGGTTGCGATGGTGGCGCCGGCGCAGAAGATTGCCTTGCTGAAGTACAACGGCGGTGGTGACTGGTATGCGAATCCCACGTCGCTGCCCAACCTGATCAAGTTTTGCAATGCCAACCTGGGGATGTCGCTCGACCCCAAGCCGGCCACGGTGGAGGTGGGCAGCGCCGACCTGTTCCAGTATCCCTTTGTGCATATGACGGGCCACGGCAACGTGCTCTTCACCGAAGCGGAGGCCTATAACCTGCGGATGTACTTGATTTCAGGCGGCTTCCTGCACGCTGACGATAACTATGGCCTCTCCGACTTTATCCGTCGCGAGATGAAAAAGGTATTCCCTGAACTGGAGTTGGTGGAGCTGCCGTTCAATCATCCTATCTTCCATCAGAAATACAATTTTCCGAACGGTCTGCCCAAGATTCACGAGCACGACAACAAGCCGCCTCAAGCTTTTGCCCTGTTCTATGAAGGGCGGATGGTTTTCCTCTTCACATACGAGTGCGACCTGGGTGACGGCTGGGAGGACTTTGTGGTTCACAAAGATTCGGAAGCCACCCGTACCAAGGCGCTTCAGATGGGTGCGAACATCCTGCAGTATGTTTTCACCAATTAATTCCTAATGGAAAATAATAACGCGCAATTCCTCTTTGCCGGCTTTGTAGCGGGCCTGTTTGGCCTGTGCGATGCACTGGGCCTGGATGGCGTTGTTAAAGATGGTGGTTCTGAATTTGGAGGTGTTGATGACACGGGCGCTGATGACGTTGCCCTCGGCGGTGACGTGCACCTCCACGCAAACCTGTCCCTCCTGGTTTACAGAGGTATTGATGGTGTTGATCATCCCGCGGGTGCCGGTACCGTAGCCGATGCCACCGCCGTGGCCGCCGCCTTCGCCAGGGCCAAGGCCTGAACCTGTGCCAGAACCGCCGCCCGAGCCTGTGCCGCCACGCCCCTTGTACATCGCCGACTGGCTCGGACTTGAGATCCCGTTGCTAGACAAGTGGTTGATGCTTTTTGTGATTTGATGGTCATCTAACATCCAGTTGACACTATTGTCAGGAGATGTAAAAGATAAGATATCCTCATCTGTTTTTGTTATCGTGTGCTTTTTCCCTCCCATATCTACAGTGATGGATGTTCTTATAGGATTATTAGACATCCAGTCTTGTAAATCTCGGAGCGTTTTAATAGAAGATTCTTTAGTTGTTCCTAATACAAAAGAAACATTCTTGACAGATGGACTGCTGGTTTTCTTTGCTAAAATATAATACTGCTCTCCGTTGTAGCATAGATAGTTGTCTACAAGATTGTTGTTGCCTTCAAATGCGGTGAAAGGGAGTTTTACCGATATGACTTGGGATTGGCTTGTTGTTGCTTTGGGTGTTGTGGCTTTTGAGTCAATAACGTTCAGTTGGGGGAAACAATCCCAAACAATAAAAATGAAAACCAAAAGACTAAGATAATGTTTCATCTTGAATGTGTATTTGGAGTTTTGAGCCGCAAATATACGTTTTTTTCTTTATGCATATATCTTGTATCCTGTTAACAGATCTTCGTGCAAAACGTCTCATTAAGGCTGAATGTGGTAGAGTCGTTGCGATGTTGCAATTCCTCCGTAGAGCCGTCACATTGTGGCGGCTCTACTCTACGTTGCGATGTGGCGGCTCTACATTGTGTGGCGGCTCTGTTGGGATATCCTAATGGAAAATAATTACGCGCAATTCCTCTTTCCCTGCCTTGTAGCGGGCCTGTTTGGCCTGTGCAATGCACTGGGCCTGGATGGTGCTGTTGGAGATGGTGGTCTTGAATTTGGCGGTGTTGATGACGCGGGCGCTGATGACGTTGCCCTCGGCGGTGACGTGCACCTCCACGCAAACCTGTC
>ERZ842401.7868-NODE-7868-length-10725-cov-5.079475_pt1 | contig 10725 bp, 13 predicted proteins | sample MGYA00521270_ERZ842401 | MGnify/ENA primary metagenome ERZ842401 (study PRJEB31892, sample SAMEA3878208) | bioreactor metagenome | biome: Moose rumen | place: Sweden | collected 2011-10 | study: EMG produced TPA metagenomics assembly of the PRJEB12797 data set... | reverse complement strand
ATTAATTCTAATAAAAATTCTATTGATTTTTTATTCATTCCTTTTTCAGTATATTTTTCATTTAGAAAAAATTCTCTAAAAGACATAATATGATAATTACCTGATTTATAAGAATTACTTCTAATACCTAAGTTATATAATTCTTCTGTTTCTATCTCAATATCTCTAGTTGTTTTATATTTTTTGCTCGTATTAATAAGTAAATCATTAAGTATATTTCTTTTAGTTATTTCATGTTTATTTATTTTTCTTTTAAAATTAATACGCATATTAACGGTTTTAAATTTATCAGTTTTGATAATATGTAAATTATAATTATTATTTTCTATTTTTTTATAAGTCAAAGTATCACCCCTTATAATTTTATTGCTGAATTAAGCGCTAAAGTAATCATATCATTAAAATTTTTTTGACGTTCTTCACTTGTTGTTTCTTCATTAGTTACAAAACTATCTGATATTGTAAGTAAACATGTAGCATTTTTACCTAATACATTTGCATTATGAAATAGTGCGAATGATTCCATTTCAACAGCTTGTACACCATATTTTTCTACTAATTCTAAGTAATTATTATTTTCTTTATAGAATACATCACTACTATGAGCTATACCTACTGTTATTTTTTGATTTAATTCACTAGCAGTATTTACAATAACATCATTTAAATATTTAGATGATTCTAATACATTTCTTTGTTCATTATTTTGTGTTTTAGCATAACTAGATTCTGAATAACATTTTTCTACAAGTAAAACATCATAAACATTTAACTCTTTTACATATGAACCTGCTGAACCTATTCTAATAATATTTTCTACATCATAAAATTTATATAATTCATATGAATATATACCAATACTAGGCATACCCATTCCACTTGCCATAACAGTTACTTCTTTTCCTTTATAAGTACCTGTATAAGCAAACATACCTCTTACTTTATTTACTAATTTTGCATTTTCTAAAAAATTATCAGCTATATATTTAGCTCTTAATGGATCTCCTGGCATTAATACGGTTTTTGCAATACTACCTTTTTCTGCTTCATTATGTGGTGTCATTTTATCACTCCTTTTATATATTCTTCAATTTCTTTTATGGTATTATTAAAATTTTCATAATCAGTATTAAACCAATTAATTTTCATTTGATTATTAAACCATGTATATTGTCTTTTAGCATATTTTCTACTTCTTTGTCTTATTAAATCTAAACAATTATCTAAATCATCTTTCTCTTCAAAATATGGAAATAATTCTTTATAACCTATAGGTGTTAAAACAGCTTTTGTTCTAATATTTGATTCAAATATTTTTTTTGCTTCATCAAGAAGTCCATCACTTACCATAACATCTACTCTTTTATTTATTCTATTATATAAATTTTCTCTATCAGTAGTTAAACCTATAAAAATGGTATCATAAAGTAATTTGTCCGTTTTTTCTTTTTTACTTATTGATTCATGATTAGAATAATAATAATCAAGAGCTCTCTCTATTCTTTTTCGGTTATTTGGATGAATAGTAGTATCTGGATCAATTTCTTTTAATTCTTTATATAAATCTTCATTAGTATAACCACTATAATCTCTTTTATAATATTCTTCTTCAAATTTATAATCATATAAACAGGCTTTTATATAAAGACCAGTTCCACCTACAAGAATTGGTATTTTGCCTCTTTTTAATATTTCATCTATTTTTAATCTAGCATCTTTTTGATAATCAAAAACAGTGTAATCTTCAGTAATATCTTTTATATCAAATAAATGATGAGGGATACCATCTTTTTCTTCTTCACGCACTTTAGCAGTTGCAATATCAAGACCTTTATATACTTGAGTTGAATCAGCATTTATAATTTCACCATTATATATTTTAGCAAGTTCTACACTTAATTTTGTTTTACCAACACCTGTTGGTCCTACTATACATATTACCATAAATCACCTTTTTTTAACATCATATTTTTCTAAATAATCTTTTATAGAATCTTTCATTTTATCTGTAAAATCATTTTCATATATATTAATACCTAGTTTATTTAAAATATCATTTAATTCTAAATTTGAATCATTTATATGATTATTTAACCATACTATATCTTCTATTTTAGAATATTTTCTAGTATAAAAAGTAAATATAGTACCTAATATATATCTTAAATCATAAGCTAAATCATATCCCAATTTTTCTTGTAAACTTTCTATATTTCTATCATTAGTAAAATTTTCATTATTATATTTTTTCTCTTGTTGCTTTAAATATATAAGTATTTTACTACATTCTCTATCATAGTTTTCTTTTGGTATTTGCATTATATTATCATACAGCAATTTATAATTTTCATCATTAATTTCACCAAAAAATTTATATACAAGTAAAGGACTTTCTATATTATAAAATCTATTTGTTTTTCCTTTTATAAATAATAATCGCCTTTTATAATATATATCATCTTTATTAATTCCTTTATCTATTAAATAATCCATCGCGTATATTTCAAAATAAATAGCTAGAAATTCTGTTAATAAATGGCTATTTTTAGTGCTTATATTTTTTAAATTTATATAATGAATATATTCATGAATAAGACTTATAACTTCTTCATAGCTATATTCTCTTTTAATATTTATAATATTAATATCATCATTTATATGTTTAAAATATGATCCATCATATTCTTCATTATAGCCAAAATCTAATTCACCATTTTTTATTAAATTATCAAAATCATCTAAATACTTAGGATTAATACTTTCTATTATTTCTCTTGCTAGTAAATAAACATCTTCATCTGTTAAATTATTTTCTTTTTTTTCAAATGATAAATCATATAAATTTAAAAAATTGCGTAATTCATCATTTATAACAGTTAATCTACTTAAATTATCAACAAATATATCATATTTATCTGATAAATATATAAATAATTCATTTAAATATTTATTTAATTCATCATAAGTATCCATAAATCACCTACTTTTAAGGTATTTTTTATAACATTGTTCTAATTTTTGATATGAATCTATGTTTAAATCAATATTATTATAATTTAATTCTAAATAATCAAGTACTTGTTCAAATGTATAATTTTTTAATTCTTCATTTAATTCAAATAATTCTTTTATATTTTTTCTATTTTGTTTTATTCTATCATACATATAGAAAGTTATTAAACCTCCAACTATATATGTTTGTTGCTCATCTAAAGATAATTCATAAGTATCTACTATTTTATGTATTGAATAAGATAAATCTTCTACATAAGAACTAGAATAAGTATTTAAAACTTTAATAATACTTCCTTTATCAATATAATTATTAATTAAATAACTTTCAATTAATTTAATATTAAAATCTACATCTATCGATTTTGTTTTTAAACAGTATAACATAAAATTAATGGGAGCTTTTGAATCCTTAATGTTTTTATTTTGTAAAAATTCTTCTAATAATACTTCTCCAAGCATAGATATTCCTTCAGTATAAAACATACGAGCTATACTTTCTTCTTTTTCATCCAAATTAATATCATGAAATAATTCATGAACAATAGCATATGAATCTTCAATATTATTATTAAGAGGTAAATAGATAAATCGATTACCAAATTCATAGACACTATATGGAGATTCTCCATCAGTATGTTTATAATTAAAATCAATTGTTCCATCTTTTTTTCTTAATTCATAATATTCTTTATAATCTGGATTTAAATTATATAAAAATTTTGTAACTATTTTATCAGTTTCTTTTAAATCATATTTTTTATAATATTTATATTTAAAATAAACATCTGGTTGTTTTAAAATAATATTGTTAAATTTTTTTATTAATCTTAAATCTTCTAATGATTCAACATTAGCTTTTACTACATAATCTTCTACAGCATTCGCAATAATATCAAATGCATTTTCTTCCATAAAACCACCCTATTTTATAAACATAGAATCTCCAAATGAGAAAAATCTATATTCATTTTTGATTGCTTCATTATAAGCATTCATAATATTTTCTTTACCCGCTAGTGCACTTACTAACATAACTAATGTTGATTTAGGTAAATGAAAATTTGTAATTAATGAATCTATAGCTTTAAATTCATATCCTGGATATATAAATATATCTGTAAAGCCAGAACATTCTTCGAACTCTCCATATAAACTCATAATTGTTTCTAATGTTCTTGTTGTTGTAGTTCCTACACTTATTATTCTTCTATTTTCTTTTTTTGCTTTATTTAATTTTAAAGCTACATTACTACTCATCATATAAAACTCACTATGCATTTTATGTTTAGTAACATCTTCTACATTGACTGGTCTAAAAGTACCAAGTCCAACATGTAAAGTTATATATAAAACATCTATACCTTTTTCTTTGATTTTTTCAAGTAAATCTTTAGTAAAATGAAGTCCTGCTGTTGGAGCAGCTGCACTACCTAAGTTTTTAGCATAAACAGTTTGATATCTATCTTTATCAGCTAGTTTTTCATGTATATATGGTGGAAGAGGCATTTCTCCTAATTTATCTAATATTTCATATAAAATACCTTCATAAATTAATTTAAATATACGAATACCTTCTGCTTTTTCTTCTATACATTCTGCTTTTAAAAGTCCATCTCCAAACGATATAATTGTCCCTACTTTTACTCTTTTAGCAGGTTTAGTTAAACATTCCCAGGTATTATTATTTAAATCTTTTAACATTAATACCTCTATAGAAGCATTAGTCTCTTCTTTTATTCCATATAGTCTAGCAGGTATTACTTTTGTATCATTTAATACTAATGTATCACCTGGATTTAAATAATCAATTATATCACTAAAATGTTTATGTTCTATACTACCTGTTGTTTTATCTAAAACAAGCATTTTAGATTCATCTCTATTTTTTATTGGAGTTTGTGCTATTAAATGAAGAGGTAAATTATAATCAAAATCATCTGTTTTCATTTATCTTACCTTTTTATTATCATCATATCCATAAAATTCAAATTCTGCTTCACATAATTGATCTAATTTTTCTTCTTTATCTTCTGATTCACCTATAATATCAGCTAGAAAAGCTCTTTTTACATTAATATCATCTGTTACACTATTTAGTTTATTCTTAAATTCTTCATTACACATTAAGTCAACATATTTTGAATAATTTTCTCTTTTTACTTCTTCTTGCATAAAGATATCAGCAAGTAATGATGCTTCTAGATCCATTTCAAATACTTTTTTATTTAAAATTTTATATAAAATAGTATAAATAAATACTTCATCTATTTCACTTATTTCTTGATGTTCACTTAATATTTTAGTTATTTTTGATAATAATATATTCTTTTGTTCTTCATCTTCTATTGAATTAATTATATCTTCAAATTCTTTTTTATGTTCTAAATATAATTCATCGATTATTTCATCTTCTTTAAATTCTTTTGTTTTTTCTTCAATCAAATTTTGTAATTCTTCTAAATTCACATTAATCCTCTTTTCTATTTTTATTTATTCCTAAATGTTTATATGCTTTATCAGTTACAATACGACCTCTTGATGTACGTTTTAAAAATCCTGTTTGTAATAAATAAGGTTCATATACATCTTCTATTGTGGATACTTCTTCTCCTATTGAAGAAGCAATTGCATCTATTCCAACAGGTCCACCATCAAATTTTTCAATTATTGACTTAAGTAAATTATAATCTGTATCGTCAAGTCCTAATTTATCTACTTTAAGTTTATCTAGAGCATTCTTAGTTATTTCTAAATTAATAATTCCATCATTCATAACATAAGCAAAATCTCTTACTCTTTTAAATAATCTATTAGCAATTCTAGGTGTACCACGGCTTCTTCTAGCTAGTTCAATAGCAGCTTCATCATCAATTGGAGTATCTAATACTCTTGATGTTCTTTTAACTATTTGTGTTAATTCTTCTTCAGTATAGAATTGTAATTTAGATATTATTCCAAATCGATCTCTTAAAGGGCTAGTTAAATCACCAGCACGAGTTGTAGCTCCAACAAGCGTAAATGGAGGTAAATCTATTCTTATATTACGACTTGTAGAATCACTTCCTACTATAATATCTAATTTAAAATCTTCCATTGCGGGATATAATATTTCTTCTATAAATCTTGGAATACGATGTATTTCATCGATAAATAAGACATCTCCTTCTTCTAATGTAGAAAGGATAGCCGCTAAATCACCAGCTTTTTCAATAGATGGCCCACTAGCTGTTTTAATATTTGTACCAAGTTCATTTGCAATTATATAAGCAAGTGTTGTTTTACCTAAACCTGGAGGCCCATATAAAAGCACATGATCTAATGATTCATTACGCATTTTTGCAGCTTTAATAAATATATTTAAATTTTCTTTTACTTCTTTTTGACCTATATATTCATCAATACTATCTGGTCTTATTGATTCTTCAAATGTATCTTCTTCTAGTTCATGATTTGTTATTATTCTTTCATCCATTTATTCACGTCCTATCTTAATAATAATTTTAATGCTTCTTTTATTTGTTCTTCTATTTTTTTATTTGAATCAACATTAGGAATTATTTTTTTAATATCTTGTTTTTTATAACCTAATGCTTCTAATGCATCCATTAATTCTTCATTAGAATTTTTATTTGTATCTTGTTCTACTAATTTTCCTTTTAAATCTAATACTATTTGACGAGCTACTTTATCTCCTATTTTAGGAAATTTTTTTAAATAAGTAATATCACCATTTTCAATGGCATTTACTACATCATTAGTATTATTAGCAATTATACCTAAAGCCATTTTAGGCCCTAATCCCTTTACATCAATTAATTTTAAAAATAAATCTTTTTCATCTTTAGTTTTAAATCCATATAAAGATAATTCATCTTCTTTAACATTTTGATAAACATATACTTTATATTCATTATTTATATTAAAAGAATATGGATTAGATGTAAATATTAAATACCCTATATTATTATTTTCTAAAATAATATAATTACTTTCTATTTCAGTTATTATTCCTTTTATATAACCATACATAATATCACCACTTTCATTATACCATTATATAAGAAAAATAGTAAGTATTTACCTACTATTTAAGAATTTAATTCTTCATTTTCATTTGATAATTCATTATCTATTAATGCATTATACTCTATTTTATTACCATTTTTAGTTATTTCTATTTCTATATTTTCAAATAGTTCTTTTGTATTAGTATTTTTTAAATCACTACTTATATAACCATTATTTTGTAACAACTGTAAATCTATTATTAATTTTTGATATGTTTCAGCACAATTATTTATATCATTGTAATAACATGTACCACTTTCTCCATTTGGAAGATCTAATATATGATCTGAACCCCATAGACGAGCTGCTGATTCTATAGATTCTATTTGTTTTTGATATAAAGTATCTTTTGAATTTTTTACAACTCCTACTATAGCTGGAATTGTAACTAAAGCTATTAATCCTATTATTACTAAAACTGCTAATAATTCTAGTAATGTAAATCCTTTTTTATTTTTCATAAGTATCACCTATTATTATCATATCAAATTATATATTTTTTAGCAATTAAAAAATGTCAACTTGACATTTTTTTAGGCAACTAAATTTTGTTTGATTTTTTTCTTTATTTTTGTTTCTTCTCTTGATACTTTTACTTGAGAAAGACCTAATACATTAGCAACCTCACTTTGACTTTGGTTATCAATATATCTTCTATTTATTATTTCTTTTTCTAATGGTGTTAATAATTCTAATTCTTGTTTAAATGCTACTAAAGTATCTAAATCCATTGAATTATCACTAACTATATCATGATATGTTATTTCTTTTCCTTCTTCATTTATAGGTTCATCTATACTTTTAGTAAATGAACATATTTTTAAAGCTTCTTCTATATCTTCTTCTGGTATTTCTAAATAATTAGCTAATTCTAATACTGTAGGTTCTCTATATAATTTTTGATTTAATATATTTTTAGCTTTTTCAATACTGTTTTTTAATCTTATAATATTTCTACTTATTTTTACATTTTTATCTTCTCTAACTAATTTACTCATTTCTCCATAAATATATGAATATGCATATGTAGAAAATTTAGTATTATAATTAAAATCAAAATTTTTATATGCTAGAAGTAAACCTGTTATACCAGCTTGATATAAATCTTCTTTATTTTTATAACCACCAAAATATTTAGCTATTGAATGAATTAGATTACTATACTTTTCTATTTCTTCTTCTGTCATAATCCTCCTATACTATTATTTCATCAAAAGAAACTAATTCATTATCTACTTCTTTCACATATTTTAAAATATGACTTTTTTCTATTTGTATTTTTATTAAATCATTTATATTTGCTAATATTAAATGACCTTTATTATTTTTAATAATTTCATATGTATAAAATAGTAAATTAATTCCTTTTAAATCTATATTATATATTTTGTTTAAATTAATTACCACATTTTTTATACCATTTTCTTTGATAATTTTAATTACTTCATCATTATATTTTTGATATGTATTTTTAGTCATAACACCAGTTAATCTTACAAAAAGAATTCCTTTTCTAAACTCAAATAAAGTATCTATTTTAATCACCTCAAAGATAATTTAACACATTAATTTTTATAATGTTATAGATACGACAAAATTAGAATTTATTTTCGTTCGACATTTTATACATCTGAATTGTCTTTGTTTTTTATAAATTCCCTTAACATTTTAGTTAGAGCTCTTTTTTCAATTCTTGATACATAACTTCTTGAAATATTTAAACTTTTCGCAATTTCTTTTTGTGTATATTCATCACTATCATTTAATCCATATCTTTTAGTTATTATTTCTTTTTCTCTTTCATTTAAAATATTAAAATATTTTTTAGTAAGTTCCATATTATTTTTATTATGAATATCTAAAGCATAGTCAGGTTTAGGAGTTTTTAGAATATCCATAAAGGTTATTTCGTTCCCATCTTTATCAAAACCTACCTGTTCATTTAAACTAATATTTTTATTATTTTTCTTATCAGTTCTAAAATACATTAATATTTCATTTTCGATACATCTTGCACAATATGTAGTTAAACGAGCTCCATTTTTATTAGAAAAACTATCTACTCCTTTTATAAGTCCTATTGTTCCAATACTTATTAAATCATCAACATCTTCTTTTCTATGATCATATTTTTTAACTATATGAGCTACTAATCTTAAATTATGTTCAATAAGTTTATCTCTAGCATTTTTATTACCTAAATAAGCTTCTTTTATATATTGTTCTTCCTCTTCTTTTGATAAAGGATCTGGAAATATATTATTAGAATAAGCAGCTGTAAAGATATAAAAATCTTTAAATAAATAAGATAATAATTTTTTTAACATCATACCACCAATTAAATATATGTAATTAAAATAAAAAAGAGAATTATTTTTTTAAATTCTCTATTTCTTCTTTAGTTAAACCTGTTACTTCTACTATTTCTTCAATGTCCATATTCTTTTTTAATAAATTTAAAGCTATTATTTTTTGTTGTTCTTTAGCAATGATGTTTTCTGCTTCTTGTTGAGCTTTTTTTAATATCATTTCAGCTTCTTGTTTAGCTAATTCTTTCATTTTTTCTGATTCTTCTTTTGCTGTTTCTTTCATTTTCTCTGATTCTTCTTTTGCTGTTTCTTTCATTTTTTCTGATTCTTCTTTAGCTGTTTCTTTCATTTTCTCTGATTCTTCTTTTGCTGTCTCTTTCATTTTCTCTGATTCTTCCTTTAACTTTGCACAATCATTTTTAGCGTTATCCAACATTTCATTTAACTCAGCCATCATTGCTTCATGTTCCCATTCATGCTTAGTCATATTAATATATCCCTCCATTATTTCTTCATTACCACTTAATCTAGAAATATTATTAATCAATATTTCTTTTGATTTATTAGTAACTGTTTCATTCAAAATATTTTCTAATTCATCTTTTTGTGTACTCATAAAAATATTACACCATTTAATTATTTTAGTAGTTCTTTCATCATATGTATTTTTATCATACCACATTTTCATTCCAGTTTCCATATTTATTAAATCAATTTTAAACTTTTTTGTCGCAATAAAATTATCTTCTATATCAGTTAAATATAATTCAGATACTAATTTTTTACGATAAGATCCTGTAATAAAATTAATTTGAACAGTTTTTTTAATATCCTTATAACTATTAAATCCTTCTTTTAATTGTCTAGAATGAATATTACTTAAAAATACAATGTTTCTATCTAAAATATTTTGACCAAAACTTGTAGACATTTCTATATTAATATAATCCCCATGATAATCTAATAATAAATCAACTTCTTTACTTGATTCACCTTTAATATTTTTAAATAATGTTCTTTGCTGAATACTTAAATGTCCTCTAACATCTTTTAAATCATAATCAAAATAACTAGCTATAAATTCTTCTAACACATAAATATTATTTTTATCATTAAAAATTTGGGAAAACATTGAATCATATTTAAGAGGTATTATTTCACCAGGTCCTAATGTTTTTTTTATAAAATCACCTTCTTCATAAAAGAGGAAAATGGTACCAAAGTTTCTCTTTCAAATTGATAATATACTAAATTTTAGGGGAATGCAAATGCGGGTTTTGGTTTTTTTTATTTGAAAATAAAACAGATTTTGTAAATCTGCTTAAGCAAATAT
>ERZ842401.7867-NODE-7867-length-10728-cov-3.026984_pt1 | contig 10728 bp, 8 predicted proteins | sample MGYA00521270_ERZ842401 | MGnify/ENA primary metagenome ERZ842401 (study PRJEB31892, sample SAMEA3878208) | bioreactor metagenome | biome: Moose rumen | place: Sweden | collected 2011-10 | study: EMG produced TPA metagenomics assembly of the PRJEB12797 data set... | reverse complement strand
GGGAGAAAGATGAAAGATTTGAAAACCGTAATCGCTGATTTTAGAACTTCGCAAAAGCAAGGATTTCAGTATGCGCTGTTTTTTGCATTGCACTTGATTTTATTTTTCAACCCGATTTCTGAAAAGAATGTCGCTGTAGAATCCTTCTCCAGAACTTTTGGAAGCGGGATTATTCACAATTGGGATTGTTCGAGAGTGATTTCCAATTTTTATTTTTGGATTGTCGCGTTCTCAATTCTTTTATTTGGATTTTGGATTTTCTTCAATAAATTGAAAGAGCTTTTTTGCTGCACGGAAGAAGAAAAAAGCGCTGTCGCATTTTTGGACGGCTTTATGGTCTTAGGCTGCGTGAATCTTGCGTTAAAAGCATTTGTATTTTTTGCCAGCAATGGAAAAATCGATTACTATTCGACGATAATCGTTGATTTCGTGATTGTATCGGTTTTCTTATACCTGATTTTTCATTGCGAAAAAAACATTTCGTTTGACAATTATTTGCGTCTTTTGATTTCAATCTTTTCAGTTTCTTTTTGCATTATTGTGATTCTTAAGAAAACAGAGATTGTATTTTCAATAAAACTGCTTTCGGTTCTCGTTGCGCTGAAAATTCTGTTTATAAAAATTTTGAAAAATGAGAACTCAAACAGTGCAGTTTTTAGTTTTTTGAAATCAAGTTCAATAACATTCAGCTTTTTTCCGTTGATGACAAGCGTGTTTTTTGAACTTTTGAACGTGATGAACTCGCACAATCTTTTTGTGACGCGAATCAGAAAATATTACGCAATCGCTTGTTTTTGCTCCTTAGTATGCACGGCGTTTTTTGCGATTGTTATATACAGAAAAAATCTTGCTCTTCGGTTTTGGAAGCGCATTTCCTATCCAATCTTGGTTATTGGACTTGCAGCGTTGAGCACACAACCGGTACTTTCAAAAGTATATGATGCTGATATTTTTGAAAGCGCAAATCTTTCTATTCCTGTCAGCAATTTTTTGAATTTCGGGAAGCTCCCCGTCGTAACCTGTTATCCGGGGCATATGATGAGCGGTGTTTGGCAGGCATTTTTGTATGCGTTTTTGAACGGCGATAAATTCGGCGCTATTTTCTCTCCGTACTCAAATTGGCTGTATTTTCCTGCACTCGCGGTTTTGTTTTTCTATTTCGCAAAAGCGGTTCTAAACGAAGATATTGCTTTATTCGCAGCAATTGTATTTCCATTTTCGGCTAATTCAGCGTGGAACTATTTTGGACTTGGGATGCTGCTTGTGCTTGCTGTTATGGCTTACGTCAAAAAGCAAAGTATGTTCAGGGCTTTTTTGATTTGGGCGTCATTTGCGTGGTGCGCGCTGTACCGATTAGATTTAGGATTTGCTTTTTTTGCGGCAACATTGATAAGTCTTGCACTTTGGCTTTGTCAGTCAAAAAACAAAATCGCTGCAAAACACCTTTTGATTTCGTTTGCAATTTCTGTTGCAGCGGGACTTCTTTTGTGGACAGTGCTCTGCATTCAGCAAAAAGTAAATCCTGTTTTACGCCTGTTTGAGTTTTTGAAACTTTCAGCATCAAATCCGACTTGGGCGTATGATCATATCGGAGACAAAAATAAAAATCTTTTCGTTTTCGGGTATTTGATTTTGCCGTTTTTGATGGCTTTGTCTGTTTGTTTCTGTGCATTTTCAAAAAAACTGAAAAAAACTATTTCTGAAGAACAATGGATTTTGCTCTTGATTTTCGGATTTTCATATTTTTTCAATCTGCCGAGAGGTCTTGTGCGGCACTCCCTTGCAGAAAATTCTATTACAATCGTTTTTTGGAGTGCGGCTATTTTTCTTTCTGCAGTGAGCGCAATGTTTTCAAAAAAGAGAAATATTTTTCTTCCGATTTTTGCGTTTTTGATAGTCTTGAGCAATCAATTCGTAAACGGAAACACGTTTTCTGCATCTCCGATTGCAGAATCTGTTTTGTCTCAGATTCATTCAAATCTTGAGCAAAGCCGTGCGCAAAAAGCAAACCGAGTAATTTTTGAATCCGGAATGAAAGAATATTGCGATTCCTACAAATTTGTTATGGACAAACTTTTGGAGCCAAACGAAACGTATCTTGATTTTATGAACCGCACGTTCGCGTATTCCGCAATCGGGCGTGAAAGTCCTGTGTATGTGGCGCAATCCCCGCTTATGCTTTCAGGCGAGTTCACGCAAAAAATGTTCATCAAAGAAATAGCCGACAGAATCGAGACCGTTCCGCTTGCGATTCTTCCCCTAAAAGATACACGAGCAGGTGCTTCATTGGACGGTATTTACAATACATACCGCTACTACAAAGTCAGCGAATTCATTTTCACGCATTACCGTCCGCTTTGCAAATACGGCGATTTTGCTGTCTGGGCATTGAACGAACGCTATGATTCTTTTGCAGAAAAACTTAAGTCTGATTCTGCGGAGGATAACAACCTTGTTGAAACGCTTTTATGGAACGACGGTTTTTCTTTGCACAACTGTGAAGTCATAAAAGATTTTTTTGACAATTCGCTGACATTCTGCTATACAGGAAAAGACCCGTTTTTTTCAAACCTGCATAATTTCATTGACATTTCTGAATTTATTGGAACAAAAGTATCAATTTCTTTTGATTATGAAACTGATACAGACGATATAATGCAGCTTTTTTACACAACCGAAAACAATGAAAACTATTCTGAAGAAAAATCGGAGAAAGTATCGATTTCAAACTCTGGAAATACTACTTTTTCATTTCCAGTTACAAAGTATTCTAAAATTCGGCTTGATATTCCAGAAAAAAGCACGGTTAAGATAACCGCAATTCGGCTTTTTGATGGTGTAATTCCTATTGATGTCAGATACAGCAATGATTTTCATTCGTACAATCTGGATTATCTGCCGCTTTTGTGGGCTGAAAAAGACAAAAAATCCGCCGCGAAAAATTCTGTTCTTGCCGAACTAAAGCAGAGTGGCGGTATATGGAATTTCTCTGAAAAGGAAATCGCAAAAAATGATTCTGGAAATTATTTGCTGGTAAAACTTGAAAACGCTTCAGCGGAAGATAAAACTGCGGTTGTTCAGTTTGGAACTGTAAGTCCTGAAGGATTTGCCAGTCAATTCTCGTTTTCTTGCAGAGCTTTGCAAGGAACACACTCGTATATTTTCCGCATTTCAAGCGATTACCGTTGGTATTTTGAAAATATCAATGCGGTAAAAATCGACGGCGAAGTTTCTGTCCTTGAAGCAAAAATTTTGGAGGGAGACTGATGAACCTTTCCATCTCAAATCTCGCATGGAACATGGAGCAGAACAACGCAGTGTATGCTCTCATGCAGAAATACGGCTTTACGGCTCTTGAAATCGCGCCGACGAAAATTATCGCGGACGAGCCGTATTCGCATATTTCTGCGGCTGCGGCGTGGGCTGTGGATGTGCGTGCGAAATACGGCTTTTCAATTTCGTCCATGCAGTCGATTTGGTACGGCAGGAGCGAAAAGCTGTTCGGCACGGAAGCGGAGCGCACCGCGCTTTTGGAATACACGAAGCGCGCGGTTGATTTTGCCGCGGCAATCGGCTGCAAAAATCTCGTGTTCGGCTGCCCGAAAAACAGGAACAAGCCGGACAATGCAGACGAAGAAATCTCCGTCCGCTTTTTTCGGGAAATCGGCGATTATGCCGCGGCGAAAAATACCTGCGTCGCGCTTGAAGCGAATCCCGCGATTTACGGCACGAACTTTGTTAATACCACGCACGAGGCGATTGCGCTTATCCGCGCGGTGAACTCCGACGGCTTCAAGCTCAATCTCGATGTCGGTACGATGATTCAGAACGGCGAGCCGGTTTCTGTGCTTTCGGGAAATGCAGACTTGATACATCACGTTCACATCAGCGAGCCGCTCCTAAAGAAAATCGAGCCGCGCCGATTGCATAACGATTTGCTCTCGTTCTTGCGGTCGCAAAAATATGCGGGCTTCGTTTCTGTCGAAATGGGATTACAGGAACACTTGAGCGATATTGAAGATGTGATGAAATATGTGGGAGACAAATGTCATGCTGAAAGTAAAAAATAAACGTATCTTTTTGCTACAAATACTATTTATGCTATTGCTCTGTTATATTCACGCTCTTACAGCAGGGCATACCTGTGACTTTTCGCCCATAAATGGCACTTTTCAGAATTTTAATCCTGTTCGCCGATTGCTCTCAGGACAAATTCCGTACAGAGATTTTTCTGATTACTTAGGGCTTGGACATTTGTATATTGGTTCTTTTTTCACATTTTTATTCGGAAGAAATTATCAGGCAAGTCTCATTGCATTTTCTTTTTTGACAATTTTTTCATTTGCTCTGCTTTCGCTTTCTATCGGATTTTCGATTTTACATGACAGAATAAAAGTTTTTGCAATTACAAACATTTTTCTGGTTGTCCTTTTGCAACAACCAGCATTTTATGCGAATGGCTCTCTGACTGGCTCATTTATGAAAAACGCAATGAATGCAGCTTTAACTGTTGGTAATTCCGCACGCTTTGTCAGAGGGATGATTCTTCCGATTTTTGTTTTCCTTTTCTTAATGGGGAGTACATATATAAAAGCGAAGAAAATTAGAAAATACGACACCCTTGTTTATTCAGCGAGTTTTGGCTTTCTTGCAAGTTTTGCCATTTTTTGGAGCAATGATTACGGCATAAGTTCTTTTGTTTGCGCCTCGATTGGTTTCCTGTGGTGCTCAATATCAAAATGGCGGAGTGCAAAAAAAGTCGCCGTACATTTTCTTGTTTTTTTGGATGCGGTGCTGTGCGGAACTATTTTGTTCGGAGAGCTTCTTACGGCAGGGCATTTTGGCTCGTGGCTAAAAAACACATTTGGAACAGGCGATTTTCAGCGGTGGTACTATCTGGGCGGCGCATCATCTTACGTTTTTGAAATTGATATGTCATTCTTGACGGTGACTCAGCTGCTCATTTGTTTCATTTATGCGTACTTCATTTTTATCAGCCGTGCCGACAGAAAATCCTTGATTCGTTTTGGCATCCCTTGCTTTTGTAATCTGACTTCATATTGCGCTGTGAATGAATACAAACTCCTAAGCGGCGGGTTGATTTACGAAGTCGCGTATTCGGCTCTTTTTCTGACGCTTGCTTTTGAAGTGGCATCGTTCCTAAAAGCTCATCTCCAAATAAACGTTAGGCGCGCCACAAAGCTTTGCTGTGTCGCTTCCTCTGCTATTTGCGCTTCATGGCTCGCGCCGAATGCATTTAACGAGGCATTTTTCCGTGCCACGGCAAAGCCAGCTAATTGCATAGTAGAATTAGGCGGGGGGGGGGGGATCTTTGTATAGTGATTTGATTACTGCAAAGAATTTCCTCGGAAACAAAAAGATATTTTCAACTTATGCATCTGCGCAGGAGGTTATTCAAAACCAATTTCAGCCGTCGGGAGTCGATTACATCATTCATGTTCTGGGCGATGAGCAGCGCGAAAAATATCTTGAGTCGTTCCGCAAAGGCGATTTTGACTACGCCGTAACAATCCGCGAGGAGCACAACGACTGGGAAAATTGGATAAAGCGGGCAAATTGGTTTTTCTACCGCGAATTGTACAAAAACTATTCCCCTGTTTTTGAGAATGGCTATGAACGCTATTGGCAGAAAAACGAAAGCGGAGAGAAAAACGTACTTTCTGCAGAGAATGCTGCGGTTTCCATCAGAATCGAAGATATAGATGTTTCAAGGAAAAAGATAGTTCTTTCTGCGGACAGCAGCGTGAACGGCGTTGCGGATGTCTTCATCGATTATGAGCTTTCTAAAAACAGAAAGGCACGAAAGTCAAAATTCGTCTTCAATATGAATCTGCTTGTGCAGGAAACGGCGTTTTTGTCTAAGAACACCAATTCTCTCCGCGCAAAGAGCGCAGAGCATATTCCCATCGAAGTCAAAAACGGGCACGGCGAAGTGATTTTGACCGGTAAGCCCATGAGTTCGTGCCTTGAAATCAACGAAGTACGGTGTGATGGGATTTTTTGCATTCCCAAAATAATTTTTCTGTCACCTACTACCGACGAAAATTGGACTAATGGAATCCTTAACTCCACAAAGAAAACGCTGCTCCTTGCTTATGATTCTGAGTTGCTTGAAAAAATCCAAGAATCAGATTGTGTACAGGCACAAAACGAGCAGTTTGCCATTGTGAACAGAGAGTACGACTCAAAATGGATTCGCGTGACGGTTGACAGAGACGCTTCTCTTTGCGCATACCCTGCTCGCATTTCATTCTCGAATTCTGAAATTGATGATGACATTGATTCGCTGTTTGAGAATGCGGAGGATAAATAATTATGGAAGAAAGAACAGACCGCACTATTTCATTGGATATATTCAGAATCCTCTGCTGCTTTGGAGTGCTTTCATATCATAGTATGAGTGGTGCGCTCTCAGCCAAGCTGGGAATGGCTCTGTATTATGGAGCTGCATATTGCATTCCGGGATTTTTTATGTTGAGTGGATTTTTAGTTGCTCAGAAAAAAGTGATAACAGTTGAGTACGCTGAAAACAAAATAAAAACTACTTTGCAAAAATTCTTTGGCTGGTGTGCTTTTTGGACTTGTTTCTTTTTCTTTTTTCGCGGAACAATATATAATCCGTTCCATGAATTTTTTTCTGCAATGCAATCAGGCGGCATAATGCCTGTCGGATGGTTCTTATTCACCTACTGTTTTCTGATTTTTTTCAGCCCTTATTTGAAAAAATGGATTGAAAAATCGTTTTTGTCTTTTGCAGTTTGTGTCTGTATACTGCTTTTTCTGCTTGCACTTCGAAAATTTGATTTTTTGACGAACAGCATAACGCAATCACGCTGGCTTCATTTGTATCTGACATATTTTATGCTGGGAATGGCATTGAAAAAAATCTCGGCTTTCAAATTTTTGGGCACAAAAAAATACATTGTTGCACTTTCGGCGATTTTCTTTTTGCTCTCAGGGCTTTATTATGCCCACAAAGTAATTTTAACAGGCAGAGCAAGAATGCCGCACCAATATTATGGAAGCTGGTACTACACTATTTGGCTCGTCAGTCTTTTTATGCTTGTCTTTCACATAAAACTGTCTTCGGAACATATCTTGACAAAGCCCATTAAACTGATTTCAAGGAACACTTTTTCTATCTATATGGCACATCTTCCGATTTTACGGCTCATTTCGGAAAAAATGCCGGTGTCTGGAATGAAAAGAACCACGCTTGCGTGGGGGGGGGTAATAATTTTATGTATAATTCTTTCGGAATTGTTTCGTCGACTTCCACTGTTAAGAAAAATTGTTTAGCAAGGAGTATTTATGAAATATGAAAAAATCCCTGGCGTGCCGCGCTTTGAGAGCGTCGAATACACGCCGAAACAAAAAGACTACGCCGTCCTCATTCCAATCATAAACGAAGGCTACCGTATTCGCTCGGAATTAGAGCGGGCACAGGCGGCGCATATCGCCGATGCCGCGGACATCATCATCTGCGACGGCGGCTCGACTGACGGCAGCACGGACGACGCGCTCCTCCGCTCGCTCGGCGTGAACACGCTCCTCGTCAAGCGCGATGCGGGCAAGCAGGGCGCACAGCTTCGCATGGGATTCTATTTTGTGAAAGAGCGCGGCTACAAGGGCATTATCACGATTGACGGCAACAACAAAGACTCAATCGAAGACGTGCCGCGCTTCATCGAAAAGCTCCGCGACGGCTATGACTTTGTGCAAGGCTCGCGCTTCGTGCAGGGCGGTCGCGCCGTGAATACGCCGATTGTCCGTCTGTTTTCGGTAAAGCTCATTCACGCGCCCGTCATTTCTCTTGCCGCCCGACAGCGTTTCACCGACACGACGAATGCCTTTCGCGCATACTCGGCGCGCTATCTGTTCGACGAGCGCGTTTCGGTGTTCCGCGACGTTTTTATGACTTACGAGCTGCTCGCCTATCTTTCTGTGCGGGCAACACAGATTGGCTATAAGGCGTGTGAAATTCCTGTTACACGCGCCTATCCCAAAAAAGGAAAGACCCCGACGAAAATCAGCTTTTTCAAAGGAAATTGGAACCTGATGAAAATCCTAGTAAAAAATCTGTTCGGTGCATATAATCCAAAAGGTACAAAATGAGCAAGGAAAAAGTTTGGGAACTATTCTGGTATGGCTTCTTTGGTCTAGTCGGCACAGCTGTAAATATTTTGATTTTCTATCTGCTCTCTCAAAAAGTAAAGGTGCATTATATAGTTGCAAATGTTGTTGCTTGGATATTTTCATTGGTCTTTGCTTTTGTGACAAATAAAATCTGGGTTTTTAAAAGTAGAACTTGGCAGTTTTCAGTTTGGTTAAAAGAATGTGTGCACTTTATAGTAGCCAGAATTGGAACATGCGTTTTTGATATGGGATATATGTTTGTGGCAATTTCGCTTTTACATTTCGATGAGTCAATTTCAAAAGTGATTGCCAATGTAATCGTCATTATATTGAACTATGTTCTCAGTAGAATATGGATATTCAAACCAAAAAACAGCTCCACGTAATGACTGATTCAAGTTTTTATTTTTTACCTGATGCAAAAAATCGCTAGACGTTTTGTCGCATTACACGCTATACTTTTGGGGAGGTGTAAGGATGAATATTTTAATTATCAATGGGAGTCCGCATTTAAAGGGGAATACTTCTATTGCACTTTCTGAGATGCAGAAAATTTTTGAATCGGAAGGCGCGGAAACACAAACGCTCAACATTGGGAACAAGGCAATCCGCGGGTGCATTTCTTGTTCTTCTTGCAAAAAAAATGGAAAGTGCGTTTTTGATGACGAGGTGAACAAAGCCGCTCCGTTGTTTGAAAAAGCGGACGCGCTAATTGTCGCAAGCCCCGTTTATTATGCTTCGGCAAATGCAACGTTGGTCGCATTTTTGGACAGACTTTTTTACAGCACAAGTTTTGACAAAACGATGAAAGTTGGAGCTTCGGTTGTGGTGGCAAGGCGAGGCGGACTTTCTTCAACATTTGACGAATTGAACAAATATTTTACAATTTGCGGAATGCCTGTTGCGTCAAGTCAATATTGGAATAGCGTTCACGGTTGCACTCCAGGCGAGGCGGCAGAAGATGCGGAAGGTTTGCAAACAATGCGCACGCTTGCGCGGAATATAATTTTTCTTGTAAAGAGCATTCAACTGGGAAAAGAAAAGTTTGGGCTTCCAAAAACAGAAGCGTGGCAAAGCACAAATTTTATTCGTTAGCGTATGAAAATTTTTACGATTCCACTTTCGGACGTTATGACGACAAATTGCTATTTTTACATGGATGAAGAATCGAAATGCGGATTCTTGATTGACCCTGCGGCGGAGGCAGAAAAACTTTTTGCGTTGATAAAACAAAATGGCTGGACTGTTAAAAAAATTCTTTTGACGCACGGACATTTTGACCACATAGGCGCGGTTGAATTTTTGTACACCGCATTGAATGTGCCGTATTTGATTCATCAAAATGGAAAACAATATTTGCAAAATCCAACATGGAATCTTTCTGCGTACAATGGAAATCCTATTATTTTAGAAAACGCCACTTACGTTTCAAACGGAGATTCCATTCCGCTAGAATCAAATGGAAAAGTGATTTGCACCTTGCAAGTTTTACACACGCCAGGACACACAAAAGATTCCGTTGTGTACTACGATGAACAAAATGACATTGCCTTTGTGGGCGACACGATTTTTAAAGATGGAATTGGCGCAACTCATTTTCCAGGCGGCAACGAAAAAGAACTTTTTTACAGCATACAAAATGTGGTGTTTGCCTTGCCCGAACAAACAATTTTATACTCAGGTCACAGCGAAAGCGTTTCCCTAAAACAGCGCAAAAAAAATTTTCTTTAAGCGGGTGGAGTTTTTGTTTGGGACGCAAAGAGCTACAGATGTTTCGTGGGCAACGCCTATCGCTCAACATGACGGCAAAAAAAGAAACCCGACCTCTGCATATAAAAGGAGATTCTGCTTATAGAAATATGCAAAAGTCGGGGGGATTTTTAGAAGTTGATTGTGGCGGCTAGGCTTACAAATGAATTGTCTTTCCAAGCATAAAATTCGCTGTTTTCATCGCGGCACCACATGGCAAGTCCACTTGCGGTAAAGGTTAAAGTGTCTTGCGGGCGGAATGTAACTTTTGGCATAACAACCAAATCGGCATTTTCAAAACCAAACATCACTGTACATTCTGGAACGATTCTTTCGTTTACAAATGAAGTTGAAAAATTCACGACCAATTTGTTGTTTGAAATTCCATTTACGTTGTAGTCAACATCGCTTTTGTTTGAATCGTGGTTTGAATTGATTTTATCTCCGTAAAGATAAATAAGTCCTGTTTCTTGCACATTGATATTCGCATTCCAAAATGGAAGGTCAATATCAAATCCGCCAAGATACCCAATTGAATTGTTGTGAATGTATGGGTCGCTTCCGTCTAAGTCATCGGTCAAATTGTAACACAACTCCCAGCGCGTTCCAAAGTTCCACACATTGAATGCAGATTCAAGGGCGAATGTTTGTTTTCTGTCGTAAGACAAAAATGTATAATCGGGAGTGTTCCCTGCCATATAATCAGAAATCCAAGTTGTGTATTTTTCTTGATTGAATGACGGCTGTTTGTAATGTCCGTAATAGTAACTTGCACCTAAATCTACACTGCCCACACTAAATGTTGCGCGAACACCAAATTGT
>ERZ842401.7866-NODE-7866-length-10728-cov-3.090228_pt1 | contig 10728 bp, 8 predicted proteins | sample MGYA00521270_ERZ842401 | MGnify/ENA primary metagenome ERZ842401 (study PRJEB31892, sample SAMEA3878208) | bioreactor metagenome | biome: Moose rumen | place: Sweden | collected 2011-10 | study: EMG produced TPA metagenomics assembly of the PRJEB12797 data set... | reverse complement strand
GCATTAAAGTCGATCAGGGCCTCGAAAAATTTGATGATTCCCTGGAAACCTATACCAAAGGCTTAGACGGGCTCATGGACCGCCTCGAAGAATACCACTCGATGGGGCTTCGCTTCGCCAAATGGCGCGCCGCTTTTGAAATCCACCTAAATAACCAAGGGGAAGTATTAACCCCTTCCCCAAACGCCATTACAGAAAACTGTCGTATCCTCGCCGAATACGCTGCCAAGTGCCAATCCGCCGGTCTCGTACCTATCGTTGAACCAGAGGTAGTCTTTGACGGCTACTATCCTATCGAGAAAAACGCCGAAGTGACCGGCAAGATTCTCGATACCCTCTTCGCTAAACTCTCCGAATATCACGTCAATCTTCGCGCCTGCATCTTAAAAGTCAACATGATTATCGCTGGTAAAAACTTCGATCGCCCTTCCACCCCAGAGGAAGTCGGAGCCCATACCGCCGAGGTACTAAAAAATCACGTCCCCGCCGAACTCGCTGGTATTGTCTTCCTCTCTGGCGGCCAAACCCCAGAGCAAGCCACAGATAATCTCGCTGCCACGATCAAAAATGGCCCCTTCCCTTGGCCTGTCACCTTCTCTTTTGCCCGCGCCCTGCAAGACCCCGCCCTCTACGCCTGGGCTGGCGACGACAATAACGCCGAAAAAGCCCGCCAAGCGTTCCTTGACAGGCTTATCGCAAATTGCGAAGTATTGTAATTATTCTTGCTCTTCAGCAGGCTTAGACCCATTATCTGCCGGCACATCTGCCGCTTCTACCGCTGGCTCTTCTGCTTCTGCCTCTGCTTCGCGCTTTTCCGCTTCCGCCGCTGGATCGTAAAGCGAAGCTACTACTTGCTCAGGGTCTAGCTCCTTATCCGCAAATTCTACGCCATTTGGCAATTCAATATTAGCGATTGTCAATTTATCCTCTACTAAAGCCAAATTAGTCGCATCGATCGTGAGCTCTTTCGGTAAATCCGCCGGTTTTGCCTTCACCGCAAGCTCCTCAATAGATTGAGTCAGCGCAAAATGATAAGTCTTAGAGGCCTCAGACGCTTCAAAGTTGACAATCACAACAGGAGTCGTCGCTTCCACTACTTCTTTTGCCGAAATCGCCTGGAACTCAACGTTCATGATCCTTCGCGACACTGGGTCAATCTGCACATCCTTCACAATCGCCATCTTTTTCTTGCCATCTAAATCTAGATCAATCGGCGAATGATATCCAGCCTTTGACAGCACCTTCTCAGTAGCCACATATTCGGATACAAATAGCATCGGCTCTTTCCCGCCATAAACCACCGACGGCACCAAGCCTTTTTCCCTTAAACTTTTTACTTTTTTACCAACTAACTCACGCTTCTCCAGCGCCAATTTATATTCAGCCATAAATAATTCCTTTAATTATCTTTTATATATTATCACTTTTAAGAGTAATTGTAAACGCCTATCCCTTTTGCACCTTCACCATCGCCGGTCTTAAAACTTCCCCCTCATAATAATACCCCGGCCTCAGAGTCTCGGCAATTACCTCTTTTTCACCATCACCCTCCACCATAATCGCATCGTGCAAATCAGGGTTAAACTCTGCCCCAGCCTCAGAAGGTATTTTTTCAAGTTTCAGTTCTTTCAAAGTTTTTTCTAAAGATTTTTGCAAAGGATTCAGCTCTTCATAGCTCACAATTGCTCTATCGATATCGTCCAGAAGCGGCAACATCTTGTATACAGTAGCTAACCGCGTCGCTTTCTTCTCATTCTCCTTCTGCATCTCAACTTGTTTTCTAAAGTTTTCAAAATCTGCTCGCGTTCTCTGTAAATCCGCCGTTAGCTCATTGATTTTGACCGGGAATCGATCCGTTTTTTGCCCTTCATTCACGCTTTCTTCTGTATTTTTTTTCATTTTTCTCTCCTTTTATAAAATCTCTTCCAACATATTTCCGGCATGTTTTACTAGCGCCATCACTCGCGAATAATTTTGACGCGTCGGCCCCAGCACCCCTATATAACTTCGGTCGGAAAACGGCGAACAAAACTTCGATATAATTAGCGAAACTTCCGAATTTTTGCCAATCGGATTTTCATGCCCGATAAAAATATTCAAAGCCTCCCCAGGTGCCGCCTCTCGTAGCCACGGCTCCAGATTATCTAACAATTTCGCTACCGCTTGCACCCTCCTGGTGTCCACAAACTCAGGCTGCGTAAAAAGCCGCGAAATCCCAGAGAGATACAGCTGCCCGCCGATCGTCGCGAGCCCCAAATTTCCAGTCAACTCCACCAATGCATCCACCGCCCCCCTTATCGCCGCATCCGCCCGCGACTGCGAAGAAACTCTCACCTCTAAAGCATGCGCCCCTCGCTCAAATGATCGCTTCTCCTCCTCTGCGCGAATCGAAAATTCAACGCCCCTTTCCAAATTATTCACATAGAAACGGTATCCGGCATCAGTCGGGACTCGCCCCGCCGAAGTATGTGGCTGAGCGATCAACCCTAGCGCTTCAAGTCGCGCCATTTCAGCCCGCACCGTAGCTGGCGAAACATTAAAAAGCTTCGCCATCGTCACGCTCCCCACCGGCGCCGCCGTCTCCGCATATTCTTCAATAATTTGACAAAGAATTTCCCTTTGCCTTGGTGTAATTTCCATACTCTTATTATATAAAATTAGCACTCGGACGTCAATAGTGCCAATAATAACATCAAGCCAACTTTATGCTATTATAGTAGTATATGGAAACCAAGATTGAAATAATTAAGAAATGGCTCGGCACCGGAAGCATCAACATTTTCGGTCTCCCCATGTCCGGCAAAGATACTCAAGGCATCAAACTCGCCGAGACTCTAGACGCAAAGTTCCTTTCCTCCGGCATGATCATCCGCGCCATGGAAAACGAAACCAAACAACATTATTCCGAACATGGCGCGCTTATCCCCACCAACGTTTTCTACGAATGGGTCTTGCCTTATTTTGAGCGTCGCGATCTTTTTGACCATCCGCTCGTTTTATCTTCTATTGGCCGCTGGTCCGGCGAAGAGAATCAAGTTATCTCTGTCGCAGCCGGAGCCGGTCATCCAATTAAAGCCGCCATCATTCTCAATATTTCTGAGGCTGACGTCGAAAAACGCTTTGAAACCGCCAAGGTTCTCAGCGATCGCGGCGATCGTAAAGACGATAAAGATCTCGAGACTTTCCGGACTCGCCTCAAAGAGTTTCGCGAAAAAACCATTCCCGTTTTACACCATTACAAAACCCTCGGTTTACTAGTAGAAGTAAACGGTGATCAGTCTCGCGAAGCCGTCTTCGACGAACTCATCGACAAACTCTATCAAAAAGCACAAAACGAAAATTAAACTCTCTTAAACATTCGCTTCAATCTTTTTGCTATTTCGTGTCTAAATTCATAAATCACATACGCCGCACCTATGCTAATCACTCCAATCACCGCATATAGAGCAATAAAAGACGATTCCTCCGTGTATTCCTCCGGCTCCAAACTGTAATCTGCACCCGTATTTTCCACTATTTTCCGACATCTATTCGTCTCTGGATTCAAATAATACCCCTCTTTGCAAGTTTTCTCACTCGAAGTTTCTATCTTCTTGCATCTACCTGTTAAAATATTCAAATATTGCCCTTCCGCACATATTTTTTCCGTCACCGTCGCGACTTTTACGCAATTCCCCGTCACTTCATTGATCACTTTCCCCGCTTCACAACTTTTAAACTCTTGATAATTATTTGGCTGGCCTGGCGTCGGCGCATAGGTTATCTTCCAAATCTCCTCCCCTTTCTCATCATAGCCAATCAAAGCATACGCCGTCGCCTTTCGCTGCCCGTTTGGATAATTCAAAGTATCCAGCACCTCCCCATTAACATCCACCAATTCAATCGTATTTCCATTCGTCGGATTCTTAGTCAAACTAAACTCCGTCGGAAAATATGCAAAATATTCTTCCGGCTTTAATATCCCCTTCAACGTATAATTTTTATTTTTATATCTTATCATGCAACCATCCATCAATACCTGCTCCGCACTTACATTATATAGTTCAATAAACTGTTCAGCTTTCGAACTCTCATAATAACTCAACATTTCAGAAAACTGCAAACCTTTACATTGTCCCTTTATCTCTTCAGCCTTTTCATCATCCTTTATCTCTTCAATATAATAATTATCTGCATTAAATTTCGGCTCATACTCGCCCAAATGTTCAAACTCCATTGTTTCCAAATTTCTCACTAAAGTCGTCGGACTTGCGGATTTAAACTCTTTATAACACCCCTCTTTGCTCGTCCAGCATACCTCATCTAGCACTTCTTCCCCTCTCTTCAATGTTAAACTAGCTTTAAATGCTATCGTTTTTGTATACGTTATATTGGCCAGCTCACTATCTGGCGAACTGGCCAAGCGAAGGAGGATGCTCTCGCCAGTCATCCAACTGTGCTCGGGAAACTCAAAGAGAGTGGAGTAGTTCCCGCTTGAATTCGTATAGCCTACAGTGGCCCCAGCGAGCGAAATCGGTGCGTCGGATTCTTTTCTGGCAATCTCTATCATTTCTCCGACATTGCTTTTTCCATCAACGGTATATCCAGGATTGATTGCTTTTATAAACAACTCCGGTAAGTCCTTATTCTCCATATTTTCTTCCGCCGACCCATCACCGGCATAAGCCATCCACGCGCCAAAAATCGTATAAACGCACAAAACCACCCCCACAATTCCCACACCAATCACCTTAAGTAGAACTCTATTTTTCTTCATGCCAAGAAAACTAACACAGTTATACTGGGAAATCAACCCCAAACATGCTATAATTTAAACATGAGCGTTTTCTCCTCTGTTGGAATCATTATTATTGCTATGCTTATCATGGCTTCTTTGCAGCTCGTGCCTGGAGTTTTTGCTCTTTTTCATCATTACGCTTCTGGTAAATACTCTAAAAAAAGAACCTCGCGCCTTAGCCTTTTTTTCATCCTAGGCGCCGAAGTTATCTCCGCCTGCCTTTTCCTTTTTTCTTTCTATATCGCTTACTTTTTCTTCCTTGGCAAACCCCGCCCAGAGCACAGCGTTTTCGCCTGGTTTGGCATTGGTGTACTCATCGCCCTTTCTATAGCTAGCTTCTTCTTTTACTTCCGCCGCGGTAAGGGTACTCAACTTTTTATCGCCAGAAGCTTCGCAAAAGCCCTCAACGAAAGCGCTAAATCCGCCAAAACCCGTTCAGACGCCTTTGCGCTAGGCGCCATTTCTAGTACTTGTGAAATATTATTTACCCTTCCCCTTTATATTATCACCGCCATAGAGATTATCGAACTCAGCTCCGAAAATTTCACTAGTGATATTTTGACAATTATATATATCCTCACTTCCGCCATTCCTCTTTTTATTACATATTACCTCTTTCATTCCGGCCGTAACCTCGCCGATATCGAAAGAACCCGCGTCAAAGACAAAACTTTCACCCGTCTCCTCATGGGCTTTAGCTACTTAATTATCGCCATTCTTATCATTCATTTTAAAATTAATAACTGGTAACCATTATGGAAATATTCGACAAAGCAAAAATCAAAAAAGATTTAAAAATCGACGCCCGCGCCCTCGGCATACCTAGTGGTGCCGCCGAAATCTTCATTCAAGAAGTCATCAAAAATCTCAAAAAAACCTTGAAATCAAAAGATATTATCACAGAAAAAGATTTAGAAAGGTTCATAGAAAAAGATCTAAAAACTGGTTTTGTTAAGCTTCAGGTTTTTGCCTATGACCAAAGCCATAATGTTATTTCGATTTATGTTGCCTTTGAGAAAAATCTGCAGGAGGCTGAAAAAGCTCTAAAACAGGTGAAGGCCTTTTCCTACTATCCTTCAGGACTTTTAAAATCTGTGCTGACTTTTAATTATGATGCAACAGAAGAAAACGATGCTTTTGCATTGAAAAGTGATTATGAATATGACTCTTGCAAAAATTTAAAAAGTGAAAGCTTTTCATTTGTAGATAAGAACTTAAAGCCGCTTTCCAAAGCTATAGTAACAAAATATTCTGTTTCTTTCTCAAGTGGCAAAAAAAATGTTACCATAACAAATCCTGATGGAAGTACGTATTGTGAAAGCTATGACTTTAATGGAAAGCTTGTTTCTTTTACTGATGAATGTGGAAGAAGAATTAATTATACGTATTTTCCCTGCGGAGAAATAAAAACTATGCAAAGCCCCTACGGCGGTATTTATTCCTTTACTTACGATTCTGTTACGGGAAACCGTTCTGCTATTTATAAGGGAAGCCTTGCAATAAAAACTTTTTCTTATGATGAAAAGGGCAGGCTTGTAAATGAAAAAGATGCTTCCTCCTTTATGCATACTTATTCTTACAAAGATGATACAAGCACACAAAGCCTTATTCAAAGCAATGCCTGTTTTAAAAAGACTTTAGTAGAAGACTCTTTGCAGCGGCCCCTTGCACTGGCTGTGCAGGATTATACAACCGGTAAGTTTTATAAAAAAGATATAAGTTATGATGACTTTTCTATGATAAAGAAAGAAAAAGTTGAAGGTGGCGTTTTTTATTATGACTATGATGCTTGGGGAAATATTATCCGCGATAGGCAAAAAAATATTTCATATAGCTATGATTTTTATGGAAACATAAAAGAAAAAAAAAGTGATTCCTATACAAAAAAATATTTCTACAACTGTTTTTCAAAAGTCAGCCGCATAGAAAAAAATGGAAGGGTAGAAAAGTATTTTTATGATGCAAGCGGAAATCTTTTGAAAAAATCAGATTCCTTAGGTACTGTTTGGGAAGGTTGCTACGACTCTAACTCAAATCTAATTGCAGAAAGTGGCAGGTGTTTAGTAAGTAAAAGTTACCAATATGATAAATCTGGACTCTTAGTAAAAGTCTATGAAAGTGGAACTCTTGTAGAAAATAGAAGCTACTCTGCTGACTTACGAAATCTTTTTATTACTGACGCTATGGGAAATAAAAGACTTTATACTTTTGATCCGTATGGTGCCTTAATTGAAGAGACAAATACTTTGGGGAAAAAACAAACATTTTCTTTTGATGAAAAGAAGTCTATAGAGCGCTATAAGGATTTTAATGGCTGTGAGCATGAAGTGTCTTTTGTAAAAAATCAAAATAAAAAAATAATTAAGACTCCTTCAGACACTTCTTCTATAAGCTACGATGCCTTTGGTTCAGTTGTAACTATTCAAAGCAAAGACGACAGTCAGACTTTTAGCTACGATTCAAATCACAATCTTGCGAGAAGTTCAGCCTTTGGTAGAAGTGCGGACTATTTACACGATGCAGAAGGAAAACTCTTGTCTTATGCCATAGGCTCAGACAAGGTTTCCTATACTTATGATAAAGGTGGCTCCTTGCTTTCTCTAAAAAACAATTCCAACTCTATAGATTTTACATACACTGCGGCCGCTTTAGAAAAATCTTCAAAAAGCAGCAGTGGACTTAGTGTCCAAAAAGAATATGATGCTGCTGACAGGCCAATTTATATAGTTCAAAAGGATGCACTTGGAGCTTGTATTTTTGCCCAAGAACTTATTTATGATGCAAACGGAAGGCTTACCTGCCTTGTCAACAAGGATTCTTCTTTTTCGCTCTATGAATATGATGAAAGGGGCAGGCTTTTAAAAGTTTATGAACCCTACGATAAAAAAATTGAAGAAAGCGTAAGGGAAGAATTTGATTCTTGTCAGGCTATACCTGCAATTTTTGCAGATTGCCCGCTTGCAGACTTGCCAGAAGAATATAAAAATCAGCTGAAAAAATTAAAAGCCAAAAAGCAAAAGTGCTGGCAGGAACAATATGAGTATGACAAAAATTCAAACATGACTTCACGAATCACTCCTCTGGGGACTTTGCGTTATACTTATAATTCAGAGAATGCCCTTCTTCGAATTACAGGTCCTTCTAGCCCTGCTGATGGCGGAACTTTTTACGAATATGATGCAAACGGAAATCTCATTTCTGAAAAATCAAATTATGTAAGAAAGACCTTTACCTACACGGATAATAATCAGCTTGCCTCTGTTAAAATTCAAGATGATAAAAAATCTTCTTGTGAAAAGTTGGACTTTTTATATGATGCACTTGGCAGGCGAATTTCTGTCTCTTATTCTGACGGTTCCTGTATAAAATCACTTTACAAGGGCTTGTCTTTGCAAAAAATTTATGAGTTTGCAGAAGGCTGTGAAAGCAAAAGTGCTTCTTCATTCCGCTTTAGAAATACAAGTGGAAAGAAAAATAAAAATGAATGTATCGATCGCTTTTTTGTTTGGGGAAACGGCAGGTTGTTCTTGCAGTCAAATAAAAATTGTTCTTCTGCTTCAAAAGATGTAAGTCCCTTTTATGAATACTGTCAGGATTTTAAAGGAAGCATTTGCACAGTATCATCTTCTTTGGGTAAGCCCATCTTTTCTGTAAGCTATTCAGCAGCTGGCCAGCACTTTATAAAAGACTTTGAAAGCCAAGAACCGCTTGATTCAAAAACTGCTGTCTCTTTGGCTTTTGACTTTGCCTACACAGGAAAGCAGTACGATGCAAATCTGAATCTTTACAACTACGGCTTCAGGGACTATTCCCCTGCAATCGGGCGTTTTACAACACAGGACCCCATCCGTGATGGCAAAAACTGGTACTCCTATTGCTCTGCTGACCCCGTGAACTTTGTTGACTTGTGGGGACTACGTTCCGTTGCTGCCAGGTTTCGTCAAAGGGAAGATGTTGGAATGTGGATAAAAGGAGATCCAAACGATTATTTTTCTACGCACGCATGTTTTGCAACTTCTATTCTTAATCAGCTGTCAGAACAATATACTGAAATGACTGGTTGTATTCTTACAGAAAAACAAGCTGCTCAGATGGTAAGTGCTGCTGTGGATAAAAAGTTTATAGAATCAGCTAATGCATATGTGAATGATACTTATGAAGCCGCAAATGCTATGTGGACCACATTGGGGATGCCAGGATATTTTACGAGTCCTAACGGTTTAGGAGAGTTTGAAAACGCACGGCACATATTTGCTCTTGATACAAACGGAAATGGTGAGGTGAATCATTTTGTTGGAGAAACAGAAGATGGTGAATATTTTGACCCCTGGACCGGAACATATAAAAATGCCTTTGAAAAAGACACTAGTGGTAAATTTGTTGCAGTAAGACGTTTGGCAAAAGATAGGGGAATACGCAGTCTTTCATTTAAAATTACGCCTGGCAGTTGTTTTAACTAAGCGTATATAAAATTTTGTTAGTAAGATTGACTTTTCTTTTACTACCTTTATAATATTAATTCAAGGAGAGCGTAAGGTGAAATTAAAAATCGTAGATATGTTATTGATGATGGCAGAAAAAGCCTTTGTCGTGCTGATGAAAAAATTCATTTCAACGAAATGTAGAGATCCACTATTTATATGATTTTTCCTTGCACTATATATTAAAAGAGAGAGAGTTGACCTGACTTCAGTTTTTCTGGAGTCAGGTTTTGTTTTTTTATTCCCAACCAAAAGTTGCAGGTGGCTTGTTACTTAAGTCAAAGAAAATTGCATCAACGTAGGGAAGGGCTGCAATGTCAGTTACAATTTCCTTTAGCAAGTCCTGTGGCACTTGCGCAAAGCGGGCTGTCATTACGTCTTCTGAACACAGGGGGCGCAGTACAATAGTGCACCTGTCTTTTGCAGAGGCGGAAGGCAAGTTTATAGTCAGGGGTTGGAATATTTTGTCATACCAGCCGCTTTTATGCAAAGCCTTTAGAACTATGTCGTCTGCATTGCGGGTTTGGTCAAGGCGCCCTTTGTCGCACCAGCCTTCCTGCAAAGCAAAGTCTTCCTCTTTTACCTCCGGCTTTTTCCACAAACGGATTATGCAGCGGTTTAAGAAAGAAGCTGAATTTGTAATGCGGCTCGCAGCCTGCTCAAGTTTGCTCCACTTCTTGGGTAAATGCCTGAAGCCACTTTCACCTTCCTCGCCAAAGTCCAAGACTGCAGGAAAGCGGTAAGTCCTAAAGTCTCCCTGCACCCCAACAGACCTAACCGGCAGGGCAAACTTGCTAAGCTTTGCAGAGCAGTTGGGGCAGAACATGTCTAGCGTCAGATTTGAGATTTCACTTTGCGCTTTCTCAAAGTCGGCCTTGTCTTCAGCTGACATTGTGCCATCTGAGCACAAAACATTTATGCTTAAACCAGGTCCTGGGAAGGGATGTCTCATTACCATGTTATCAGATAGACCCAATTTTTTTCCAATAGAGCGAACTTCATCTTTGTATAAATCTTTTAACGGCTCAATAATTAAACCTCTTGCAATTAATTTTTGTATGCCGTCTACACGATTGTGATGAGTTTTTATCGTATTTGAGTTTTTTGTTCCTCCTGATTCGATAATATCTGGATATAATGTGCCTTGTGCTAAAAGCCATTCATTTTCATTAAATCCGTCTTGATTTTCGAGCCTCAAATTATGAGACAGCCGCGCAAATAATTTCATGCTCATGCTGCGTTCCGCTCCGAGTAAAAGTGCACGGCGTTGACCTTCAAAAGCTCCAAGCGAAAAAAATCGCCCTTTGAAACCGTGTTCACGCATTGATGTTATTAATGAAGAAAGCAAATGTTTTTCAAGGAATATCTTCATATGTAACTTATTGTATCGAAGAACAAGAAACAAAAAATTTTTTAAAAATAAAATCAGATTGTTCCAATGATTGTTTTAAAGATAATATAACAATAGAC
>ERZ842401.7865-NODE-7865-length-10728-cov-16.798838_pt1 | contig 10728 bp, 12 predicted proteins | sample MGYA00521270_ERZ842401 | MGnify/ENA primary metagenome ERZ842401 (study PRJEB31892, sample SAMEA3878208) | bioreactor metagenome | biome: Moose rumen | place: Sweden | collected 2011-10 | study: EMG produced TPA metagenomics assembly of the PRJEB12797 data set... | reverse complement strand
TTATAAAACTATCTAAAATTATATATAAATATCTGTAAATTAGTGATAAATTGCTTGAGCAATTTACCTTACATCGGGGCGTTGCGGGGTGTCCCCGCTAGAAGGGGTAGCGTAAGACCGCTTGCGGGCTGGAGCGAGGGGGAGACTTCCCCCTTTGTATTTTTCTGTGTTATTCCTCCGGTTTCGATTCCGGCTGACAACCTCGCAACAATCAAAGAATACACAAAGAAGATTGCAGAAAGCCTTCACGTATGCGGTTTGATGAACATGCAGTACGCAATCGAAAACGGAAAGGTTTATGTGATTGAGGCTAACCCTCGTGCAAGCCGCACTGTTCCTCTTGTTAGTAAAGTTTGTGATACTCAGATGGCACGCCTTGCAACAAGAATGATGCTTGGTGAGTCTTTGGAAAGCCTCGGCCTCAAAGACAAGAAGATTCCTTACTACGGAGCAAAAGAAGCCGTACTGCCATGGGCCCGCTTCCCTGGAGTTGACCCAATCCTCGGACCAGAAATGCGTTCAACAGGTGAAGTTCTTGGTTTGGCTGAAAACTTCCCACTGGCATTCTATAAATCACAGGTAGGGAGCGGCACCGCTTGCGGTGCAAAAAACAGTCCAGTGGACTGTTTTTAGCGATTCTCCGAGCAGCTATGCTGCGAAGGCCGCTGGTTCAGAACTTCCACACGCCCCAGCCGCCTGGGAGAACAAGAAGGTTCTTATTTCCCTCAGCAACAAGGAAGGTCAGAAAGATCAGGTTCTCGAAATCGGAAAAACTCTGAAGAACCTCGGCTTCACACTGGTTGGAACACAGGGCACCGCAGACTTCTACAACGCAAACGGAATCAAGTGCGACGTTGTAAACAAGATTGGTGCCGGCCGCCCGGATGTAGTGGACTTGATTGCGGGTTGATAATGCTTTAGCAACCCGTAAAACGGCTGAGTCAAGGCTTCAAGCGTAAGCGTGCCTTGACCTGACGTATTATGAACAAAGAAGTTTGTCTTGTAATCAATACGCCTAAGGCTAAGCGCAACTATGCCGAAGACCGCAAGACAATCCGCAAGGCTTGCTTGAAGTACAAGGTAAGCTACATCACAACAATTGCCGGTGCACTTGCTGCGGTTAAGGGAATTGAGAGTGTAAAGAACGGCAATGGTGGTGAAGGCGGAGTTAAGTCTCTGCAGGAATATCATGCACTGATAAAGTAGGCAAATTCGTGAAGCACGCTTGCTTGCGACTCACACGGATTCGCAAGTTGCGAAAGCGGCGTGTTAAATAACTTCCTTACAGAACGAGCCTCTAGGCTCATTCAGAATTGCTAACGCAATTCTAGTCTGATGGCTCAATAAACGCCAGTCTTGCTTTTGAGTGAGGCTGGCGTTTTTTAAGAAATCTCCTGTCAGAGCAAACTTCCAGAGCAAGGAAAATTCTCCGACTAGGTACATCAGTTTTTTCTATAGCTTTTCATTCTTTTCTTGTATTCTTTAATGTAATCGCCATCTTATCAAAGCACTCCACAATCTCACTTTTCTGCGTTTCCCATGGCTCAAATTGCATTCTCCAAGCGGAATATTCACTTGGATTTACTTGGTGCGGAATGTCTGCGAGCAAAGTGCGGTATTTTTCTAGTGCAGCAGTTTTTTCTTTTTCAGGTGTATTTTTCCCATCTCTAAATTCAAGATTGATTTTTAAGCGGATTAATTTCTCTTTTTCTGTGACCGAATCACCGAATAAAATCGCAATCCGGACATCTTCTATACCTTCAATGTCATAGCGGATAATAAAATCTTTGCTTCCGAGTTTTCCTTTTTCGTTCCGTTTGTAGTTAAGACCAAATGTCTTTCTTGCTATTTTCTCAAATTCACCGAATTCATATAAAAGTTCATAGGCTATTTTGTTTTTAGCGTTTTGGTAATTCTTTACAATCAGATGTGCGATTCCGATGTTTTCATCATTTGCAATAGTATCGATTATCGCGTTTGTAGCTTTTGCAGTCATATTTCCTCCAGTGTAATGTCTGATAAGATTTGCGTACTGAACGAGCGTTTCCCTCACCAACGGAAACCTCGCGCTTTCGGCACAGCAGTTTTCAATCCAGTTTAGGATTTTTTTTCCGTAAGAAATCTTTTTGTATTCGATTCCGCCACCGCTCTGTTCGCTTGCCTCGTGTCCGTCTTTTGTAAGGTAAAGGATTTTGAAGTCTGCCGAATTTTTTTCTGACCATTCGGCATAGCGTTTGAGCTGATGGCTTTGGTCGCCTGCAAGAAGTTTATTTTCTATTACAATCTGCTTTGCCCCAGAACTGATAAATATGTCAATTCTGCCTTGCATTTCGCCAGTTGGAGCATAACTTTCTATCTTTACAACTGCATTTTTACAGTAAAAATTGAAGTCGCACAGTTCTTCTTCCGAAAAACATTCAGCCAAAAACAATTCCAAAAAACGCTCTTTCATTCCGTGCGTACCTTTTGGATTCAAGAAAGAGGCGATGATTTTTGAGTGCGTATTCTCATGCTGATTTACATCGAGGATTTTAAAGATGTTGAAGCGTCCGCCCGTTGCGTCAAGAACGGCATCATTCTTATCCTTTATTTGCCAAATGTCACGGATTAAGGTGCGAACATCGGTTAATGAAATATCTTCGTCAGACATTTTTCAGTTCTCCTCCGCTTCTTTTTTTCAACATCTCAACATACTTGTACATACTTCGCGGGCAGGTCCATTTTGCGATTCGGCGAAGATACTTTGGAATTCCATAAAACGCTTCGGCGATTGAGCCTGTCATTGCGGCGATGGTGTCGCTGTCTCCTCCTATGCTGATTGCGTTTCGGATTGCGTCTACAAAATTCTCGGATTCCAGAAAGCACTCAATCGCCTGCGGAACAGAGCCTTGACAGGTCGATGACCACTGATAATTTTTCTGTAAATCTTCAAGAGTAAAGTCGAGATTGTAATAATTTTCGTTCACAAAGTCGCGGATTTCTTCTTTTGATTCTCCGTTTTTCGCCTTGAACACACAAGAAGCAATCGCTTCCCCGCCTTTTATTCCTTCAGGGTGATTGTGCGTTACAGCCGTTACCGTGCGGGCGAGCGTTTTGCACTCTTCCAAATCGCGGGCGAAAAATCCGACGGGGCTGACTCTCATTCCCGCGCCGTTCCCGAAACTGTTGTACGGCTCTGGGTTTTCGGTATAGAGCCATTCAGAAAACATCTTTCCGTAAGCGGCGAATTTCTTTCTGCCGAATTCGCGCAGGCAGGAAACCGTGTTTTCCGCCAAGTCAGAAAAATCTTCTTTGCTCATGACCAATGCCTTTGCCACCGCCATAGTCAGAATGCTGTCGTCAGTGATGTGGCAACTCGGCGCGAAAAGGCAGAATTTCTTTGTGTGAATGTTGTGATACTCAAAACGAGAACCAACGATGTCTCCGATAATTGCGCCTGTCATAATATTCTCCTCATGTAAGTGAAATAACAGATTTTATATTTTTCAAACAATACGCCTTTCTATTTCACTGTCCAAAAGCGAAATCATTTCATCGTTGTGTTTCTGAGAGATTTTCTCCGTCCACTTTCCATTTTTCTTCATCATTTCTTCCATCAGTTTTAGTTTCGGGCTTTGCAAAATTATGTATGGATAACTGTCTGCCTTTGAACTTGGCGGAAGATTTGAGAATTTTGAATTTGAAGAAACGGTTATGAGTGCAAGATTGCCGAATGAATTTAAGTCATCGTTTTTCCACTTGATTCCGTCAATCGGATTCTGCGGATAAAAATGCTCAATGGAAGTTCTGAACTGGAAATAAAAATCCGGCATATCGACTTTTTTATCTCTCAGAAGAACATAGTCAAGATAAGTAAACACAATTCTGTCAATGGCAAAACCTTTGGCATTTTTGTAGTCCGCTTTCTGGACTTTTTGGCAAGAATACTTTTCAAGAATTTCAATTATGTCAACTGCCTCATTTTTTGATAATTCTGAAAGCACAAGTGAAATCCAATGCATTGTTTTCGGCGCGGTATAAGTTATCCTCAATGCTGATTGCAACAAGACGGTAGTGCTATTAAAATTTTCGCTTTCAGCATTTTTGGAGAAAGTAGATTTGTATAATGGCTTTTTCTGCCCATCATCGTATGATTCGAGTCTCTGCAAAGTCCATTTTCCTTCGTCCTGATAATCTTTTGCAAATTCACGCTTGATAATATATGTATCAAATAAAAATCGCATTTTCAAAAGATTAAAAATAAAAGACAATGCCGCATTATTATTTTCCCAATGCTGCTTTAAAGTCTTTAGAAAATGTTTGTCGTCAAGACTTGAATCATTTTCATTTGCAGAGAAATTCAGAGCCTCGTTCACAAGGAGCAGAAAATTCGGAAATGACACTATTGATTCAAACCTTTCATTTTCTTCATTTTCGTTGCTGCCATTGTGATTGTCTGAAGCCGATTGCGGATTATCAAGTTTTTGTTTCAGTGAAAATCTTGTTGCGCTTCCGTAGTTTTTACCTTCAAAGCATTTTCTTATATCACTGAAATTTTTTGATTGAAGAATGCTCCACGAACTGCCGAATAATTTTTCCCGAATATCTTTAGAAAAATTCATCTGTATGTAGGAATACATTTTTGCGCAGGAATCCCAAAGAGTGGCGGCTATGCTTCGGTCATTCGCATCTGAAATAACGCTGAGCAAGCGACCTTTCGCAATCTCATGAATTTCAAGTTGCTCACCACGGGTATTCATAATCTCAAAATAGTGATTCAAATCTATTTTCTTTGGAACTTGTGTCCGTATAATCGAAATTGAATTCAGCCTATCTTCAAATTTTTCTTTAAAATGGCTGTCTTTGACACATTCTGTTTCAAAATATGATTCTATTATATTGTAGCCGCTTACTATTTCTTCTGAATACGAATCGCTTTGCGTGGGTTTTCCGTTTTTAGAAATATCAGAGAGCGTTAGATTTGATTTTCCACGGGCTTCAAAGCGAAGCGATGCAACATTTACCGATTCATTTTTAAGATAAACTAAAAGGAGAAAAAGCGTTGTAAGCCGTTGCTGTCCGTCAATGACGGTAAAATGGTCTTCCGATTTTTTGTCTACGATGAGGCTTCCAATGCAATATTTTCCTTCTGTATCGGAAATGTCATTCAAAAGCTGTTCAATTTCGTCTTTGCCCCATGCGTAATTACGCTGATAAATGGGAATTGTGTAGCAAGAATTTTTAAATATAGTCAGGGCTGTAAATTCTTTTGGTTGTTCTGCAATGATACTCATTTTTCTCCTCCAAAGATTTTTTTCCAAATGTGCTGATAATTCGTCTTTGTCTTGTATTTTTCCAATTTTTCTTGCGATACTTTTTCAAAAACTATGGTATCCAATTCCTCTGGACTTTGCATTTCAGCGATTTTTGAAAATATATTTATGCCGTTGTTTATTCTGCCATTCTTTCCGAGCGCATAATTGTTGATTGTTTCTATTCGGACTGCATACATAACAATTCTCAGCGAATAGCACCATGCGTACAGTTTTTTCAGGCGGAATTCTGTAAGACTTTCAAAATTGAATCTGTCGGCAAAAAACAACGCTGCGTTTACAAAGAGATTTCTTACATATTTGTTGCCCGAACCATTTTTTGAAACGAATTGCTCTGGAAAAGATCCGTCAATCAAGAGTTTTATTTCTTTGAGCAGTTGGTAATAATGCAGCGTGAACAAAAAGAATCTATGACCTGCAATCAACGGCTGTGTCAGTTGAAATTGAGAAATCGGAGGCTCTTTTTTCAGCGATTTTCTGGAATTTTCACTTTCAATATATAACGATGCTGCTTTATGATAGATGGAAAAGTTATAATCGCTGTCTGATTTTATTCCCTTAAACGCTTTTATCTTCTTTACAGAATAATACAAACCGTTTCGATTTTTATACCACTGCACAAGCGGATAAAGATTATTCGCAAAGAAAAGCTCAAGCCCTTTTTGATTTGTATTTTCCCATTCTGCGATGAGTTTTGTTATTTTTTCTTCAGGAATATCATTAACTTCTCTCAGATGATACGATTTTAGCAAATCGTGCGGAGCGAGAGCCTTTCCCCTCGAATTCTGGGAGTCAAAAAATTGGAAAGCATCCTGCTCGCTTTCTGTTACGATTTTCACAAGCGTACAACTATTCAGAACATAATTTGCAAAATCTGATAGCGTTGCTTTGTCAAATTCCTTACCTTTTTGATTGAGAATGGTATAGTTGTCTATTATTGCTTTTTCAGAATTCTCATCAAAGGCATTTTCAGCCGTCAGAAGTTTTGTCATGTTTTCATATTCTGACGGTGCGATTACTTCATCATATTTAGAAAACACATAAAGCAATATGGAAAGTGTTGTAAGCCTTTGTTGCCCATCAACAATGTTAAATGAATTATTTTCAAAATGAAGGACAACAGAACCGATTCTGTATTCGGGAAGTCCTTTACAAAACGCGGAATACATATCAGAAAAAAGCGTATTTGCTGATTCCGTAGTCCATTTATAAGGTCGTTGATAATTCGGAATCCGTAGCGGTTCTTGCAGTAAGTCTTTTACAGACACAATTCTCAGTTCTTTGTACATTCAACATCCCCATATTTATTGTATTTTATAGTAAGTAATTACCGCGAATTACACAACGTAAGATTTGTTTCTTACACTGTGTAATGTGTGAATCTTACTCCGTGTAAGCATCAGTCTGCTTCCCGAATGCCGAAGTTTCCAAGCCCTGACAGTTTTGAAAGCGGAAGCCCCGTTTCCTCAGAAAGTCCTTCCTTAATGCAAATGTCAATGTGCTTTGAACTGTCCTTTACGACCTTAAAGCGAAGCCCTTTCGGAACGCCCCCGTAGGTCTTTGTCGTTTCGTAATACACAATTTCTTTTGCTCCCATTGCAATCTCCTTATTTCACTTCTTTCAATTTGCTCACTTCAATAAAATTCTCCGAGCCGTCAGATTTTGTGTAGACGATTCTGTTATTTTTTTTGTCGTAGCGATAATTCAGCAATTCCCCGTCTATTTCTGCTAGATAATATAAACGTGGCAAACTCTTTAATGAAGTGTAGCGATTCAGCAATTCCTCGTCTATTTCTTCTCCGCTTATTTCTTCAATCCAAAACTTGCACTCCGTGAACACATAGACAATACTCATTCCGCCCGCTTCCAACGCCATTTTCTTGCCCGCGACGGGATTTTTGCCCGCTGGTACTAGGTCAATACAAAGTCCGCTTCTGAGAAACTCAACAAATTGCGAATTCATGTTTTTTAGTTTGTAACCGCTTTTACAAACAATTTTCTTATTTTTTTCTTTCAGTGTTTTGAAAATGGCGAGTAACACTTTTTGTGTTTTGGCTTTGCCCTGCAAAAAGTGAATGTCGTCTATAATCAGAATGTCACAATTTTCATACCAGTTTTTAAATGAATCTGTTTCGTGTGATTCTATGGATCCATTAAATTCGTCACAAAAGTCTGTCGCAGATATATAGCAAATTTGAGCGTCGCTTTTTTGCTCGTAAAGATAAATTTCAATTGCCTGTGCCAAATACGTTTTGCCGACTCCTGATTCACCATAAAGCAAAACAGGACAGAGCAGAGACCTGCTTTGTGCTACATTAAGAGCGGCTTGATATGCGAAAGCATTGCATTCGTCCCAAATAAATGACTCAAAGGTGAATTCTTTCCGAAGCAAAGGATGCAATGAGTTTACTTGTTCGTTTCCTGCCATACAATCTGTTCCTTTTCACTGCTTATAGCAATGATTTATTTTATTTTCCTTGCAGTCGGCAAAGAATATTATACCACACTTTCCGCTTTAAGAAACTATATAATTGAGGGGAACTTGCTTAAAATAAGGAAGATGACCCCCGAATTATTGCAGAAGCGGCTTTCCGCCAATTTAAAGAAAGCGCGCAAACAACTTTCCTTTTCCCAAGAAAAACTTGCCGAAGAAGCCCGTATTTCCGTGCAGATGATGAACGATATTGAAGGCTGCCGCAAGGCCTGAGCGAAAAGACGCTTTCCAAGCTCGCAAACGCTCTTCAGACCGATGCGTACACGCTTTTTCTGCCCGAAGATTCCACTGAACAAGTAAGCCAGTTGCAAAAACAGACCATTGCGGACGATTTACAAAAGCTCTTTGCACAGTCGGTCGAGCAATACCTTCAAAATCATGATTTAAACGGGAAAAACGGCGGAGAAACTTCTTCATAGTGCACACTTTAGCACGGTAAGTCTATCTTAAAACGATAGAGTAAGTGACAAATTGCTGAACTTTCCTCATTTCTGTGTCATTAAAGCGGAAACTTAATGCAAATTCCGGGAAAATGCTGTATACTTTGTATAGATTTTATGGAATGGAGGTGTTGATATGACAATCGAAGGATATTTTGACGGAACAGCAGTAAGACCTCTTGAGCCTGTGGATTTGAAGCCTCAGCAGAAAGTTTTTATCGACATCCCAGAGCAGCAGGAGGAGATAGCAGAGCGGAAAAAGAAACAACTTGCACTTCTCCAAGACCTTGCAGACCATGCGGAAGAAATTCACGAAGAAGAGGAATCAGCTCGAAAAACTCGGCAAAAAAAAGCGGTGGACGAACTTTTTAATCTGCTTTCTGATGATGAGGCAAAGGCATTCGGGGAAGAAATGAAAACGCATCTGCGCTTCAAGACGGTGGAACTCGCATGAAATATTTCCTAGAAACGAACATCATCAGCTATCTTTTGCAGAAGAATGTTTCCGTGCAGTTAAGATTGAAAGAACTCATTGACCGTGAAGACACAGAGTTATACATTTCAGTCGTCACCTACTACGAATTAAAACGCGGGCTGATAGCTTCCAACTCGACAACAAAGTTGAAAGCATTGCAAATTATTCTCCATTCATATTTTGAAGTAGTGCTGATGGATTTTGATATGTACGAACGCTCAGCTCAAATTTACGCTGATTTGAAAAAAGACGGAAATATTATTGAGGACGATGATATTTTTATAGGTGCGACCGCTCTTGAAAATGATGCGGTTCTCGTTACAAATAACGAGCGGCATTTGGGACGCATAAACGGCTTAAAAATTGAAGTGTGGAATTAGAAAAAACAGTAAACTTTAAAAATTCTTTTCACTCTCTCATGTTATGATAGACTTCCGTGCTATAATTAGAGCATGAGTACACAGACAAAAATCACCTACCGAATGTTGGAACGCATCTCGTACATTCATCGCAAAATCAAAAGCGGGTGCTATCCGAACACAAAGCAGCTTGCCTTTGAACTTGAATCTGGCATTGCGACAATCAGCCGAGACTTGGATTATATGCGAGACCGTATGTTTGCACCAATCGAATATGATTTTACACACAAAGGCTACTATTACACAAAAGCATTTGAGCCATCCATGCAGAATTACCTTTCAGAAAAGGATTTGCGTGTTCTGCTCTCGGCAAAGGTGCTTTTATCCCATTACAAGAACACTCCTATTTACGACGAGGCTTGCTCTGTTTTGGATTTGCTTTCAACTTCCGCAATGAATGGAAAAAATACTGCGCTCTTGAACAGAATCGCCGTCGCCCCGACCGTTGAAACCGCCGTGAATCAAGAGATTTGGAGCGCGATTCAAGATGCACTGAACAAAAGTCACATTTTGCAATTTGACTACACTGACCGTTGGGGAAAGCAAACCGAGCAACGTCGCTTGCGACCGTATCAGCTTGTGCTTGACGACGGCGTGTGCTATCTTTTCGGCTTTGACGAGTTGCGCAATGCCGAGCGGATTTTTTCTTTAGTGCGTATGCGGAATGTGTTCGTGACGGAAACCGCGTTTGACCTGCCCGAAGATTTTGAATTCTCCAACCGACTTGAAAACGCTAACTTTGGCGCGGTGTTCCGCCAAAAATCGGAACATTACAAAATCGAGTTTTACCGCGAGGCGCAAATGGTCGTGAAAGAACGCAAGTGGGCGGAAAACCAGACTATCACTGAAAGCGACGGCAAGACGACTATTGAGTTTGATTCCACGCAATTTTTGAAAATAAAAGTGTGGGTGCTGTCGAACGGCTGCAACGCAAAGCCGATTGCCCCCGCGTGGCTGGTGAAGGAATGGAAACGGCACGCGGGCGAGATGGGGAAGATGGTGGAGTAACCGTTGCGTCCCACGCCGTGCAGTCCCTCGCTCCACCATTCGTACATAGGTACATGCAGGCGGTCTATAGCCTGCGAACCGTTCATCATGATTTGTGCCTTCTCCTTCAGCGTCAGTCGCGAACAAAGGTCGCGAGCACGATTCAGCGATGACAGACGTGGATTCTGGTAGGGCAGCATCTCCTCTTTCTGCGCCAGATAAGGTATGGGCTGCTGAGCCTCAGCCATGGTACCGCCCACGAGCATCATGGCGAGTAATAGTTTCTTCAGATTAGTCATGTTGTTATATGTGTGATTCTATTGGTTATTCTTTTTTTCTCCTTCATCAATGCAAAGTTACGAAAAACTTTCAATACACCAAAACATTCCTCACGTAAAGAAACATATTACCCCCTTCATAGAACTAAAATTACACGTATTGTCCCATCGCTATTCCGTTATCTGGCAACAATGCATTTTGACATATATCGCTGAATGGCGTGTGCCATGACACAGTGACCCCATCTTATGTCCATTTTGTACAATCTGAGATAAAAATAGTCTTTTGCGACAGCCACGGCAGCGTTTTGCCGTGGCTGTC
>ERZ842401.7862-NODE-7862-length-10735-cov-3.664045_pt1 | contig 10735 bp, 8 predicted proteins | sample MGYA00521270_ERZ842401 | MGnify/ENA primary metagenome ERZ842401 (study PRJEB31892, sample SAMEA3878208) | bioreactor metagenome | biome: Moose rumen | place: Sweden | collected 2011-10 | study: EMG produced TPA metagenomics assembly of the PRJEB12797 data set... | reverse complement strand
TAGCACTTGGCTTAGGCTTTAGTAGCCCTAGGAACCCGCACCTAAAGCCAAAGCCAAGTGCTACTGATGTCTCTGGCTCATAGACAAGTGATGCATCATTTAACTGCATCTTTTCAAGTGCATCTCTAAGGTCAGGGTATTTCTGACCATCACTTGGGTATAGGCCACAATACACCATAGGAGTTACTTTCTTATAACCAGGAAGTGCCTTCGCCTCATCTCCAACATATGTTACAGTATCGCCAACTCTTGTATCTTTTACACTTTTTATAGATGCTGTTATATATCCTACATAACCAGGATAAAGTGCATCTACTTGGATGAATTTTCCTGCGCCAAATACACCAACTTCTACAACTTCAAATGTAGCACCTGTAGCAAGCATCTTTATCTTCGTGCCTTTCTTAACCACTCCATCAAATACTCTTATAAAAACTATAACACCCTTATACGAATCATATATGGAATCAAATATAAGAGCACGAAGTGGCTTCTCTTCATCGCCACTTGGAGCTTTGACATGTTTTACTATCGCTTCAAGTACATCGCGAACATTTTCGCCAGTCTTTGCAGATATCCTTGGAGCATTTGCACAATCTATACCTATCACATCTTCTATCTCTCTGCACACTCTATCAGGTTCTGCAGATGGAAGGTCTATCTTATTAATAACCGGAACTATATCAAGATCATGATCAAGTGCAAGATATACATTGGCAAGAGTCTGCGCTTCTATACCTTGGGCTGCGTCAACTACAAGTATAGCTCCCTCACATGCAGCAAGAGATCTACTTACTTCATAATTAAAATCGACATGCCCAGGTGTATCAATAAGATTGAACACATACTCATCCCCATCAAGTGCCTTATAAGTAACTCTAACTGTCTGTGATTTTATCGTGATGCCACGCTCTCTCTCTATGTCCATATTGTCAAGAACTTGCTCTTTCATCTCTCTTTCTGTGAGAGTTCCAGTAAGTTCAAGTATCCTATCTGCAAGAGTGCTTTTGCCATGGTCGATATGGGCTATGATAGAAAAATTTCTAATTTTATCCTGACTTATCTTCTCCATAATTTATAAAGGGGCGGATGTGAATCCGCCCCTACATTTTAATTATTTATCTGTTAAACATTCGATGCCTGGAAGTGGTTCACCTTTTAAGAATTCAAGTGTCGCGCCTCCGCCTGTAGATACATGGGTCATCTTGTCGGCGAGTTTGAATTGATTGACAGCAGAAGCCGAATCACCACCGCCTACTATAGTGACAGTATCTTTAAGTAATGACATCTCTTTAGCTATACAGTATGTACCAATTGCGAATTTCTGATTCTCAAAAAGTCCAACTGGTCCATTCCAAAGTATAGTCTTAGCCTTAACCATATACTTTAGCATATTCTTTATAGTTTCTGGACCTGCATCATAGCTTCCATAATTCTTATCAAGATGATGTAAGTCAAATGTCTTTGTCTCTATAGTTGGGTCAGTTAGAGGCTGTGGGAAATGATCTGCTGCCACACAGTCAACTGGAAGGATCAACTCCTTGCCGAGTTTCTTAGCCTTCTCAACCATCTGCATGCAGTATTCAATCTTGCTCTCATCAACAAGTGATTTTCCTGTCTCATATCCAAAGCCTTTTAAGAAGGTATATGACATACCGCCGCCAATTATAACTACATCAGATCTATCAAGAGCATTATCTATAACTTTGAGCTTATCAGCTATCTTTGAACCACCGAGTATAGTCACGAATGGACGCTTAGGATTATCAATATAATTACAAAGCTTATCAAGCTCAGCTTTTATAAGATATCCTCCTACAGATACTGGAACAAACTTTGATACACCATAAGTTGATGAATGAGCTCTGTGGCAAGTTCCAAACGCATCATTGACAAATACATCAGCCAGTGATGCAAGTTCTTTTGAGAATGAATCTTCATTTTTAGACTCTTCATCTCTCCATCTTGTATTTTGGAGCATAGCAACTTGGCCATCTTTAAGTGCATTTACCTCTTTAACTACTTTATCATCTACAACTCTATCGCTGCCAATGAACTTAATAGGAAGTTTACATGCTTTAGATAAAGCCTTGCATACTGGTGCGATATCTTGTCTCTTTTCTGGTTTTCCAAGGTGTGAACAGATGACAACCCTAGCTCCATGAGTAGCAAGGTATTTTATAGTGGGAACTGAAGCTATTATCCTCTGGTCATCACTGATTTTTCCATCATTGATAGGGACATTTAAGTCACATCTAAGTAATACTCTCTTTCCTTTTACATTGATATCTTCGATGGTCTTTTTGTTAAACTTACTCTTTGCCATGATATACTCCTTAATTATTTTATAAGATTTGCAAAATATTTTCCAGTTCTTATCATCTGAGATGTATAAGAATTCTCATTATCATACCATGCGACAGTCATAACCTCATAGAGATTATCGTCGATCTTATTGACCATAGTCTGAGTGGCATCAAAAAGTGATCCATAAGTCATACCTACTATATCACTTGATACAAGTTCATCAGTAGTATATCCGAAACTTTCATTAGATGCTTTCTTCATAACTTCATTGATCTTCTCTTTAGTGATATCTTTTCCTTCTACTACAGAGAAAAGCATAGTAGTTGATCCTGTAGGAGTAGGGACTCTTTGTGCAGAACCTATAAGCTTGCCATTTAACTCTGGTATAACTAATCCTATGGCTTTAGCAGCACCAGTTGAATTAGGAACGATATTGATAGCTGCAGCACGAGAACGACGAAGGTCACCCTTCTTATGTGGTCCATCAAGAAGCATCTGATCAGGAGTATATGCATGTATAGTAGACATGATACCTGACTTTATAGGATATGCTTCATTGAGAGCCTTAGCCATAGGCGCAAGGCAGTTAGTTGTGCAAGATGCAGCTGATATAATCTGATCCTCTTTAGAAAGTATAGTATGATTTACATTATACACGATAGTCTTTAAGTCGTTACCTGCAGGAGCATTGATAACTACATGCTTTGCTCCAGCATTGATATGAGCCATCGCCTTATCCTTACTTGTATATACACCAGAGCACTCAAATACTACATCTACATCAAGAGCCTTCCAAGGGAGACTGTTAGCATCTTTCTCCTTGTAGATCTTTATAGTAGTGCCCTTTACAGTTATACTATCTTCACTTGTGCTCACCTCACTGGCGTATTTGTAGCGACCTTGAGTTGAATCATACTTTAAAAGATGAGCGAGTGTTGCAGGTTCAGTTAAATCATTAATAGCAACCACCTCAAATTCTTTGTCATCAAATATCTGACGAAATGCAAGACGTCCAATACGTCCAAATCCATTAATAGCAACTTTTACAGCCATATTTTTTTCCTCCAATTTATATTAATATTTCTTATTAAGAACTACTTTGCTACTGTTTTCTGCTTCCGCATAATCAGCAAGGTTATTGGCATGATCAGTAACTCTTTCAAGATTGCCTATGACATCTAAGAATACGATGCCTGCCATAGTATTGCAATCACCACTACTCATACGCTTTATATGATTAGCTCTATATACATCTTCAAGATCATCGACCTCTGCTTCGCAATCTCTTACATTTTTGATAGCATCAATACTTCTATTTTGTACACAAGTGATAGCGCTCTCTACTGATCTAAGAGTGATGTCGACTATATTTTCCATCTCTTTCTTTCCTGTGTCAGAAAATACGACTTCATACCTAAGCATCTGATCTGCATTTTCTGATATATTTTCAGCATGATCACCTATTCTCTCTATATCACTACAGATTGACATAAGATGCTCTACTTCCATATGTTCTTGCTCATTTAGACTTAGATTATTGATCTTGGCAAGATACTCTACAAATATATTGGTAGTCTTATCAATCTGCTCTTCATGAGTCACTACATCTCTTATAAGTTCTTCATTCTTGTCTCCAATTATGAGATTCGTTGCTCTCCTTAGGTTCTTCAAAGTATAGTTAGCATAGAATATAATCTCATTCCTTACCGTTGATATAGCAAGTGCAGGCTGGGCAAGTATACGCTCATCAAGTATAGCCTGAGTCTTCTCTGAAAGGTTAAATTCTTCTTCGGACTCATCCCCATCAGGTATAATCTTTTTTGTAATATCCACCATCAGATTAGAGAATGGCAGAAGTATAAGGGTATTTGCTATGTTAAAGCCTGTGTGGAAAAGTGATATCTCAAAAAGTGTAATGCGAGTCGCAAGGAAATCTTTTAACCAAGGATATAATACAAGCACAACTATAGAAAATATAAGTCCACCAAGCACATTGAAAAGTAAATGAAGAAGTGCCGTCCTCTTACCATTCTTGCTACTATTCGTTGATGAGATGATAGTAGTAACACAGGTTCCAACGTTTTGTCCTACTGTTATGAAGCATGCTGCACTTTTTGATACAGAACCTGCAAGAGCAAGAGTCTGAAGTATCGATACTGACGCAGTGGAACTTGAAAGTATCACAGTCACCACCATACCAGCAATTATAGCAAGTATAGGCGTCTTTCCAAGAACTTCGAATGCATCTATAAAAACTTTTGACTTGGCATATGGTGATACGCCAGTAGACATAAGTGTTAAGCCTATAAAGAGAAGTCCTACTCCTACAAATATATTGGCAGTCGTTTTAGTCTTTTCTTTTTTAGTAAATACGACCATAAGACTGCTTATACCAAAAATAATCGGTGCAAAGAAATCAGGCTTAAAGATCTCAACAGCTGATCCCAGTTCTGCAAGTGCAATGAGCCATGCAGTAACTGTAGTACCGATATTGGCACCCATGATGACACCAACTGCATCATTAAGTTTCATGATGCCTGCATTGACAAATCCAACCATCATGACTGTTGTTGCTGCACTACTATTAATTACAACTGTAACTAACGCTCCAACTATAATCGCAGTAAATTTATTGGCTGTAAGCACTTTTAAAACATTTGCAAGTTTTGGTCCAGCAACTTTCTGAAGCCCATCCGACATGATCTTCATGCCATAGAGGAACATTCCTACTCCGCCAATAAATGTAAATATATTCCTGAAGTGTTCTATCATCTAATAAGCTCCACTAATTTTTCTACGGTATCATCAAGTTCTACCATATCTATATCTTCTATCATACCTTCGTCAACCATCTTCGCATATTCAACTCGCATAGGAAGTTTTGCAAGAGCGATCATATCATTATCATCTACAACTTCATCTATCTTACTCTTACCAAATATTTCTATCCTCTCACTACAACTTGGACAGACAACATAAGACATATTTTCTATAACACCGAAAATTTTAATATCCATCTTGTGTGCCATGTTGATTGACTTACTTACTATCATTGACACAAGGTCTTGTGGTGAAGTAACTATGATAACTTCATCTATAGGTATAGATTGGTACACAGTGAGTGGTACGTCACCTGTCCCGGGTGGCATATCAATAAAAAGAAAATCAAGTTCTCCCCAATTTGTCTCTTGATAGAACTGCTGTATAACACCTGATATAAGTGAGCCTCTAAATATTATAGGCTCAGTATCTTCCTCAAGCAAAAGATTGGATGACATAATCTTGATGCCAAGTCTTGACTCTTTAGGCACCATGATATTATTTTCATCAGCTACGATATTCTTTTCTATAATTCCAAAACTTTTAGGGATAGATGGTCCTAAGATATCTGCATCAAGGATTCCCACTTTAAAACCCTTCTTCTGTAGACTCGATGCTAGAATTGATGTGACAAATGATTTGCCGACTCCACCCTTTCCAGATGAAACGCCAATTATCTTTTTGACCTTACAAGAATTTGCAAGTTTGAGTTTTGCTATATTAGTCTCCTTGCTACCGCAAGAAGCACTACAAGTATCACAATTATGTGTGCACTCGCTCATACATACCCTCCCCAAAAACTCTACGAATAATTATACTATATAAAAAAACATTTTACAACATTAAAAATTTATGGTAAAATAAATAGTGCTGTGTACATGGTCTATAAGTCGCTTTAATTTTAAATGTACACAATGGAGGCAATTATGCAACAGTCATTAACCCAATATAAGACTTTTTATGAAGTTGCAAAGTCTGAAAATGTATCAAAAGCGTCAAGAATTCTATTAATTTCACAACCAGCGGTATCAAAATCTATCAAAAAACTCGAAGATTCCCTTGGAGTTAAGCTTTTTGACAGGACTACCGTAGGCCTTAATCTCACTGCGGAAGGGAAGCTCTTATACGAAAGCCTAACTACTGCATTTAACCACATCGATGATGTAGAGCTAAAGTTAAAGACTTTTAGCAATATTAATTTTGGCCATATAAGAATTGGCGCATCACAAAGTCTTATAAAACACATGCTTATGTCATATATAAGTATATATGCAAGAGAATATCCTAACATAAGACTTTCTGTCACAACTATGCACACTAACAAATGTTTTGAGAAACTCACTGAAAAAAAGATCGATCTTGCTTTTTTACATAAAAGTAGTATCAATCATAAAGAGATAGAGTATGTATCTCTACTTGATATACACTACTGCTTCGTTGCATCTAAAGAATATATATCATACTTCTCAAAAGTATTTAAAGGAGATCCTGATTATTTTGCTAATGGCAATATACTACTTCTTGATAAGAAGAATACTACTCGTGAATATATAGATAAGATTTTCGAAGTCAACAAGATAATTCCAAGGCAGATAATGGAAGTCAACAATACTGAGACTATGATTGACTTTGCAAAAAACGGTGTCGGTATAGCATGTGTGGTTGAAGAATTCGTTCAAGATGAGCTTGACAGCAAGCAATTAGTAAAGCTTCCTATAAAATTCAAGATTCCAAAATATTCAGTTGGCTATGCATATAACAAAACAAATATCAGCAAAGAACTTTCTGATTTTCTTTCTGTTATAAACGCTGGCAAGAAACAAAATAAAAAATAACATATGGGGGTATCTTATGAATAAGTATCATAATGTAAAGTTTTCTGGCGAAGAGTTTGCTCTTCCAAAAGCAGGTATAGGCGATAATAAATATGTAGCAGTATTTGACCCATACTCTAATGTCAAGATGAGTAGAGCTGCAGCAAATGATCTCTATAATAAGATTAAAGAAAAGGGTCTTGATAAAGTAGATGTAGTAATCTCAGCCGAAGTTAAAGGTGCAGCTATCGCGCAACGTGTAGCAGACCTTTGCAATACTGACCTTCTTATATTCAGAAAGAAAATCAAAATCAATTTTGAAGAGCCAGTTATAGCTCATGTTAAGACTTTCACATCTGGCACCAATCAACTTTTCATAGATAAGAAAGATCTTATGCGGTATTCTGGTAAAACTGCTCTCTTCGTAGACGATGTCATATCCACAGGTTCTACTATCAATGCCATAAAAGATGTCTTAAAAGAATATAACATCAATGTCAAAGCTTACTGCTGTGTGTTTAAAGAATCAGATGATGTTCATGATGAACTTGTATATGTCGACACATTACCTATATTCACAGATTAAAAAATCATAAAACTTTCTAATAAAAAGCCTTGCGTATGCAAGGCTTTTATAATCCAATACTATCTAGAAATTTTTTATTCCTTTGCCTCTCTTATCACGAGATAGTCATTATCAACGGTTATCCCAAAGTGATCGACAACATAGTCTGCGTATTTATCATATACCAGTACATTGATTCCATTTACTGCTTTCGGGAAATATTCATCCTTATCAACCATGATTATATTGTATACTTCTCCTGCGCCTACATCAGCTCTCAAAATATAAAAATCATGTGAACCCATACTTGTATAATATTCACCCATATCGCCTTCCATCCCCCACTTCACATCTCCACCATCTATACACCAGATGCCATTTCTTATGTCACCGGCTATGCCAAGTTTATCAAGATACCTTTTTATTTGACTATCATTCCTATCAATCTTGCCATCCACACACACATATAATACGTGATTTTCAGAATTGAGTTTATCAATTAGTGCATCCGCGTCATTAGTATCAATTAGTCTTAGATTATATAGGTATTCTCTTACATAATCTGCGTGCCTTTGCCAAGTAGCATATCTATCATCGCCCCTATGGTCAGGAAGATTATAATCGTTTAGCACATGATCCCCTAGATACTTTGTAACCTTTTCGCTGCCTTTATAATTAAGATGCGAGTAATCCATCCCATCAGTCTGGTAGTCTATCCCTATCTCGTCAAGTTTAAGATTGCAATTTATAAATGGCACTTCATACTCTCTTGCTATCATCTCTGCTGCATTATACCTCATCGCATCATCCACGTTGACCCCTGCATAAGGTGCTACGAAAACTATGATATCAATATTATTCTCTTTGACAAGTTCTATAGTTTTGCGATAGTATTCTTCTATCTTAGGTGGTAATTTCTGTATCTCGCTAACTGTACTTATATCCATATGTGCTAGCCTAGCCGTCACATCAGGATAGCCATCCCCTTTCCAGTCTTCATAATATATGTCTCCGACATTCTTAAGAAAATCCCCTCTATCAAGATTCGTATATCTAGTATGATATGCTGGATATTCAAGAAATATCTCTTTCTGCTTCTCTTCCGGGATACTTACTTTCAATATATCCATTTTATTTTTTGATAGCTTATACCCATTATAGTTTTTAATTAGATATTGATCTATAGCATAATTCCCTGTGAAACATACCGAATAGCCTTCAAGAACAATGAGCTTTGGTTTCTGTGTCTTAAGTGCCTCTTTAAGAGCATAGTACGAATTCCACATAGGTTGCATCGCACCACCAAATACAAAACTCGTTATCCCATAATCATCATAAAGTTTCCCTACATTAAAATTAACAATAGCATGACTTGATCCAACAAAAAGAAGGTCGACCGAATCCTTTGGAAGTTCATAGAACTTCTCTACTTGATATATGCCATCTCCCCACTTAAATTTAAAGATGCTATTCCATCTTGTTAAGACAAATGCCATTATGAGTAGAAATGCTACTATTTTTAAAATTGATTTCTTAAATTTCATTTCCTTTAAAACTGAAAGTATATGAATTGCTTTGGATCAAAATATGGTCCATATTCGCCAAATGTCAGTATCGCAACTATGAGCCCGATAATTATCGCCCACCTAAACCATAGGTTTTGCGTAAAAAGATACCTATCAAAGGTCATGTCTTTTTTAACTCTTATGACATCAACAATGATTAAAATAATTATGGCTACAAGCAATATATTTACTTCAACCTGTGCAAGTCCAATCTTATATATATCACCATTAAATAAAACCCAAGGATCTACTTTTAGTAAGATTCTCTTGATATAAGATAGTGCACTTCGAATTGATGCAGACCTAAAAAATATGAGCGAAAACGACCAAAGTGAAAATGTCACAAATCCTTTATATAAGTGATGACTGAAGCAATCCGTCTCTATCTTAAACTTATCTACGATCTTATTTCGAGGTGTCTTAGTCATATCACCTACAACTTGATATGCACCATTGACAAATCCCCAGATTGCAAAAGTTAGATTTGCTCCATGCCACAGACCACTCACTACAAATACTATCATTATATTGATATATTTTCTTAATGTCCCTTTCCTGTTGCCACCAAGTGGTATATAGAGATAGTCTCTAAACCAAGTACTAAGTGATATATGCCACCTACTCCAGAAATCTCTGATACTCATCGCAAGATATGGAGCCCTGAAATTTTCCATGAGATCAAAACCCATGATACGAGCCATGCCTATGGCAATCATAGAATACCCGCCAAAATCACAATAAAGTTCTACAGCAAAAAGCACAATTGCGATTATAAGTTCAGTGCTTCCATAGAGCCTAAATTTCTGAAAGACAGCATCTACAAAAATAGCACACCTATCTGCTATGACCATCTTCATGAAAAGTCCCCACAAAACAAGTATAAGACCCTTGCTGACTCTTTCCAAATTCCATACTTCTATCTTCTCTATATCACGAAGCTGCGATAAGAAATTTTTAGATCGTTCTATCGGTCCTGCTACAAGCTGAGGAAAAAATGATACAAAAAGTGCATATCGTGCAAAATTCCTTTCTACTTCCACATCACCTCTATACACATCTATCATATAACCGAGTGCTTGAAAAGTGTAGAAAGATATACCCACCGGCAAGAGAAAATGGAAGCGATAAGAAAGAGGTCTTATCCTTAAAGTTAACAAAACTCTGTTGATAGTTTCTATGCCAAAATTACCATATTTAAACAAAAAAAGTAACGAGAGATTTGCAACTATGCAACCAATCATTACTATCTTTTTAAGTTTTTTCCTATTTTTATTTTGCTTTTCAAACGCTTATTCGTACCTTTGCCCCGTATTTGGAAAAAAGATATGTTTGGAAAAAGGATATGTTTGGAAAAAGGATATGAAAAGAAACATGACACAGTGGGTGGCCAGCGTCATCAGCAACAAGCTGAGCACGGCCATGCCGGTAATGACACACCCGGGCATTGAGAAAAATGGAAACACCGTGCGGCAGGCCGTCAGCAACGAGCGGGTGCACTTCCAGGCCGTACACTACCTCAGCAGCCACTACCCCACAGTGGGCGCGGCCACCATCATGGACCTCACCACCGAGGCCGAGGCTTTCGGAGCCGAGATTGCCTTCAGCGACGAAGCGGTGCCCGCCGTGGTGGGCCATCTGCTCGACGGCCCTGACGACATTGAGCG
>ERZ842401.7861-NODE-7861-length-10735-cov-4.623502_pt1 | contig 10735 bp, 2 predicted proteins | sample MGYA00521270_ERZ842401 | MGnify/ENA primary metagenome ERZ842401 (study PRJEB31892, sample SAMEA3878208) | bioreactor metagenome | biome: Moose rumen | place: Sweden | collected 2011-10 | study: EMG produced TPA metagenomics assembly of the PRJEB12797 data set... | reverse complement strand
ATATATATAAAAAAATTAATTAAAAAAATAATTATTATTCCCTGAAAAAATAAATAAAACTAAAAATTATAAATTAATTCATACTAAACAAAATATAAATAAAAAATAAATATTTATAATTTAATGTCCAAAAATCTTGTATCTGAGAATTCTGTCAAAACGAAAGAAAAAGAATATTATATCCTCTTCTTTTTTGCGAAAAATAATGAGTCAGAAATAGCATTTGAATTCGATTCAAAAAAAACGGAAACCTTTTATTCGCTAAAGGAAAAAAACAATGGAATATTCAGAACTATTGTTATCATTAAGTATATATTTACACCAAAAAATTCTTCTCAAATTGTTAATTTATCATTCAAAAATAAAGAGGAAATATTCAAAATAAATTTTAATGCCAATGAAGGAACCTTTATCTTCAATCCTACTTTGAAAATACAAAGAAACATATTTTCCAATGAAAAGGCCTTTTCTCAAAGCAATGTCATAAAAAATAAAGATAAAGTGTATATTTTTAAAAAATGTCTTGAAGAGAAAAAGGAAGAAAGCAAAATACCAATTCTTTTCAACGATGCAGTGGAATTATTCAAATTAAATCAAGACTTTGATTTAATTGCTTTTTTGTTTACACAAGTTTGTGATATTAACAAAGGTTTTAAAGAGGTATGCAAGAAGCTTTTGACTGCTTTTTGGGATAAAGCGTCTAAGGATATTAACAATCCAAATGGAGATAGTAAATCAAGTCAAATGAATAACTTAAGTGATAGCAACAAAGTCTATTTTGATAAAATAAAAGAAATTATCTCAAAATCTGAAGAAATAATAAAAGATATTGGATTAGATAAAACAAAATTTTATGGTTTTATCCTATTTTATTTAAATACTTATGACAATAAACTTTTCCAAGAATTATCAGAAAAATTACAAGAACAAATGGAAAAAGAAAAGGAAACTTTTTTTTTCGATATTTTGGCTCACTTTTCCTCAACTTTTTCAAATGATATCAAATTAAATTTAGAGAACTATATGGATTATCTAATGGGAAAAGACTTCAAATCTTTAGATACCTTGGGATTTAGTTATTTCAAGCTAATTGAAGATTTTATTCATGTAATCTTTAAAAAAGAAGAAAAACTTATGAAAATATCCGGCTTTAAAACTATTAAGGTACCAAAACAGCTTGATTATAATTTGAAAAATAAAGAAAAGTTTCTAGAAGAATTAGACGCAATTTTGGAATTCTCTCAAAAAGAAAAGAAATTAATAATATTTCTATCTGGAACCTTTTGGAAAGAAATGACAGAAGTCATAGATAAGGTTTCTAAAGATAATATATATTTTCTTTTTAAATTGAGGGAAATTTTCAAAAAATATTTCAATATTTTGAAAGAATTAAAATATCAAAAGGAACATATCTTTTATAAGAATGCAGAAGAAGTAGATGGAAAAGACGAAATAGCAGTAATTTTAAATAGAAATATTAAAAAAAATATAGAAGAATCAAAGGAAATAACCAATGATGAAATTATAAATAAAATAATTAAATTTGATGTTTATTATAGAGAAGATAATTATATTAATAGAAGAGATCTTGATTTTCTTGATAAAATAAATTTTGATGATGAAGAAAACGAATGGATTTCCTCTTTCAAAAATAGTAAATTTGAAGTAATATTAAAGAATGATATAGATAATTATATAACTAAATTAATTTCAAAAACAAAAAAATTTGAAGACTTGGGAAAAGTTATTAAAATAATAAATTTAGATGAAATTATAAAAATGAACAAAATGGATGATTTATTTCGATTATTAAAAATAAAAACTTATAATTTATTAAAAAATAAAGACTTATTTAAAGGTGAAAAAAATTCGAAAACAAATAAATTGAACGCTTTAAGTAGCATATTAAAAATGTTTTATGAGCAAACAACAAAAGTAGAAAATATCGAGGATATTATTGAAAAGCTTGAAAATGAAGATAAGCATATTATTTTCCTGAATTTATTAGAAAATTTTAAAGATAGTAAATCGTTGCAAAATTACATATTCAATTTTTATATAAACAATATAAATAATTTTTATCCAAAAATAATTGAATTATTTGAGAATTTAAAAAATGAAGAAAATATTAAAACTTTTATGAAAAAAATGCTAGATAAGAAAGATGATAAAAAAAATGGTTGTGGAATTATTTCTTTTGAAAGTTTTTTTTTGGAGCAGGAAAGCTTGAATATTTATTTATTTAGCGAATTGAAAAAGAAGATTAATCTCATTAAAAATACTTATTATTATGAAGAAAGCATAAAAGTTTTAAAGGATATATATGATAGTATTGAAACTAAGAAATTACAAGTTAAATATTTACAAAAGTTTCTTTCTTTTGATAAAAATAATGTTATTAAAAGATTTGAATTATTTGATATTTTAAATGTTCCATTAAAACCTGAAGATAAATATAAAGAACTAATGATAAAATTAGAAGAGGCTCAAAAAGAGATAAAGAAACTTAAAAATATATCAGACGCCCTTAAGGTATTTCATAAAGAATTCTATAAAGAAACAATAAAGAAAATAGAAGAAAAAATACATAAATTAAATAATGATACTATAAAGGAGTATGATACAAAATTAAATCTTATGAATGAAGCAGAATTAGAAAAAAAAGTTGAAAAGATAAATAAACTCAAAGATTGTTCCATATTTTCTAATTTATTTGAAAAAACAAACGGTAAAGATCAAGAAGAGAAATTTGAATTAGCTTTAAAAAAGCTTTATAATGAGTTTATGATTGAAAAACAAAAAAACAAAAAAAATGAGAAACTAAAGAAAGAATTTAAAATAATTATAGATGTTTTGGGATTAAAAGAAGATGAAAAGATTCAAAGAGATTGGCAATATATGGAAAGTGGGGCAGAAGAAGATTTAAATAGCCTAATTTATTTTTGCGAGAATTTCAAACTTGATGATGATATTATTAAGGAAAATAATAATTATAATAATAACATTAATGATAATATTGGTGATGATAATGATAAAAAAAATAATGAAAACCAAAAAAATTTAGAGGATTTTTTGAAAATAATATATAATAATATCAAAAATAATGTAGATACAGATAACAATCTAAAAAAATTAGAGGAAATGGGAATCTATAATCATAAAAAAAAAGGATTAGATATTCAATTTTACAATTTATTTAATGGACAAAAAGAGGCAATTGACTTTCTTCTTTCTAAAAATAATTTAGATTATTACAAAGATAAAATAATATCTATTGATGATACTTTAAAATCCAGTGATATTGATGAAGTTGATAATTGCATTGAATATTTCCATAAATTAAAGATGAATTGTAAAAATAAAGATATTTTGCTAGAAAATATAAGAAATATTGATGAAAAGTTATTAAATAATTTCCGGACATTTTTCAGGGTTTTACCAAAATTGAAGGAATTAGATAGTAGTTCAGATAATACTTATAATTTATATATAGAAGCAAAGAAATACTTTAGCGACGCGAGATATAATATAAATTTAAACGGTGAGGAATATATTTATATTGATAAAGATCCAGAAAAAGAAACTTATGAGGAAAAACCAATTGAATTAAATAAAATCAAAAGTATTAAACATAAAATAAATATACCTAATGAAGTTGAAATTAAGCTAAAGGAAAATCAAGAAATACAAGAAAGACCAGAAAATAATTCATTGACGAAAACTCTTTTATTACTCAAGTATAAAGAAGTGGTGAGTAACATAGAACGAATAGAACAATTTTTTTTTGTGTTTCAAACCAAAGGATGCAGTCTTCCAATAGAAATTGAAATAATCATAAAATATCCCGAAGTAAAATATTATCTGAAAAAAAAGGTAATTCAATTTGGAGAATTGTCAAAATACCTTTTGAATGTGAAAAATTATTATGAAGCGACTTTAGATTCGAATTATAAAAAGGAACAAAATTTAAGGTTTTTATATGGAAAGCAATTCGACACTTTAAATAAGCATATTCAAAAAAATTTAGAAATAAATTCATTTTTGAGATATATGTTAAATAATTTAAATGACCAAGAACAACCAAAGGAAGGAAGCAAAAGTTATTCTAGGAAAAGTTACAATTATGTTGATGATTATACGTATTATAGTGATGATTCTTTTAAAATATATAATAAATATTTATCAACTATTATGAAGGAGAATGGAATTAGTATAGAAGATCTTTATGAACGAATGAAGATAAAATCAGATGAAAATGATGAAAAAGTTTATAAAGGTATTTATTTATATAAATCGGAGACAAATTCAATGGAAGAAGACATACTTAAAATATTTATTAAAAAAACAAGAAATATTCCAATTGCTCAGAATATTCTCATAGGTAATAAAGAAACTTCTTATGAAGAAATTCAGGCATTTTTTCATAGGGCATTTTTATGCAGATTTAATACTTTATTTGCCATTGAAATAAATGATTCTTTATCTAATAATCAACTAAAATGGATGAATGATTTCATAAACCAATTATTAAAATTCCAGTTAGATAAATATAACAAAGAAAATAATCAAAAATTAAGCATTAAAGAAACTAATAAATATCTAGAGCCATTAATTATTTTTGTTTATAATATAAATAAGCGTAATGACAAATTTATGAATGAGATAAATAAATTTAATCCATCAGAATATCCAAAAATAAATAAAGAAGACATTTCTTTGGGTCCAAGTGAAAGTATGAAAATTACAAAGGCTCAACAAGTTGAACAAAAGTTGAACGAAATTATATATAATAATACACATATTTATTCTTCTGAAATTTGTGGTTTAGGGAAAACAGAAAAAATTAAATTTACAATTGAAGAAGAGACTAAGAAAAAATATATTTATTTTCCTTTGGGAGGAAAACTTACCAGAAATATAATTTTTGAAAAAGTTGAAAAAATATTAAGAAAAGTTGAAAATGTTATGAAAACTGCTATTCATTTGGATTTATATGAAACAGAAGATATATCAATTTTGAATGAATTTTTGTTTTCTTTTTGCATTACAAAATTTTATGCTAATGATCGAAATGTTCTATATATTCCAATTAATATCGAAATTTATATAGAAATTCCAAATTGTTTTATTAATTTTATAGAAAATTATCCTATTTTAAATTATTTCCATATAAATAAAATTGATTTAGAAAATAAAGAAAAATTAAGACTTGATAATGAAACAAAAAAATTTTTTAATTGGATGATTCCAAAAGAAGAAAATGATATTGAGCTAAAGCCTGAAGAATATATAAAAAAATATATAGGAGTCGAAAAATTTTCCTATCATCAAGTCAATATTTTTATAAAATTATTTATAAATCAATATAAGATGGACAATTCTAAATTAATATTTTTGGATAAAAAAAGAAAAGATATAACTAAAAAATGTATCGAGGAATTTGCTGAATGCATAAAATATTTTACCTTAGGTATATATGCTAGATTATTGACAAAAAATTTAGATGAAAAAAATGATAACTCATCAAAAAAAGATACTAATACAACAATTGAAAATGAAAGTGTAGATAATAATGATATGAATAAAGAAATATATCAAACCAATGTTAAAATTGATATTAATTTAGATGATAAAAATAATAGTATTAATATTAGTAATCAAAATAAGAGTAATAATAATTCTAGTAAAAGTTTGGAGCTGAAAGAAAAAGAAAATAAAATGGACGAAGACAAAATTGAAAAAGATTATGAGGAAAAAAGAAATGAGTATATTAATAAATTAACGGAATATTATGAAAAAGATTTAAAAGATGAAAAATATGAAATTCCTCTAATATTTATGATTAAAAATTCTGACAAATTTGTAAAAGTTGATTTAACAAGTGAAAATTTAAATAAAAAAAAAACTCATGATTTTCTTTCAGAAATTAAGTATATTTTTCAACTAGAAAATCCAATTAAAAAAGATAAAAATTCAAATCTTATTTCATTGGAAGAAATTATAAATAGAGATAATTATGTCATAACTTCTGATAATTACAGAAAAATGATATTAATTTCTTATAGGATTTTAGCTGATATTCCAGTGATTTTAATGGGAGAAACTGGTTGTGGTAAGACCGGATTAATAAGGAAATTATATCAGTTATTAAATAATGGAGAAGATATGAAATCAGATGTAGAAAAATCTGATAATGAAGAAGATAAAAATAATAGTAATTTGAATATGGTAAATGTCGATTCGAGTATCAACGACGAAAAATTAATAGAGAAGATGGATAAAATAAATCAAAAAGCAAAAAATAAAAAAGACAAAGATTTTTGGGTTTTATTTGATGAAATTAATACTTGCAATTCAGTCGGATTATCAAGGAAATTTTTATTAATCGCTCATATGATGGGACAAAGCTTGAAAAAAATATAAGATTAATTGGTACTTGCAACCCATATAGAGTCAAATCAAAAGAGGAAGACAATTGTGGATTATCTCATCCTTATAAAAATAAGGATTTAGCCTATGATGTCAATATTTTACCACAATCTTTGATGTATTTTGTATTTAATTTTGGGTATTTAGAAACAGAAGATGAGGAAAAATATATAGAGAGTATACTTACAAATCATTTTAAAAAAAAATTGGATAAAAATTTGATAATTATAGTGAAAAAAATAATAAGTAAGTGTCATCAATATCTCAGAAAGCATTATGGTTTTTCTGTAGTTTCTTTAAGGGAAATAAAAAGATTCTTAAAATTATATGATAATTTAGTTAAATATTATCATAATAAAGACCAGTTAGAATCAGATACTAACGAAGAAAATAATAATACAAAAAAAAAAAATAATAATATTAAAGACTATAAAAATGAATTAAATCAAATTAAATCTTTAATAGTAGCTGTTTATTTAAATTATTATATTAGATTAATAGATCAAGACAAGAGAACAAATTTTGAGGCAGAACTTTGTTCTGATTTACTTAATTTGGCAAATTATTATCAAAATAAGCAAGAAGCTAACGAAATTCAAATAAAAGAAGAAGAATTAAAAAATAGTAATGATAATAAAAAGCAAGAAAAAAAAAACCTTATTAATTCTTTAGATATTACTTGGAAGCCTCTAATCGATGATTATAAGAAATGTAAATCAGACAATAACCAAAATTTCAGTATATTTTTTATAAATGAATGCGATTTTTTAATAAGCCATATAGAACTAGATAAAGGAATTGCAAAAAATCGTATTCTTAAAGAGAATATTTTCCTTCAGTTTATTGCTATAATATCAAATATTCCTTTAATAATTATTGGTAAGCCAGGAAGTAGTAAAAGTTTGAGTTCACAACTTTTGAAAAACTCGATGAATGGAACATATTCAACAAGTAAATTTTTCAGAAAATATCCAAAAATAAAAAGTACTTATTTTCAAGGTTCAGAAGTAACTTTAGCTGATGATGTAGAAAATTTATTTAAAATCGGAAAAGAGAATTTAGACAAAGTTGAGAATAATAAAGAAAATAAGTTTATTTCTTTATTGATATTTGATGAAATAGGGCTTTCTGAATTTGCTAAAGATAATCCAGTAAAAGTTTTACATAAAAATTTGGAATATGATGGTGTTAAAGATGGTTTGAGTTTTTTAGGTCTTAGCAACTGGAAATTAGATTTAAGTAAATTAAATAGAGTGTTATATTTATCGATTCCTGATTTAGATAGTAGATTCGAAGATCTTAAAGAAACAGCTAAATGTATAGCTGAAAGTATTAGAGAAAATAATATAGAGCCTAAATTGATAGATTTACTTTGCAAAAGTTATATGTCATATAAAGCATTTGTAAAACAAATAAAGGAATATGTTGTATATAAAGAGTTAGAAATTAAAGAAATGAAGAAGATGTTGGATTCATTAAGTGAAGATGAAATCATGAAATATTTTAATAAAAAAAAAAGAGAGATTACTTTAGTTGAATTCAAGCAAAAAAGGAAAGAAATCAAAACAAATATAAAATATTCTTGGAAGTTTGGAAGTTTTTCTGACGTTAAAGAAACAAATGAATACAAAATTTTATATGCTGAAAATAGAAGTGTAAATGAAGAGTTTCATGGAAATAGAGATTTTTATAATTATATAAAGGGAGTTTGTAATATAAGGTCTCTTTCTAAAAATTATGAAAGTATTGACCCTAATGTAGGCAAAGAAATTGAAAAAGTTATCGAAAGAAATTTTGGAGGAGAAGATATTAATATGGATATAGACTTTGATCTTAGTTATAATGACGAAAATGATAATATGAATAATATTAAAAATATAATAAAAGAATATTCAAATGAAATCCCATTGAAACTTCCTTCGATTAAGAATTAAAAAAATTAAAAAAAAATGATAATATTGCTGATGAATCAGATATATCCGATAATTTATTATTAGAAAAATATAAATTAAATGATGATAATAACCTAACTAAATTCAATTTAATAGAATGTATAAATGGAAACATTAATGATAATGATGCAAGATATCTATTATTAGAAATTGATGAGGGACTTAAATATTTGGTTTCTCAATGTATAATTAATCAAAATGAACATAAAGAAATAAAAAATATGGAAGGTTCACCTTTTATTAACGATATCAATGATAAAAATGGTGAATATAAAATAAAGAAAATATCCGAAATCCAAAATTATTGCAATAAAGATATGGTATTAATTATAAGTAATTTAAATCCTATTTATGCATTCCTTTACGATCTTTTTAATCGCAACTTTACAATAAATGATGATAAAAAATGTTGTCGAATATGCATAGGCAATTTTACGGATCAAATAACTTATATAAATAATAAATTTAAAATAATAATAATGGTAGATAAAAATTACATTCATAAACAAGAATCTCCTTTTTTAAACAGGTTCGAAAAAGAAATAGTAAAATTTGATGAGCTTTTAAATGAAAAAGAAAAGCCTATATCCAGAAAAATTTACGAAGATTTAAATATAAAAGAAAAAATTGAAAAATTAAAATTAAATTATAATATTAAAAATTTATTGATAAATTGTGATAAGGTCAGTATTGATAGACTTTACTTTTATTATTCAAATCAAAATTTGAAATTAAATCCTGAAGAAATTAAAAAAAAGATTTTCGAAAAAATAGCAAGAACACTTCCAGAAGATATAATTATAAATTTGGAAGATGGTAATCCAATAAAAAATTTTTATAAAACTAAAAATATTTTTAATTTTCAAGGTTATATAAATTATTTAAATGAATTAAATAAAGAAAAAAAAAATACATTCAAATTTTCTATCATTTATACATTTTCTAGTATTATTAGTAGTATAATTATTGATGGAAAAAGTTATAACAATTCAAATCAACTCATTTCAGAAATAAAAAGAGAAAGTGACTTGATTGAACTTATAAATGAAAAAAAATTCAAAAATTATCAAAGAAATAACAACTTTTTCATTTTGCACTTTTACCAGCATGAATTAAATAAAATTAACTTTATTATTAATACACTCAAAAATAACTATCCAGATGAAGGCATTAAATTTATTTTCATAGTCCATATAGAAAGAATCATGGATATAAAAAAAAAAGAAAAAATATATTCGATCCCTGATGTAGATGAAAGTGTAGATCAAATTTTTATTGATAAACTCGATGGTTTGGATATTTCTTTGGATCAAATAGCAGAGAATGGAATACTCTCTATATTAACAAAAGAAAAATTATTTGATAAATATAATGAATTTTTCAAGTCTTTTAAAGCATATTATAATAGTTATGTTAATAAACTTAATTTTGTTGATAATTATTTGCCAAAGATGATAAAATATCTTGAAAAAAATAAAATGTTTATTGATATAATTTTATCAAAATCTTTTTCTTTAATAATTAAAAAAAAGAATTTCGGCAAGGATGAAAAAATGGAAAATTTAGAATCTTTTCGGGAGGTTGTAAAAGAAATATTCGATAATTCTTATATTACTCATAATACAGTTGATATTGTTTCTTTAATTATTAATGATATCTTCATTGAAAAAAAATTAAGAGATGCAATGATGAAAGTTATCGATATTTTAGAATCAAATAATTTCTTATCTACTTTATTTGCTTTAGATAATAAAAAAAATCAATCTTTTTTTAATAAAGAAGATTTGTTTTTTATGATTCAAGAGTATTTGAATTCAGTAAAAATTGAAGATTTGGAGAATAAAGCCATTTTTGATAATAGATATTTGGTTCCAGGATTCTTATCTTTTTATAAAAATATTTCTGATTTCATTTCAAAGAACGTTACAAAAAAATTCTTCAAAAATGAAAAAAAGCTTAGGGATTTATTAAACGGAAATATTATTAAATCTAAAGATTATTTTCATTCTGAAGAAGCTAGACTCTTAGATATTGTTATTTCTGAAATAATCAAGGATGAATCTGATAATTATAAGTATATTAATAAAGTAATTAATAAATGCCCTATTGATTTAGTTTTGAATGATTATATTTATTATTTCTTAAGCAAAAATTATGAAAAAAAAGAAATTGTGAAAACTTTCGAAGAGTTTTTTGAAAATGAAAGTAACATGAGTACTTTTGAAAATAATGAAGAATTCCAAAAGGAAGAAGAAATTGATGATTCAGTTGATTTTTTTAATATGAAAATAATAAGACATATTATAGATTTAAAATATAAAGAAGATACAGAAATAATGAAAAATAATACTAAT
>ERZ842401.7860-NODE-7860-length-10735-cov-4.662172_pt1 | contig 10735 bp, 8 predicted proteins | sample MGYA00521270_ERZ842401 | MGnify/ENA primary metagenome ERZ842401 (study PRJEB31892, sample SAMEA3878208) | bioreactor metagenome | biome: Moose rumen | place: Sweden | collected 2011-10 | study: EMG produced TPA metagenomics assembly of the PRJEB12797 data set... | reverse complement strand
TTGGCATTTCTTCAAATATCAGACCATTCTCGGTATATGCCTCTTTGACCTTGCTATTGATAAGTTCAATTGCTTCTTTGGCGGAAAGACTGCCGTCCATAGTTTCGATTGTTTTTCTTATCAACTGCGAAATGAACACATCTCCCCGCATTCCGTCCCACAGTCGCTTTCCCTTGGGAGTCGCACCGTCAATGACTGCAATGTAATCCTTTGTATCAACAATCGCATCACCGCAGATACCGTCCTTTCCCTCTCTGCTCATAATAAACTTCTGTTTCTCAGTGATAACCTTGTTGAATCTTTCAATGATACTTACACCGATGGCTTCAAGATACGAACATATTGTATATGTCGCTTGGGGCATGAACCTTTCGGAATTATTCAGCACAAATCTACGGAGTTCGGAATGGTATATCACCTTTTTATCTTCAATTTCAAGCAGTTCATCTTTCCCGTGAAGCTTGAGAACGTCCTTGGTAAGCTCAACATTTCCTTTCAGCTCAACCGAACAGGACAATCCCATTTCAAGATTGTTCATATTGATAAAGAGAGCATAGAATCTCAACTTGTTAGTTTGAATGAGATGCTGATCCACACCTAATTCCTCAGACAACCCTCTGAAAGCAGCAGTTGCAAGGTCAATGCGCCGCATATATGCATCATAGTCGCTGATTGATACCCCCTCAATCACCGAAGCCGAATACCTGATTTCTTTATTGATTTCGGTCACCAGCTCCGTTTTGGCTGCGTTGTTCGACCTAGCGGAAAGAATCACTTCCCTTTCCGGCTTCAGTTCGTCATCAAGCAACATCAGATTTATTCCGAGGGAGGTAAAGAATATTCTAGTATATCTTAGATTCATAAAGTCCAGTTCCCTTGTGATGAACCGATTATTTTCCTTCACGAGCTGTTTGCATACGTCCTTCATTACTCGGTGAGTATAATAATCAGTGGTGAACAACTCAAGAGCAAGTACAGGTCTTTCGACCATATCTTCCGTTCTTCCAAATGGGCTGATACGGTTGATACCAAATTTCTTATTGTTGAAATAACAGCCATTTTCTTGATTGATAAACTGCATCAGTATTTTTCTGCGTGAATGCTCAATTCTCTCCTTCAAATCTGGTATTGGTATATTCGCATATACTTCCTCCCATGTCATATCAAACAATTGCGGAGCTTCATTGATGTGCTCATCAATCCATTCAAGCTGCTCACTGGTCAGACCTGTGAAATCCTTCGGCGGAGCGATGTAAAAACAGTTATCCGACAGTTTGGTCTTTAACGTTTCGCCAAAAGTCAGATATGGGTCACCCTGCGCAATGAGCCTGATGTTCAGTTCTTCAAGAGTAAAAGTATTCTTATTGTTGTTTCTGGGTACTGGCATGGGTTTGTCATCTAAATCAGGTAAAATCGGAGGTTTGGCAGATTGCAACTGATGCAAAAGCTCAAAGATATGTTCCCTTTTCAGATAATATGCGTTGAATATCTGACTCTCGGCGAGTTTATACGAGAATCCTTCTGAAATTGGCGTATTGTCTATTCGAAGAGCAAAGATTCTCATACCGTTTTTGATAGCGGTTGTCACTCCACGAGAAGCCCACAGCGACCTCATCGAAGCCGCAGACAATATCAACACCATAGCACGTGCCTGATTCAAATTGCTGATATTTTTTTCAATATCTTCATCTTCAATAGTATCATTCATGATACTTTTGCCTATTTCAGTAGCAAAGTTGCCCCCGACGGGAATACTGCGGGGAGCAAACCAAACTGAATATCCGTTTTGAGTAAGGGCAGTATATACTCTTTTCGCCGCCTCCAAATCCGGAGTAGAATAACTCAAAAAAATTTGTGCCATAATAACCACCTTCGCCGAGTAAAGCCTCAACGCTCCTTTCATTATTAAATAGTGCGTGTTTGCTGATGTCCTGTTATCAGGGAGGATAACGAATTATTTTGACAAATGATTATCAATAATATACTGAATAAACGCTTGAATGATTTCAGCAGTACGGCTCATGATGTCTGTTTCCGTAAAGTCGCTGTTTGTCTTTGCCAAAGCGATTAGTTCGGCTACATCTGTACCGGCTTTTTCCTGATTTCTGCTGTTCACATACAATGCCAACAACTTAAGGAAATCAAATAGGATATTTAGGAGAAGTAACTTTCCGCTGATGAGAACAAAGAGGACGCTGAAAAGAACGATAAGGTTTGACAGGAATGGGCTGACGCATACAAAGTAAAAGTAATTTTTTGCAGGTTTCTGAGAAAGAAGTATATTTGCCAAGCAGAATGGCTGGAAGTCTGAACTTGAGACATGCAACAATCAGGTTATGATTTGCTCTGTAATGGTATCGGCAATTTCTTTTTAATCTGGTGAATTTACGGTTGAGCGTAAACGAAATGGCAGAAACACAGTTAAACAGAAACATGGCAGCAAAAAAATCCTGATATACGGATAAGACAGTTCTTCCGGAAAACTTTTCAATCAAAAATTTATTTTTAATTGTGTTATAGGCTGTTTCAACACCCCAGCGAAAGTGATAGAGTTCCAGAAAATCGGATTTTGAAAACTCTGATTTTTTCAGATTGGTAATTAGGATTTCTGTTTCTCCAGTACTCAGTTCCACACGTATGACACGTACGGAATACGTTTTACCCTGGTAAGTAATTTCGATTTTAAAATCACTTTCCTGATGCTCTGCAATTTCTTTGAAGCTGGAATTTTGCATTCTCATCAGATAACGACAGTCCATTTCTGACAGAACAGATATCATTTCTTTGGAAGGATACCCTCTGTCAAATATCACAATATCCTTCTGATTACAAAAAGTTTCAAACTTTTTCAGGTGAGATTTTGCACAGTCACGTTCACTTTTTGTCAAAGCATTCAAAGAAGCATCAAAGACAAATTCATTCAGGACATCAAAAAGCAGTGAAATTCTTGCATTGCATTTGTTTGCGCTGATATTTGCTCTTCCCCGACTGAAATGTTCTCCGATATCATGCGTTCTTTCAATCATGATTTCAGAACCGTCTACTGCAAATATGCGGTATCCTTTGTATTTTTTTATCTTTTTCTTATGGAAGAGAACATCTCTTGTCAGTTCGAACAATTCTTCAAAGGCTTCTTTTCCTATATTCTTTCTCGCTTTTGAAAATGCCTGTTTGGTCACAAGTATTTCTTCCTGCATGACTCTTTCTACAAAATCGTCTATCTCTATCTGCAGCGTCCTGCTCAGCATATTCAGAATCAATGCAATATTTTCTTTGAAACCTATTTTTCTGTTCCGTGTAAATGCTTTTTCATTTCTTCTGTGGCGTTCTTTAAATGTTTCACTGTTTATCAGCTCTGATGCTTTTTTGCATATTTTCTTTATCAGTTTCATTCAGATGTTATCCTTTCAAAGTAAATTTTCCTTTACTTTGATTTTAACACCTTTGTCAATTTCCTTAAGTTGTTGGCATTGTGTTCACATAGCCCTTATAATATTTTTTCTTATCTTCAAAACGATAATCGGAAGCCCGAATGTTAATGCGTTTTTCAAGCAAAGCCTTGTTGCCGATGGCTTCAAGATTTCTTGTGTTTGTCAATGTGGGTTCTTTGTCTTCACGGCTTCTGGCATAAATGTGCTCAATTTCAAATACTGTTTCCAAAGAAAGAAGTTTCTGAGCATCGTCCTGTAATGCCCACCATGTGAGCATAGCTTTTGTAATGGGGCGGTTGTTGTTGAATGCGAAGTTTTCAAGAACATTTTTCACAAGGGAAATTTCAAATTGATAATCAGAGAATGTAACAGGCATATCATTTACAATATTGACCATTTCAGCAAATATAGGTGTTCTCAGCGCATTAACCCCCGGATTGGTGATAGCATAAGTCCAGATAAAAGCAATGCTTTTGTCCAGAAACTGATAGAAAGCATCATCGTTCAATTCGCCTTTTTCGTTTCTGTTATGCAGATAATAGACAGAGACGAAATAATACCACATACCATTCGGAGCGTAATTCAAGACAAAGAGCTTACGAAGAATCTTTTCAGAAAAACGGTCTCTGCTTTGGTTGGACACATCATTCCAGAATTCAGCCAAATCAATCAAATTTTCAAATGTTTCTTCACTTTTCAGCAAGGCATAGGAATTTTTCTCATAAAATTTACGCAGAGCCGCAGTAGTAGAACTCTTGATTCCCTGTTTTGCACGTTCATAATACATATAGCGTGTGAACAGTTCATCCATAGGAGTTCCCGAAATCGGATGAAAAATTTGATTGCATAACTCTTCTAATTTTTTCCACTTTTTGATAAACTCGCCTTTCTTTCCATGTGACGAATAAAATTTATAGAATTGTGCCTTGAATATATCTGCATCTGATAACGGCATCCCCCTGTCATTCAAAGTTGAAAAGATACGGAGAGCCGTGTCTTGCGATTCCGCTTCAATGGGAAGCAGTATGCAATTATTCATCAAGCGTGCAGGAAGATATGCAAAATACGTTGGATAATCATTTAAAAATTCATTGATTCTTTCCTGAAAAAAACGATAATTGACAGCATACTGACTTTTCATACTGTCAGGTGCTTCTCCATTTTTCAAAATACTCAGAAATTCATCTTTTTGCATATCAGTAGCAACTTCCGAATCAATTTTTAAGTCTGTCTTAATGATACTTCCAAGCTCATCTTTTTTCCAAACGCATTCCTCAACATTTTGTTTTACAGTAACAGTGCTTTGGTCTTGCATTTTGCCTAATCGTGCATAAAATGCCCGAAGTAAGAGCATCAAAGTAGTTAATCTCTGCTGACCGTCAATAATTTCCTGTTTTCCATCCTCATTCCTGAATGTTACGATAGGTCCTAAGAAATATTCATCATTCTTCTTAAAATTATCTTTGTTATTTTCAGGAAAAGCAAATGATAAAATATCACTCCATAACGTCCGGCATTCAGTTTCAGACCATGCATAAGGGCGTTGATAATCAGCAATCAAAAAGTCCGTTTTAGGGTCACTGAACAACGCTTTGATAGTTTTCTGGTCTATATTTAATTTTGACATATTTTTCCTCCTATCACCAAAAGTATACTCATAATTTCATTATACAACCTTTTGAGCAATAAGTCAATAATTTTATGAAATTTATTCCAAATCTCCATTATGATAATAATAGTGGCTTCACCGAAAATCTAAACATCAACCGTCAAAAGAATGGCGGGATAACCCCACAACCACTGTTGACGAAGAATAATTATCAGTTACTTCCTGTTATCAAATTGTTATCAGAATTGGTTTTGATGTTGCAGAAGTGCTGATTTGACTACATTTCTGGAATCTTATTTTTTATTTCCACTCGCTCCTTAAACTATTATCTTAAACAGATTCAGTTAAGAAATGTCGCTTGTGGTATTTCTATTGTTCGTATTATCTATCAGATTTGGACTATCTGATTTTTTGTTGCCATTATGTTGCCAATTCTTATCGTTAGGTATTGCTTTTTCGATAAAAAAGTGCTAAAATATATATTGGGGTATTATTTATATTATCTCTATTATACCTGTAACATAAGGAGAGATTATTTATGAGTAAAGCAGAAGAGTACTTTTCATATATTGATGCAGAGCACGCTAAACGAAAGGCTGCTGCTGAAAGCATTCGTAATACTATGCAAACTATAACAAGCAACATTCCTATTAGAACGTTCAATGTTGAAGATAAGGTAAAAATTGCTTCAAAAATCCTTAGCATTCTTTCTGTAGAAGAAAGAAAAGAATTAGCCACTCAATTACTAGAGGAACAGGTTTCTGAACAAAGAGAAAAGCTAAATCATTGGAGTGCCATCACCGCTCAATCTTCTCAAATTGATACTGGGTATATTGCACAACATCTTGTTTCTTTACAAACACAAATCGCAGGTCAAGGAATGCGAGGAAAAGGTGATGATCTGTGCGATGGCTCAGAAGTTAAGAGTGCAAATTTTCTCGATTCACTTGATAAAAAGGGCGCAACTGCACCAAGATGGAATTTTACTGCCGTAACGCGTCAAATAATGGAACGCTTTCTTGAGTACCCTGCTGTTTATTTGCTGTCTATGGATCTTAACACTCAAGGTTGTTTTAGAACGAGAATTTGGAAAGTTGATGTTACAAAGCATACAGTTTTGAGAGAACGATATAAAGAATGGATGAATGTACTGGGTTATCCTAAATTTGCTTCTAAAAAAGAAGAAAGCGTAAACTTTCAGTTGTTCCCTCCGCATATTCGAACTGAAGAAAGCTTTGCAAGACATGGTAATGGTAGAAAAAATGGCTTCACCAAATTAGAGATACCTCTCGAAAATTGTGAAGGCTCCGAACTAATTTTCCCTGCTGATGAAGTTGACGGGAAAATTATTATTTCAAAGTTCTAATAAAGCGTTGTGAGGTGTACTTATGTTAGAGAATCAATTAGAAACAGCGATTGACGTTTTAAACACTCATCATCTTCATTTCTTTGAAGGTCAGAAATTTGCAGAAATGACGGATCAACCGACTCCAGAAGATTCAAGAGCCTGGTCACAAATACTAATTAGCGTCCTTACAGGGATTCCAGGCTTAGCTAGACAAAAAGGTCCTGATCTGGCAGATGGTTCAGATGTCAAATCTGCAAATGCCTGGTTTTCGATTGATAAAGTCCGTTTCAACGGGGTTATAAAAGCCGGAACGCAGAGTAGTCTTTCCGGAACAATGGCATATCTTGATCAAATGCCGCATTTATTCTTTGTCCTTTGGGATATAAACCCTGATAACAACACAGAACGCACAAGGATTTGGGCTGTTCGCCCACAATATGACAAATTGTTCAGAGAAGTGGCTGAGGAATGGTATTCTCAATATGCTAGCGGACAAATCAGAAGTAATAATTTCCAGTTACATCCGCCTGTCAATGTTAATAATAATGTATTTACAAATCGTTGTGGAGATTTGGTTTACCCTCTTTTGTTTATGGCTGAGTGGAACGGAAGAGAATATAAACCACTTTCATATTCTCCCGAATTCCTAGATAATGGAGAATGTCAATATCCATCATGTTAATGAATTCTCTCCAGTTTAGATAATTGTGTCCGCAGCTTTTCATCGGCAGAATATTTTGATTTGAATGCAGACTCGATTTGTTTATCTATTGAAGCAATTTGTTCTTTGGCTTCAGTTGTTGTTGGATATGGAATCAATATGTCGGCTAGCTGTTCTCTTTTTATACGGCTGTGAGATGATGATGTTCCAGAAGTAAGATTTTCAATTTGTTTTGCAACATATGAAGTTTTAAGCAGAAAACATATTGCATATGCTCCGATATCTGCGATTGGTTGCAGTATCTCAAATTCATTAGAGCATACCAAATCTTTTTCAAATTGCGGTACGACGGTCATTCTTGGAATTCGAGGATTGATTTTTGAGAACAGTATATCTCCCTCGAAACATTGTCTACCTTTTGAAATCGGATTGTATTTCAATACCTGCTGAAAATCTATTGTACTATCAGGATTGATATGCAATACACTGATGTGCTTAACATCTTTACTGGCATTCATATTCTTTCTTCCAATAGTATTAAAAGATACTACCTCCGATAGTTTTTTTAACTCAAATCCGTTTGCCTGTATATGCTGAAGCATTTCGATAGTCTGTAATCTGTCGGCACTATAAAAACTTGGGTTTAGAACTTCTTGTATTAATTCATTTACAAGAATATTAGTAACGGAAGGCGAAACAGACATTATTGAATTATGGGCTTCATTGCAATAGATTTTTGCAATAAGCTCCATCTCATTTTGCTTTGTTTTTATCTTTACAGGTACGCCCATACGTTCTTTAACATGATATCCAATGTCATTGCATATCCCCATTACTATTTCTTCACAGAGACTTGGCTTCTTATTTGTTAAATATAGTATAGATGTTTTTGTTCGAGTTCCTGCCTGAGCAAAAGTAACCGCAGGCATTTCCACAACTGCATTTATAGTGTAATTTGCAATTACATAATTTCTTACCTGTGCATTAATACCTTTGGCTGAGAAAAAACTATCAGGAAGAACTATAGCGAGTTTCCCGTTTTCTTTTAAAAGTTTCAAGCACTTCATCAACATAAGTAGTTCAGAAGGAACACTCATATTGGAAATCAATAATTGTTCAATTCCGCAGTAATCATCGAAATTTAATTCGCTCACTTGGTATTCCGCACCGAACGGAGGATTGGTAAAAATCAAATCGACTTTTCCTGCGTAACTATCAATAAAGGTTGTATCATAAATACTATTTCCTGCGTTGATGTTTTGAATGTTACCGCCCATAAGGAGAGTATTGATTTTTGATAATCGTACCATTCGATCAACTTTATCCTGAGCAATTACGCCTGATGCTAAAAAATCTCTTACGATATTGTCTTTTTTCTTTTTTTTAGTAGACATCACATAAGAAATAAACCGCTTAGATGATTCAATCAATAACGTACCAACACCACAAGTGGGATCTATAATCTTAAATTCATCCAGCTTAATTGAGTCAAAATAGTTTTCCGTAATAAAATCGTGAAAAATCATATCCAAAATAGGAGTGGCTATTTCTGCTGGTGTCATATACTGAGCATCTTCTTTATTGTTTCGGAAGTTTTCACGCACAAAATGTCCAAAGCATTCATTTATTATATCAAAATCGGATAGAGTGTTTGATTCCGTTAAATTGATAAAATCTATCTTTTCAATTTCTGAAATCAGTCTAGTTGCAAACATATCTTCCGATGGCTGAATATTTAATGAAGGATTTCCACCAAAAATGCTTGTTCCATCAGTATTCTGAAAGAACGGTTCCTTAATTGCTATATCAAACAAATCTCTTAATGCCATTGCAACCTTTTCACTATCACCATACCGAGCGAGTGATTCTTTCTTCACAAATTCCAGTGAGAACTTTTTCTTATTCAAAGCATAATGATATGAGAGCATTATCAACTTTACAATTTCATCGAGCTTAGCATTAGAATCATCTATTCTACCATAGCTATGGTAGTCCTCCCTTAAGTGAAGAAGAATCTCATAAAACAATTCATAATTTATTCCTGTATTCATATTCTTAACCTCCTAAGTCTTTTTTATTATACCACATTTCAATCCACTTGTCAAGGATTATAATCTATATTCTAGATTATAATCTAAAATCGCTTGTATAAAAGCAGCACTTGAACAACAAGTGCTTCTCATTTATCACATTAACACATACACATAAATCGGCTCTCTCGCACACAGCCTGAGCATATTCTCCAAGCCCTGAGCCTTGCAAAGATTGCCTACCGTCATTGACGAGCTTTTTCAACTTTGCGGGACAGTATTCTGCTGAGTAGTGCAGGTGGTATTTAATGTGATCAGAGCTGAATGTTGTCACGCTCGGTTCTGCATCGGTGTCAAGTACCCATATGGCTTTACCCCAAAGAGATGTTCATAGTAGCTACCATGAACTTTGCGATCATTACGCTTTTGTTTTGCGTTATAACGCTCGGTCGATTCTGCAAAAAGCTGATCGTATGCTTCACCTATCGGCTGACGCATGAAGGTGATGTTTTGCGGAGTGCGGAGCGGATCAACATTGTCCGCAACGAACTCCCTGTTATTGTGAGTCAGAGAACCTTTTCCCTGACCGAATGAAATTCTTTTCTGTTTCATAGTTTCGCCTTTCTTGTTCATTGGATTTACTTCTTTCTCTCTACGAAATCCAATCAAAAAATCATAGGCATCAACTCCTTTCTTGACCGCTGAGGCGGAAGGGCTATCGCCAGCCCTGACGGGCAAATTTTTCCTGAACGACACAATAGAAGGTCGCAGGAAAAAAGCTGCGGAGCAGCAGTTACAACGGTGCGGAGCGTCGCTTGTAACTCCGTAGTACTTGTGACGGGGAAAACCCACATCACAAGTACATACGTCGCCTTGCGGGGCATTAGACGGCTAACGGAGCAGCCGAAATGTGGACACAGTAATGCTGAAAAAACGCATTACATTTTTTGAAAATCCACTCAGGAGTTTTACTCAAAAATGAGTAAATGCCTATGCTGATTTTGCCAATATGAACTTGTTCAGATTTGAGAAAGTTCACTCTACTGAATCAGAACGGCAGTTCAACTTCGACACCGAGTGTGTCAAGCAGATAGTCTACCTCTTTATCGTATATTCTGGACTCCTCGCTTGACAGATAATTGTAGAAGCGAATCACCGCTTCACGAACAACAAGACCGCTTCTTTCTTCAAGCAGAGAAGTCAGTGCTTTTACCTTTTCCATATCGACCATATCTCACACCCCTTTTCCATTAAAATAGGCAAGCAGGTCAGCCTTGTTGACAAGGTACTTTTCATTCCTGCCTTCACCAGTGCGGACGGACTTCACCTTGCCCTGCTTCACAAGCTGACGGACGGTGTGTGCCGAAAGACCCTAAATTACCTCGGTGTATTCCTTAATAGTCAGCATCTCAACCTTGTTAGGAGTAGGTGCGGTGGTGGTCTGCGGAGCGGAGTTCTCTCCGTCCTCGGCGAGCTGAATCAACAGCTCCAGAATGTTATCTACGATCTCTTTCTTCTGTGTAGTATTCATAGTGTTAACCTCTCTTTTTCTAAGGTTTTAGTTTTATGAACTTTGGACATTTTGAGCATTTTGCAATTATAAAGTGTGCAAAATGCGGAAAGTACAGATTTCATCATCTGTAAATTTTCGGGTTG
>ERZ842401.7859-NODE-7859-length-10736-cov-4.809568_pt1 | contig 10736 bp, 11 predicted proteins | sample MGYA00521270_ERZ842401 | MGnify/ENA primary metagenome ERZ842401 (study PRJEB31892, sample SAMEA3878208) | bioreactor metagenome | biome: Moose rumen | place: Sweden | collected 2011-10 | study: EMG produced TPA metagenomics assembly of the PRJEB12797 data set... | reverse complement strand
AGCAAATATGAAATTTTATAATTAATTTTAATAAAATTTTAAGCGAAGCGCCCCAATAGTTGTGAAAAACTGAAACCTGACAAATTGCAAACGATTTATGACCATAGTGCCCAACTGCTGTTGTTTGGTGTGAACTTGATGTTCATACTCACGCATCTTTATGGCTGGATATTGAAATGGTTCTACCGTCCGAAAGCCTACGAGAACGACTTCGACCGTCTGTTCCCGGCTGCGCGCTCTGTGGGCTTAATCTACTTGTTGCAGATTTTGGAGGTTCCCTACCTGCTTCAGGTGGGCTGCAGCGACGCGCTGCTATATGTCAACGCTTTTTCCGTGCTGTTTTTCTCGCTGCAGATGCTCATCATGTGCGATAGGTATTTCTTCTCAAAAGCAAAGAGCAAACTTATAAACTACATGATGTACCTGCCGACTGTGATTATCTTGCTTCCGTTGTTCTTGCAGGCCATACACCTGATAGCGTTGCCCGACGGTTATCGCCACTGGGCGTTCATAGCTGTCACAGCCGTATTATTGGTGTATTTCGCTCTCTCGGTGCGTATGGCGTTGCGCTTAGGTCGCACCGTGAGACTCGTCAATGAGGCGGCCTACGCCGATAGTGCCGACTTCCCCACTCGTCTGGCGATGTCTCTGCAGTGGATGCCGTCTCTCGTGTGCGTGATTATGGCAGTGAACTTTTATGCTGATAATGCAGTGGTAAAAGCGATTCGCGATGTGATGTTCACCTTTGTGGGCATCAGGTTCTGCATCTTCACGCTTAACCCTCGTCGCAAGGTGTTTAACGAGCAGGAGGAGGAGATAATCGAGCAGATAGAGCAATCTGCCAACAGTTCCTTCAGGCTCGGCGATGAGCGTTATGAGGAGCTGCGGCTTAAACTTGACAAACTGTTACTACAAGAGCACATCTACACCGAGCCCCACATCACCATCGACACGCTCATGCAACGCATGTGCACCAATGCCAATTATATCTCGGAGGTTATCAGGCGCAGCGGCTACCAGTCATTCTATGACATGATTAACAGCTACCGTGTGCGCCACGCCATCTCGCTCATCCAAAAGAATCCCGACGAGAAGCTGCTTATCATCGCCGAGCAGTGCGGTTTTGCCTCGTCATCGTCGATGTCCAAAGCCTTTAAGCAACAAGGCAAGCCTTCACCGTCATCATTTAAGAAAAAAGGATAGTTGTGTCGCTCGCGGTGCTCGCTGGTTCTGTCGCAAGCTTCGCTTGCTAGTTGTGCCGCTCGCGGTGCTCGCTGGTTCTGCCGCAAGCTTCGCTTGCTAGTTGTGCCGCTCGCTTTGCTCGCTGGCTTGCTCTATTACTCGACTGCTCGAGTAATAGATTATTTGATAGTTCAATTTTTTGTTGTTTTTTCTTTCCTCTCGATGTATTTACATCCAAAGGAAAGAGTTTTTTATTGATTCGATATAAATTTGCAGCGCAAAATAATCACGCATGACAATCCTCAGTATCATAATCTATATAATCATGGTCTTGGCTGCCGTTGCACTTGTCGTGTGCCTTGTCAAAGCAGTAAGATACATGCGCAACAACAACGATACTTAGCATCATCAAAGATGCGTGTCGTTTTTTGTTTTGCAATTCATTTTATTATTCACCCATAAAACTAACGCGTATGAAAAAAATTCTATTACTACTCGTTGCTGTGACTATTAGTGTGGTGGCGTGGGCGCAAGACGCTAACAATTTCTTTGTGTCTCGCTACGGCAACAACACGTTCACTGTTGTGCGCAACTCTACCGATAAAGCCGAGACAGTGCGCTATCGCACGGTGAGCCTCTCAGCTATTGCCGGTGTACACTTCACCCCTGCCGAGGGCGTGCTGCAATTTGCCGAGGGCGAGAAATCAAAATCAATCACTGTCGAGGAGTTTGACATTACCACTGTACCGCTCTTCTGCCGTTATCAATACTCCATAAGACGCGACTACCGCTTTGAGGTGCTGGACTTGGGCGGCTTCAGGCTCGCTTACCGCGATAGGGATATCACCTACGGCGACCAGTATAACGTCGCTGGCAACCACATCAACCCTAATATCGAAGACTTGGTTTATATCAGGCACATCCCTAACTCCGACCATGAGACCGAAATCATGTCGGGATTGTCATCAGACAAATATGTCGATGTCTCGATTAGAGAAGACTACGCTATAGTAGAAGACGGTCATGACTACTGCTACGGCTTCAGCGGCTATACCGCCTCCTTGTGGAATGAGGAATATACCAGCCGAGACGGTGTTAGACAGTATTTCTCTGAAATAGGCACCAAACTTTACGCCACAGTCTATTTCAAGGAGGCTGAGGAGGTTGATGGCTACCAGTATATCCAGATTCTCACCGACAACTCCGAGACCTACGATGGCAAAGACCCCGACGGTAAGGTCAACACACCTTCCATCTCGGTCTATAAAGCCTGCTTTGAGCTGAACACGAGGGGCACCGTTGACTACGACCGCTACCTGCACCAGTTCTTCCCCCACCGCTACGACTACAAGAACCAGTCCGCCGGCAACCAGGACAACACTCACACCGAATTCCCCAGAGAGTACTCCACGTTACATCAGCAGAAGTTCCGTGACAACAGCTTGCGTGCCAGCGATGCCGGAGCCCTCGTGCTTGACCCCATGGTGCAAAAAATCACTGTGCGTTTCGATGCTAATGGCTCGGGCGAAGACACCTGGAGGGCAAAGCAGATATACGTTCGCTTGGCATTGTGCGACAAAGAGCCTCCACGTCTAGTGAAAGCCTACGTTGTCAATGGCTCTTTCGCCAAGGGTACAGACTTTGCCGTGACTCTTGTCTTCAGCGAGAGCGTGCGTGCTCAAAATGTGGTGTTGCACACCAACTGGGGCGAGCTCACCAGTACACAGCCTCAATATAGCTTTACCAATTCAGTAACCTTCACCGGCAACGTCTCGCCTAATGTGGCACAGGGCACACAGCTCATCATTCAGGGATATGAAGGTGAAATCACCGATATGATGCGCAATCCATTGTATAATTCGGTCTCGCAGACATTTCCCTACTGCACCGTGAGTCAGAGCTACAACTATCCCATCACCTACGACCTTGACGGCGGCACAGCCACTATCCCCAACCCGTCATATTATAACTATGAGACCAACGACTTCACGCTTCACAATCCCACCCATCCAACTTTGTATTTTGCCGGGTGGACGGGCAGCAACGGTGACACGCCGCAGCGCGTGGTCACTATCCCGCATGGCTCTCATGGAGACCTGCACTTTGTTGCCAACTGGATTCCCACTCCCTACTATGACATTAACCTTCCCGAGAACCCTTATGGCACAATCGTGTGCGACCGCGACACTGCTGCCGCTGGCGAGACTGTGACACTCACCATCATTCCTAACGAGAACTATGACCTACACTCACTCGCCGTAACCTCGGGCGAGACAACTATTGAGACTGTGGCAGGTGCCGATGGCACATTCACCTTTGTGATGCCCGAGGGGGCTGTCACCGCCACTGCCACATTTGGACTTATAATTAACTCCAACACCTTCCCTGATGATAATTTCCGTGACTATCTGATAACCCAAAGTTGTGGTAGAGACAGTTTAATTACCGACTTCGAAATTCAGTGGCTCACAGAATTGTATGTGCAATACAAAAATATTTCGAGCTTGCAGGGCATAGAATATTTCACAGCATTGAGAAGGCTTTATTGTAACAACAACAATTTGACTGAACTCAACGTGAGCCAGAACACTGCTCTTGATAGGATTGATTGTTATAGCAATCAGTTGACTGAGCTTGACTTGAGCAATAATACAGCATTAGAGATTCTACAATGTAGTGGTAATCTTATTACTGAGCTTGATTTAAGCCAGAATTCAGCATTAAAAACTCTTAACTGCTCCACCAACCAACTTGTCTCGCTCAACGTAAGTGGCTGTGCCTCGTTGGAAAATTTCATTTGCAGAGGCAATCCGTTGACCGAGCTTGATGTGAGCAATCTCCCTGCATTGAAATACCTCTACTGTGATGAAAATCAGCTTACTACTATCAATGTGACAGACTGTGGCTCGTTGAGCCGATTTGAGTGTACAGGTAACCAACTCGCCTCACTCACCGTGAACGGATGCGACAATCTCTTCATCTTTAAATGCTTCAACAACAAAATTAAAGCCAGGGAAATGGAAATCCTTGTAGGCAGTTTGCCCACAAGGGAGGAATATGGATACTTCCAAGTTGTGGATATCAACTCCGACCCCATCATCGAGGAAAATGTCATTACTACCACCCAAGTGGCAACGGCAACCGCAAAAGGCTGGTCAGTACTTGACTCATGGAGCAATCCCTATAACGGCACAGAGCCTTTGGTAGTGCCAGGCGATGTTGACGGCGACGGATATGTCACAACAGTGGATATCACCGCCATCTACAACTATCTGCTCAACGGCGATGAGACTTACCTCTCCACCAGCGATGTGGACGGCGACGGCTTTATCACCACTACCGACATCACCGTGATTTACAATATCCTTTTAGGGAATTGATTAATGCATAATGGACAATGCATAATGCACAGTTGGGCTGTGCCTTCATTCATGCCATCCTAAACTGGCGCGGGGGCTTGAAAGAAAATGCCTGGGGCTTTTGAAGTCACCAGGCATTTTATGCTTATGTTTTCATTTTGCAGCTGAACCGTTTTGTCTGCTAAGTGACGCAGTTTCAGTGGGAATGATATATTTGAAATCTGATTTCTGCTCTTTGATGGCTGAAATCTGAAAACTTTTTACTATCTTTGCCGATTGATAACAAAAGTACAGTTTTTTTTATGGTACTCTTTAAATCATTTGAGAAATTAGGCTCCTATTGCGCGTTGATGTGGCGCAGCATCGGCATTCCCGACAAGTGGCGGGAGTTCTTCAAGCGCTATATGGCCGAGATATATAAGCTAGGCATCGACTCCATCCCACTGATTTTGATTGTGTCGCTGTTTATTGGCGCGCTGTGTACGCTGCTCATCAAGCTTAACATCAGCAACCCGCTGCTGCCACGCTACACGGTGGGCTTGACCACCCGCGAGATTATCCTGCTGGAGTTCTCGTCGTCGATATTGTGCCTTATCCTCTCGGGAAAGATAGGCAGTAACATCGCCAGCGAGATAGGCACCATGCGCGTGACCGAGCAGATTGATGCACTCGACATTATGGGCATTAACAGTGCCAACTATTTGATAATGCCCAAGATAACAGGTCTTGTGACCATTATGCCCTTCCTGGTGATAATCTGCATGGTGACGAGCCTCTTTGGTGGCTTCCTGATATGCGTTATAACGGGAATCATCGACACCGATACCTATATATTTGGTATTCAGACGCTCTTCATTGAGTGGTATGTGTGGTTTGCCTTGATAAAATCGCTGTTTTTCGCCTTTATCATCGCGAGCATCTCGTCGTTCTACGGCTACACGGTGAAAGGCGGCTCCATCGAGGTGGGCAAGGCAAGTACCGACGCCGTGGTGATGAGCAACATTATGATTCTGCTCACCGATGTGCTGCTCACTAAGCTGTTGATGATGTGATACTGTCAAAGTTATGGACAAAAAGACACAAGACATAGCCTACTTCATCTCATTCTGCATCGAGCAGTATAAAAACGAGAAAAAAAAGACTGGTGCTGAAGTGATGCGCCGTTTTGATGAATATGGTATCTTGGATTTCCTTGCCATGAATTATGAGGTGTTGCACACTCAAAACAGGCAATGGATTATGGAAGAAATTGATAATTTTATTGAAGCGAGAAAGGAGGAGATGTCGTGAAACTGTATCATGGAAGTTTAGTAGTCGTTGAGTGTCCTGAGATTATTGAGTCAGACAGAACGCTTGACTATGGAAAAGGTTTTTATACCACCACCTCAAGAAAACAAGCCGAGTTATGGGTTTTACGAAAGTTGAAAGGTGGGGATAAACAAGCAGGTTTTGTCAATGTCTATTGCTTTGACGAGCAGTTTGCCTCAATGCTAAATGTGCTTACATTTAGTTCTCCAAATGAGACCTGGGTTGATTTTGTGATGAGAAATCGTACACAAAAAGATTTTAATCATGACTATGATATAGTTTATGGACCTGTAGCAAATGACAGAGTTTATGCTGCTTTTGCTCTTTTTGAAGGTGGGTTTCTAAGTAAGCAACAGTTGATTGCTGAGTTGAGGACTTATAAGTTGGTTGACCAATATCTGTTTCACACAGAGAAGTCATTAAATACATTATCATTTATTAATGCCATAGAAGTTAGACGATGAATATAGATGTTAATCAAGAAAATTTATATCTCTTGTTGCCTTCAAAGGTTTCATGGATTGCTAATATGATTACCGATGATAAGGGCATTGGCATTGTTGATGCGATTAGATTGATATACCAGTCAAGAACTTATCAAGAGCTTGAAACAGAAGAGACAAAATTGTGGCATTTGGGACCAGTGGCTCTGTATCAGGACATAATGTGTAATTGAAGTTTGAAGTAACGCACTATGATAGAAGTTAAGAATGTTGAGAAGTCGTTTGACGAGGAGGGTGGCAAGAGGCAGGTGCTTTTTGGCATCAACGCCAAGTTTTATGACGGCAAGGTAAACCTGATAATCGGCCAGAGCGGCTCGGGAAAGACGGTGCTGGTGAAGAACCTGGTGGGCCTGTTCAAGCCCGACAGCGGCGAGATATTGTATGACGGCCGCGACATCACCAAGCTCGACACCAAGCAGATGAAGGAGCTTCGCAAGGAGATAGGCATGCTGTTCCAGGGCTCGGCGCTCTTCGACAGCGAGACGGTGATGGGCAACGTGATGTTCCCCCTCAAGATGTTCTCCACGATGAGCACCGCTGAGCAGCGCGAGCGCGCCCAGTTCTGCATCGACCGCGTGAACCTCAGCGGCAGCGAGAACAAATATCCGAGCGAGTTGAGTGGCGGTATGCAGAAGCGCTGCGCCATCGCCCGCGCCATCGCCCTGAATCCCAAATACCTGTTCTGCGACGAGCCAAACTCGGGCCTTGACCCCAAGACGTCGATAGTGATTGACGAGCTGCTCTTTGACATTACCCACGAGTTTGGCATCACCACCATCATCAACACCCACGACATGAACTCGGTGATGGGCATTGGCGAGAATATCGTGTTCATCTACAAGGGCCATGTGGGATGGGTAGGCAACAAAGACGAGATTTACAACGTTGACAACGAGAACCTCAACAACTTCGTCTATGCTACCGACCTCTTTGCCGACGTGCGCAAATACCGCTTGGAGCACGGCTACAAACCAACGCGCATCACACAGAAATAAATGGTATCAATGAGCGATGTTACCCATATCAAACAAGAACAACAAAACCATACAATAACAACAAACAATATTTGTTAAGTTTGTAATTTTTTGTTGTCTTTGTTTGATTAAGCGAGTGTGAGCATTTTTATTCAAAAGTGACGATTAAACTTTTCAGAATGAAAGTCATCTAATATATTCGGATAATTATTTTTTATTAACCATACATTATTTTTTATTATGAAGAAAACTTTTTTCACATTGATGCTTTTGCTGGCATCGGCACTGGCTGTCAATGCGCAGAGCCTTACCAGTAACCCTTGGTTCACTATGCTTGAAATGGACGGTGATGAAGCGGCTTTTGTAATTAACTTTGATGCTGATGGCACATGTGCTATTGTATTCGGTGCCGACGAGGTTATGGATGAAGATGGTATGAAGATGACTATCTCTATGACAGCAATGGTGCCAGGAACCTATAAACTTGATGGCAAGAACCTGTCAATAACCCTTGACGAGGCAGGTGCCAATGTTGATGTTGATTATGCGATTGAGGGCGTTGATGCAGCCACAAAGAAGATGATGGATGCCATGATCAAGCCTGAGCTAGAGAAGCAGAAACCCGAACTTAAGAAAACGGTCATGAGTGGAATGCCCAAGATGGGCAATATGAAAGTTGTCTCGGTAAGCAAGGAGAAGTTGGTTCTTGCCGATGAGGAAGGCACTGAAATGACTTTCATGCCCGCTCCCGACGAGTAATTTTTTAGCCAAAAGAATCAAGACTTACGAGAGTGCTTGCCCGTGTGGAGAGCACTCTCGTTGTTTGACAATAAAATGGTTAATAAAAAATCTCATTTTAGTTAGGATATTTCTAGAGAAATTTGTATTTTTGCAAACGAGAAAATTAGTGCAAGGTGAGAGCATCGCCAAACAAGGTGCAAGGTGAGAGCAGTGACAAGCTTGCTTGAGCATTGCCGAACCGCAGCCCTTGTTATTTAAACTTGTTTGAGCATTGCCGAACCGTAGCCTGATTTATCTAAAATATCTGCTCGCATTATGCACATCGTTATAGCCGGAAATATTGGTTCAGGAAAGTCAACGCTCACACGGTTGCTGGCTCAGCACTACGGGTGGACTCCGCGCTATGAGAGTGTGGCTCACAATCCCTATCTCGAAGATTATTACCACGACATCCAGCGGTGGTCGTTCAACCTAGAGGTGTATTTCCTCAAAGAGCGCTTCCGTGACCTACTGGCGATATCGCAGAGCGAGGGCACCATCCTCCAGGACCGCTCGATTTTTGAGGGGGTGTATGTCTTTGTCGCCAACAACCGCGCCATGGGCAACATCTCGGAGCGCGACTTCGCGACCTATATGGAGCTTTTTGAGCACATGCTCTCTATCGTGAAGCTGCCCGACCTGATGATATACCTTCGCTCGTCGGTTGAGCATCTGGTGGCAAATATCCAGAAGCGTGGTCGTGACTATGAGCAGACGATGCAGATTGAGTACCTCGACAACCTCAACCGCCGCTACGAGGATTTCATAACCAACCATTACAAGGGCAAGGTGATGATAGTTGATAAAGACAACCTCGACTTCGAGAATCGCCGTGAGGATTTCATAGGCATCACCAACCGCATCGACAGCCTGCTCTATGGACTGTTCCCGATGGAATAGTGTGCTTCGCACAAGTTTAGAGTTTAGCGGTTAGAGTTTAGTGATTGGAAACCTAACACTTAGAACTTAAAACTTAACACTTAAAACTTAACACTTAAAACTTAACACTTAAAACTTAAAACTTAAAACTTAAAACTTAAAACTTAACACTTAACACTTAAAACTTAACACTTAAAACTTATCTCAGAATTCCAACCTGAATCCTCGGTGTTTCAGCTCTTTATATTTCTCTTTGTTAAACTCAAAGAAGAAAGGCTGTTTTCTTGCGGTTGTGGGGTCATTCACTTGTGTGAGCAGTTCCAGATGCTGCATCTTCTTGTAGAAATTGCGGCGGTCGAACTTCACGTCAAGAATTGCCTCATATAAAGTCTGCAATTCTTTCATAGTGAACTGCTTGGGCAGCAACTCGAAGCCCACTGGCTCGAAATGAATCTGGCGGCGGAGCTCGCAGGTGGCGATGCGCAGAATCTGGTCGTGGTCAAAGGCCAGGGCCGGCACATTGTCGAGCGCAAACCACTCGGCTCGGGCAGCGTCGTCACCCCCCTGCACATCCTGCAAGCGCACCAGAGCATAATAGGCTATGGTTATCACTCGCTCACGAGGGTCACGGTTGGGGGTGGTGAAAGTGTGGAACTGCTTGATGTAGGCGCCTTCAAGCCCCGTCTCTTCTTTCAATTCACGCAAAGCGCCTTTCTCGGCGTCCTCATCCATTTGCAGGAAACCGCCCGGCAATGCCCATTTGCCTTTGAAAGGATCAATGCCTCGCTCTATGAGCAACACTCTCAGCTTGGTACCGTCAAAGCCAAAAATCACGCAGTCGGTAGTCACCGCAGGATGCGGATATCTGTAACAATATTTCTTTTCTTCTTCCATTTTATTATAACGTGTAAGTTTTACGCAAAGATAGTGTCTTTTTTTCTTCTGTGCAAATTTTTTCCACTTTTTTTCAAAAAAATTATTCTCCCTGACAATCGCCCACCCGGTTCACCAAAATATTTTTCTCACACAGCTCTAACTGCAGTTGGTGTCGGAGTATTGCGAGCGTCAGCCTCGCAACACACGGCAATAGTTCAAAATCGACAACCCTGACAACAAAAGCGAAGAAAAAAGAACCGTCCCATCTTCATTTCTCATTTGTTTTGGATTTCTTTGGTGAAATGATATAAAATCGCTATCTTTGTGGCACTGAAAAATACCAAAACTTATTTAAACATTAACAAAAAACAACTATGAACGAGATTGAAAAACTTCAACCGACGTGCATCTGGCGCAACTTCTATGCGCTCACACAAGTTCCCCGTCCCTCGGGACATGTAGAGAAAATCCAGAAATACCTGCTCGACTTCGCCAAGAAGGTGGGCGTGGAGGCATTCCAAGACCCTGCCGGCAACATCGTGATGCGCAAGCCCGCCACTCCAGGCATGGAGAACCGCAAGTGCATCACCATGCAGGCTCACATGGACATGGTGCCACAGAAGACTCCCGAGAGCAAACATAACTTCGAGACCGACCCCATTGAGCCTTACATCGACGGCGACTGGATCAAGGCTCGCGGCACCACGCTGGGCGCCGACGACGGTCTGGGCATCGCTGCCATCATGGCGGTGATGGAGGACAACACCCTCAAGCACGGTCCCATCGAGGGTCTTATCACCAAAGACGAGGAGACCGGCATGTATGGCGCCAACGACCTGCCTAAGGGCCAGATGAAGGGCGACATTCTCTTTAAC
>ERZ842401.7857-NODE-7857-length-10737-cov-4.645010_pt1 | contig 10737 bp, 10 predicted proteins | sample MGYA00521270_ERZ842401 | MGnify/ENA primary metagenome ERZ842401 (study PRJEB31892, sample SAMEA3878208) | bioreactor metagenome | biome: Moose rumen | place: Sweden | collected 2011-10 | study: EMG produced TPA metagenomics assembly of the PRJEB12797 data set... | reverse complement strand
ATGGGTGCCGACCGTGCCATCCTGCTGAGTGACCGCAAGTTTGCCGGTGCCGACACACTGGCTACCTCTTACGCCCTCTCGGGTCTGTGCCGCACTCTCGACTACGACCTCATTATCGCTGGCCGTCAGGCTATCGACGGTGACACCGCACAGGTAGGTCCCGAGCTGGCTGAGCACCTTGGCTTGCCACAGATTACCTACGTTGCCGACGCCAAACTGCTCGAAAACGGCAATCTGCTCGTTCACAAGGAGAACGAGGATAGCGTGCAGGTTCTTGAGGCCGAAGGCAAGTGTCTCTTGACAGTGCTTGCTTCGGCTTTCGACGCCCGCTACATGAGCGTGAGCGGCATTATGGAAGCCTACAACAAGGAAGTTGAGGTTTGGGGTGCTGACAAGATCGACGTTGAGGAAGGCAAGTTAGGACTTTCGGGCTCGCCTACTAAGGTGTTCCGCTCGTTCCCCAAAGCCATGAAAGAGCCTGGTGAGGTTCACGAAGTGACTCCCGAAGAGGCTGTAGAGCTTATCGTTAATAAACTTAAAGAGAAACACATCATCTAAAAGTAAAGAGCTATGGAAAAGAAAGATTATAAGAACGTATTCGTTTTTGCTGAACAACGCGAAGGTGTAATCCAACCCGTTGCTTTTGAACTTTTGGGCAAGGCTCGTGACCTCGCCGATGTGCTTGAAGAGAAAGTGATTGCCATGTTCTTGGGATGTGGCATCAAAGATAAGGCTCAGGATCTCATTGAGCATGGTGCCGACGAGGTAATAGTTGTTGACACTCCCGAACTCAAGGATTTCCTCTCGGAGCAGTATGCTCAGGCAGTGTCGCAGATTGTGCTTGACCGCAAGCCTCACATTGTGCTTTATGGCGCTACCACCATTGGCCGCGACCTGGCTCCACGCTTGGCTTCGCGTCTCAAGACTGGTCTTACTGCCGACTGCACTAAGCTCGAGATTCAACCTGTTAAGGATGAAGAGAAGGAATTCTGCATGACTCGTCCAGCATTTGGTGGCAACTTGATGGCTACCATCGTGTGCCCCAACAACCGTCCACAGATGTCGACAGTGCGCCCCGGTGTGATGCAGAAGATGGAGCGCGACGCAAGCCGCAAGGGCATCGTGACCATGTTTGAGCCTAAGTTCGACACCTCGAAATTCAAAGTAAAGGTTGTTGAGACCATCAAGGCCGACAAGGAGATTGCCGACATTTCGGAGGCTAAGATTCTCGTCTCGGGCGGACGTGGCGTTCACGACAAGGAAGGCTTTGACAAGCTGCAGGCTCTCGCCGACGTGCTTGGCGGACAAGTTGCCTCGTCGCGCGCTATGGTTGACAACGGTGTGATGCCTCACGAGTGTCAGGTGGGACAGACTGGTAAGACCGTGCGTCCTAACCTTTACATGGCATGTGGCATCAGCGGTGCCATCCAGCACCTCGCTGGTATGGAGGAGAGCGATTTCATCATCGCCATCAACAAGGACAAGTTTGCTCCCATCTTCAGCGTTGCCGACCTGGGCATCGTGGGCGACCTCCACAAGATCGTGCCCATGCTCACCGAGCGCATTAAGAAAGAGATGGAGAAATAAAACCAATCAGGATTTAGTTCTGATATAATTAAGGAGGGTGGCCTAAGTTGATTTGGGCCACTCTCTGTTTTTTCTCGTTGCAAGAAATCAAAGTTTACTCTGGAAGATGGTTGTAAAACTCATTAATTTTGTGTGGTTTCTTGTCGAGAACCGGGCGCACAAGGAAGCCGTTGAGACGGCTATGCGTATGTATTTGCACCATGTATTGGTCAAAGACGAGCGCGCATTCAAAGGGGTCGTTAATGTCGGCTTTGGATAATGACGAACTCCAGTAATAACCTCTTTCTGCTATTGAAAAAAAGTGCATGCTGTAGAGAAATCCCCCCAGTGGCAAGAATATACTATTGCCGCTCGGCCCAGTAACAAGATAACCCGGTAGGTCACCAAGTGGCACAATATATTGCCATTTACAACGCTCTATAAGCTCATAAAAATCGCTATTAAGTGGCAAACGCCATCGACCATGCCATAATCGTTGCGCCACATCATTCTTGGTTCCTACAAGACTTGGCAGGTTTCTCACAAAAACGCTGTCGGGGTAATCTTTACCATAATTGAGCACCTGAAACGGGTTGGGCATTGTGCGCAGGAATGCTCCTGGCATGAGCCGTCCCATGGTGCGCTCGGCACCCACGTTGCATGGTGCCCACAGTACGCTAAGACCAAGGTCCACGGCGTCGCTCTCGGAAATTGGCGACACCGCCACTGCGACGCCAGGCTTGGGATAGTAGAGTGACAGGCCCTTATCGGCAATAATTATTGTGGTGAGCGTAGTATCGGTGGCAAGCGCAAGACTGTCGGCACGATGTTGCCCATAATCAACAGCCTGATAGCTTGTAGATGATTGCTGCCCTAGAGGCAGCCTGATATTTAGTTTATATCCTCCCCAAAACGCTGCCAAGCAAAGCAGCAAAGCGGCACCGGCAGCTACTGCCAGCCACTTTTTCTGCCAGCTGCGATAACCATTCATTTCTATCGCCTCCTGCAGCTGCCCCACGCTGCCAAAACGCTCATTGCGGTGGGTAGCCACAGCCTTATCAATTACAGCATTGAAGCGCTTGGGCAAGTGCATGTCCTTCATAATCATGCCCAACGAGTATATATCGGCTTGGACGGTTGCCACGCTATCTTTTTCGAGTATTTCGGGAGCCACATAGTTAATGGTTCCAGCTGCAGCTTTGAGCGACGAGTAGCGGTTGGTGTCGCTAAGCCCGAAATCGATGATTTTCACCTGATTGTCCTCGCGCGTTATCATGATGTTAGACGGCTTGAGGTCACGATGAATCACCTCATGGTTGTGACAATGTGCAATAGCTGTTAGCAATTGTCGCAAAACATTCAGTTTCTCCTCCACTGTGTGCTTGCTGCCGAGCCACTGAAGCAATGTTTCACCATCGATCCATTCCTCCACTATGCACAGTGAGCCAAGTGCCTCAATTCTCTCCATGCTCACCATGCCCACAATGTTTGGATGATGCAACTGAATGGCGATGTCAAATTCCTTGCGCAGCAGGTCGCGATAAAGCTTCTTTTGGGCGAACTCTGGTTTCAACCCTTTCAGGAACCATAACTGCCCATAGCGCTCGCCCCTTGCCAGCAAGTTGAATGTTCCCTGGTGCTCAAGAATCTTGATGTTGTGGAAATAGTGATTCATAATGTTGTCACTTATCAAAGATCGGTCTAATAGACATGAAGCAGTCGAGAGTCTCGATTTGGTCGGCGAGGATTCTACCTTCTTCGAGAAGCACATGATGTGCCATGCGCTTGCCATTGCCTGCTGGCGTCGCAGTCCAGTAGTACCCATATCTTCCCACGTTTAGCATATTGATGCCGTCGTCGCTCAAACCGGCAAGAGGCAGGAAGATGCTGTTGCCATTAGGCCCCGTCACCACATATCCTGCCGCGCCGTCGCCAGCATTGCGAAACCGCCACTTGCAGCGGTCAATCAGTTCCTGCCACTCATCAAGTGTGGGTATGCGCCATTTACCGCCCCAGCGCCAGTGAGCAAAGTCGATGCTGGTGCCGCTTATCGACTGCTTTGGCATTGGCTTGCTCTGGGGCCAATATTTGTCAATTCCACCCCACTTTCCTAGGTCGGTGGTGTCGCCCCAAGCATAGTAGCTTCCCACAAAATTCACTGATGGATGATCGGCACCCATGTTCATCTTGCTCCATTTCACACTCAATCCTAGATCTACAGCGATGGTTTCAGAAATATTACCAGGTGTTATCGAGTCAAATGGTAGCCAATAAATATCGGCATTCGACACAATTGAGTAAACTTGTGAAGTGCCAGCCGGAGCGATGCTATCCACAACATAGCCAGCTGGCAGCTTTTTCTCGTCGGCTTGACGCTGGTTGCTGCCCCATGAGAATGTTGCCACCACAGCGGCAACAGCCACCACCGCCGCTATCGCAGGCAACAGCCACCGCCAGCGTTTTTTCTTTTTAGCTTTGGCAAAGTCGTGATGCAGTTTCTCGGCTGAGCTATATTTTCCATGTTCACAACGTTTTATTAGCTTGTTGAACTTGCTGGGCAGGTTGAGCATGCGCAGTAGCTTGCCCAGAGCGGCAATATCGTTCTGAACATTGGTGGTGGCATCGGGCTCAAAATCGATGAGCTTGACGTGAGCACCATTGTGAGTGACAAGCACATTACTGGGCTTTAGGTTGCCATGTGTCACGCCCTTGCTCACATAGTATCGCACTGCCTCCACCAGCTGGCTGGCAATGTCCTGACGCACTTGCTGCGATGGCTCGGTAGCGAGAAACTTGTCGAAGCTGATGCCGTCGACCCACTCCTCGATGATGCAGCGGCCCTGCATAGTGGGCACCTCCTGCTGAGCTATCATGCGCACAATGCTCGGATGCCACAGCGTCATGCAGCGCTCAAACTCGCGGTCGAGTAGTGCTTGTGCTTTTTCACGTGGTTCAACCCCAGGATTAATACCCTTCACCACCCACCATTGGCCAAAGCGCTTCACGCGCTTCACGCACAGCCATGGCCGCTGGCATGGCAGGTGGCTGAAATCGGTAAACCGAGCGTCAATCTCTCCCTCCTCGGTCTCAAAGAAGCTCGAAGAGTTATAAATGTTAGTTTCCTGCATAAATCGTCTGCTTTTTTATCAAATCCCTTTTATAGACCTTCATCCCACAGCAGTTTGAAAAAGTCGAGTACATAGATAAATTCAATATTGCCCACTTTGCGGTTGATTCTGTCAAGAGAGATCACAATCCGTCGGCTCGAAGGGTATTCTTCGCCAAAAGCTTTCAGTCCTTTTAGATGCCGTGGCAGCACTTCTTCTACCGACTTTATCTCTATTGCTACCCGAGCATCACCTATAATGGCATCTACTTCTAAGCCGGTATAAGTTCGCCAGTAGAATAGTTTTTCCTCCGAATGGCTATAATGCAGCCAAGCCACAAGCTCTTGAATGACAAGATGTTCAAAAGCATGACCATAATCAACAGTGCCACGCACAAGTTCCTTGCGATGCAGCAAATGATTAGCAATTCCCACATCAAAATAATAGAAACGAGGAGCTTGAACTATTCTCCGCTTAACCACCTTAGTATAAGCCGGAATGCGATAACCTATCAACGTGTCCTCCAATATGTCGAAATAAGAACTCACAGTCGTCGCACTCACGCCACACTCCTGGGCAATGTTGTTATAGTTCACTATTTCACCGTCGGTCACTGCCGCCACTTCAAGAAAACGCTGGAACGAATTTAAATTCCTCACCAAAGCTTCTTCTTTGATTTCTTCTTTCAGATACACATCAATATAAGCCGAGAGGTGCCGAGCAGGATTCTCGGCAAGATAATGTGGCGGCAGCATACCATATTGCACCGCTCGGTCAATATCAAAAACAGGAATCTCGGCACTAACCAATGGGTAAAGAAATACAGGCAAAGCGCGACCACCCAGGGTGTTATGTCCCTTGCGTTTTAGTTTTCTCGCGCTTGACCCACACAAGATGAATAACAATCCTCGTTCCGAAATCAAACGATGCACCTCATTGAGCAAATGTGGCACCTCGGGAATCTCGTCAATGATAACTATTGTGCCAGCACACTTGTCTTTAAGCATCTCATAAAGCAACACAGGCCGACGACTGTATCGACTCCTCAGTTCGCTGTCAAGCAAGTCGATATAGATAGAATCCTTGCCAAATTGCTGACGCAAGATAGTTGATTTGCCCGTTTGGCGTGCGCCAAACAAGAAAATGCTGCCATCTAACTCATTGTTTAACTGTAATATGCGTGGTAACATAAGCGGTGGGTTAATAGTGTTATACTTGTGAATTTCCTTTAAAATCCCAAGTAGTACTTGTGATTTTTCTTTAAAATCCAAAGTGTCACTTGTGATTTTTAATCAAAATTCAGTGCAAAATTAAGAAAAAATATTTTCTCAACAAACTTTTCCCATCATTTTATCAAACAGTTATTAACAATTAATGCGTCGTATGGATGTTTTCAGACGATTAGAAATTAAGACCATGCAAGAGGGTGTTGCAAAACTTCTGAATCTAATGAGAACTCCTCCTCTAAGATAGAGGAGGTGCCCGAAGGGCGGAGGAGTATGACAACACAGAAGATGTTGTTAATCAGAAGAATAAGCCAAAGTAAATATTATCATACTCCCCCCAGCCCCCTCTATCTTAGAGGGGGAGCTGCACCTTTTATCACACTTTTGCAACAGCCTCGCGGGGGGAGTATGTCCCACTCATTTGATAGTTATCATACTCCTTTGGGTCGCTCCGCAATAGCTCCTTGTCTTAGAGGAACGCCCTGATATACAGCTATTTATTTTTTATCGAACTCACGTTAATTTTAAATTTCCATTGCCTACTCCCTTTCAAGCGTTTCGGCGGTCTCTTGTATGTTTTTTTATTGGATTGTTATCGCTTCAATAATTAAGTCAATTGGGTCGTCGATGTAGCGTGTGGTGACGCGGCGCACTAGGTCGCCCACAGCCTCATCGGGGTTTAGACTGGCAATAAATTGCTCCATTTCATCCTTGCTGGCGCACTCCTTGGCGTAGCAGGCTGCGGTGGCAATCACTGTTAAGTGTGGAGCGTTATCATCGGGGATATATGCCGGATATACCACAGCCTGGCAAGGGCCAAAGTACTTGCCATTACGGTCGTTGCTCAAGCGTTCCACCTCGGAATCAGGTGTTAGTGGCGTGCGGGTGAAATAGGCACCATCAAAAGCGCCCGCAATCAGAGCAATAAGATTGGCGCTAGTGCCTTCATCGGTGACAAATGATAAGAAAGTGGCATCATCGCCATAGAAGAAATACATCGCGTCCTCGTCGAGTCGCTTGCAAGAATGAGGCCAATTGCAGTTGGCATAGATAAAATCCATGAACTTCTCGTTCAGATTCTGGGCCTTGGGGTCTTCAATGATAAATTTCACATGATACACACGTTCATAATAGAGAAATTCATCGTCATCAACATCGTCGATGAACCTCAAAGGCTCGCGACCTAGCAGGCACAAGCCAGCATTACCTTCAGCCGATGGTATGAGCTTGGCGCAACTCACGTTGCGAAAGAGTACTTCGTTGGAAACATTATTGTCAAAGCCCGTCATCATGACACGGTCATCGTCATGCTTGGCGCTCATTTCCAGCAATTTGGCCATTGCCTCTGAAACAGGAATGAAGCGTGGGTCATGCTCATCCTCGAATTCGAATGTGTCAATCACAACTGAATCGCTTCTAGACTCATCAATGCAGCAGCGGTCAAACATCTGCTCATAGCTATTACAAAATCCAGCAACGCGGTCAATGCGCTTACCTTTAATTATCTCTTTTAATTCTTTTAGTGTCATAGATATTTATTTTAAAGCTACATAAGATTTCTTTATATAAGCCATATTTGTTAGTCCATATATATCCTCAATGCCAATTATATAATAATCTCCAGCATCAGCAATCACCTTATAGTTGTCACCTTTAGCTACTCTATATATCTGATTGGATTCTTCGGGTGTCTTGGTATCATATATTTCTGCGTCGTGTTTAACCTCAACCATTATAGGTCTGTCACTTGCTTTTGCCATTTCACCTTCATTGGCTTTGGAGTCTTTATCAATCACTTTGCCAGTTTTTGAATCATCTTGATTGGCCACTATTTCTATGTTTTGTTCTTTTGACAAATCATCCTTATCGGGCAAAATAACGTATAACAGTAATACCAAAAGAGCTACAGCACCACCAATTTTGAGAATCTTTTGGTTGCTCTTTAGTTTATTTTTCAGTTTTATAATCCATTCGGGTTCTTTTTTTCTGCCATTTGCAATATCTAAACTATAGTCCTCGTATGCCTCATAAATCTTGAACAAAATAATGAAGATGACTATTCCTATTAAATAGATAATCATTCCCGCTATAGCAATTATCGCAATAATTGCTCCTGCCGTTAATAATCCATAAATTATGGGCCACATAAATATAGAATTTAAATGATTTCTATATATAAATCGCCTACTTCGTTGGTATTATTCTTCAATTGGTGTTTTTCAGTTCTTGTACATATTCAGCAAAGATATCTGCCATTGGATGCCCGATGTGGGGAGCAGCTATCTGGCGGATTTTATCTATAGTTAGTTCTTCTTTTTCATCTAATTCACGAAGATTAAGCAATGAAGCAGAGACACCATTCCAAGTCGTAGGATGAATTTGAATGACGTTGTTAGTTTGTATAAACCAATATTCGGGATGTTTTTCAAGAAAAGATATCACCCATGAGTGGATGTTGCTTTTCCCTTTTTCATTTGGCTTTTTTGCCCATTGCATCCACACATCATAATTGACGGTATCTGCAATTACTTTGCCTTCCTCAACAAACTTGTTGACCTGATTTTCGTCAAACCATCCAATTAAAATTAATGGTTTTTTTAGCTCTTGCCTGCATTTTAATGCCTCATCCATTATTTCATCAAATCTGTCTTTTGACCATTCTGATACAAAATCAGAAATGAGAATATCACCTTCGGCAAACAAACGTTTAGTATTATCTGAAATCGGATATGGGATTTGAATCTTTTCAAATGAAACACCTTGTAAATCGTATGATTTCTTCAGACCATATTTTTTACAATATTTTTCAACAAGTTTTCGTGCCACACTAGTATCAGGATCACTGATAACCAGAACTTTGTTTTTTGGATTTTTGATATAAGAAGATATTGTTTCACATAATTTAAATTCCATAGTATTTTGTTTTTTATTGAATGTTTAATGAAATCATGTAAAGGTTGTGCCAAAAATGAAGATTCTCTATTTTTTGACACAACCATTCTCAAAATAGTAATTATAGCCCATAGCTGCTTTGATAATTGCAGGATGTGTCATTTGGCGACGAACTATAATAGAATTGCAATCGTTTCTTGTCGGTAATGACATTGATTTGAGTAGAATTGATGCGGAAAATCTCTTCAATTTTTCCATCCCCGCTATTTAGGGTGTACATTCTGCTCCAGTTGCCGCCATTATTTGGGTAACTGGTTGTCATTTCCAAACTGCGTCCATCAATTGACGCCCTCAGGGCTTTTTTGCCTTCAATCAAATACTTGCTCATGGTTTTAACATTATTTCCATTGCCTACTCCCTTTCAAGCGTTTCGGCGGTCTCTGTTTTATTTAGGTGCGATTGGCATCCTGTGCCACTTTCCACAACAACACAAAAAGGTGCAAGCATGTTTTTTGCGTCGTGGGCTTGGGGCTCTGGACTGCCTGGTGACCACGAGAAAAAACAGCTCACACCTCTATGCTATGGTTGAGTCATCGCTGGGATGACATGCCATGCAAGAACTGGTGGCGTTAGTTTCTCATTCCGTGTCACCTAATGAATTGTCCAGATTCACAAGCCGTGGAACGGAGCTAAACGCTTCCTGGGAAAATGTAAGGTTGGTGGGTGTGCCACTCTTGGCACTGATGTTTTTGTCCACCGCGACAAAGTTAAGAAAAGATTTCTAAACTTACAAACAATTTGCCCAATAGTGTGAGCTGCCACTCATCATTATTAATCATTATTAATTATGGTTGCCTGCAGCAGCATCTCGTGGTCACTGATGCAAAATAATGCTTTTTCAGTGTAAAAACCTTATCCTTTCGAGTCCTTATTCAAGAAGTTGTTGTGAAATGAGAGAATTGTTGTAACTTTGCAGTTGAGAAAAGGTCAAGTTCTAATCTAATAACTCTTAATTGATAGGTGAAACATGGTAAAAGAAACTATAATTGTAGCCGAGGTGGAAGAGGCGCTTAATGCCCTCAGGAAGCAAGTGGAAGATGTGGCGGGGCGCACCATGCGGTTGCCAAGCGACTTTGACGTGGTGGCACAGGTTGTTGCCGATGCCACTGGTGAGCGATCTCACCTAATACTCTAAAGCGATTGTGGGGCTACCTCGATGGCTATCGCACAAGCCGCCGCTTCACTCTCAACGTGCTGGCTCGCTATGCTGGGCACCGCGACTGGGACGACTTTTGCCGTAACCTGAGTAACACAGCAGCGTCGCAAATCTTTGACTCTCATTATATCGACAGCGACACCTTGCAAGCTGGAGCCCGCCTCACCCTGCGGTGGCATCCAGGGCGAGTGGTGACAATTGAGTACCGTGGCAACAACGAGTGGGTGGTGATGGACTCTCGCAATGCCAAGCTCGCCGTGGGCGATACGTTCAAGTGCCAGGGGTTCGTCCCGGGTCAGCCATTGGTTCTTAATGGCGTGCTGCACCAGGGCATTGAACATCCCATCAGCTACATCTGTGGCAAGCAAGGTGGCATTGAGATTGACGCATGATACAAGTGTTTCGCCCATTAAGGAACTGTTTAATTGTAATTATCGTTTTTTTTATCTAACTTTGCGACGTAATTATAAATAATTATTAAAGCTATGGGATATATTCAAAAGAACTTGATGAGTGGGGAGTTTGTTGCTTATGAGGCGAAGCAGCATGGCATCATTTATACTGGGCCGGTGATTTTGGCGCTCTTGTCGTTTTGCGCGTTTTTTATCCCCGCTGATGCGTGGATAAACGCCTGCATCTGCGGTGTGGGTTTGCTCGTTGCTCTGTGCTGGGGTATTTCGTTTTATGGCGGCAGGCAATATGTGGTGACCAACAATCGCTTGATTTTCAA
>ERZ842401.7856-NODE-7856-length-10738-cov-4.122625_pt1 | contig 10738 bp, 13 predicted proteins | sample MGYA00521270_ERZ842401 | MGnify/ENA primary metagenome ERZ842401 (study PRJEB31892, sample SAMEA3878208) | bioreactor metagenome | biome: Moose rumen | place: Sweden | collected 2011-10 | study: EMG produced TPA metagenomics assembly of the PRJEB12797 data set... | reverse complement strand
CAGCTAACATGTTTGTTTTATTATAAAACTCCATATCTCTTCTTTTATCAAAAATGTCTTCTGCATATTCAAGGAAAGATTTGTTGTCGTGGGAACCGATCATTAATACATTTTTTGCCGGAGCATCCGCACCGCGATATCCAAATTGCGTAACCCCGATTCCCGTCAAATTAAGCTTATCCATTACTTTTTCCGTGGCAGCTGTTTTTTCACCCAAATCTTCACAAATTATAGACGAATGCTTATGACAAAAAGACTACTTATATTCTCTTTTATCGCATTGTTCTCGCTGACAGCTCCTGTTGCCATTCAGGCCGCAGAGGTTAATATGTCGGCTATAGAGGAGAACATTGAGGAGGAGGTCTCCATAGCTGTCAACGGGCAGATAGTGACCGTTACTGGCGCGCAAGGGCAAGTGCTTGAGGTGGTCTCGCTGACGGGCCGCCGCGTGACGAGCGTTAAGATTGAAAGCCCTGCGCAACGCGTAGAACTTAACATACCGAAAGGGTGCTATATTTTGAAAGTTGGAAAAGTGGTAAGAAAAGTATCCGTTCACTAATTTTGCTACTCGTGCCGATATTGGGTTGCCTGACAGGGTGCAATATCGGACAAGAACATAAGAACAGGAATTTAACCATAGAGGCGTTTTCAGACATGAAGGCGCCTGCTTTCGTTTTAAATTTGCAGACCATCCGCACCAACCTGCGTAAGCAGGCTGCTGGTGACCGTGCTGTCACTGAGGCAGACCAGCATGCACGAAGCTACTATCTGGACGAGGACGGGCCACTGCTATGGGTCAGCCGATTGGGCGTTGACCATCGTGCCGACTCGCTTCTGTTATGGCTCCATCGTGTTGATCAGATGGGTTTCACTGAGCGCTCGTTTGGTGTGGGAGCCATTGAGGCAGACATTCGTCGCTTGCGTAATCTCGACTTTGATAACCGTGGCAATGACATCAATCAGGTCGTGGCCCGTTTGGAATACCATCTCACGCGTGCCTGCCTGCGTTATACTTATGGCCAGCGCTATGGCTTTGTCCGTCCCCACAAAGTGTTCAATAACCTTGATGTTGAGAAGAAAGACTCAGTGCGGAACATTACCCGCTATCGTGGGCTTTACGATGTGGACATCGACCAGTCTTGGCGTGGCTATGCCCATGCCGTTTTGCGGCGGGTGGCTACCGATAGCATTGCATTCTATTTGAGACAGGTACAGCCCACTGATTCTTATTATGAGCAGTTGAAAGCCCTGTTGCCTAAAGCGACGAATGAGGAGCAGCGGCGTCGCATCATCTGTAACATGGAGCGGGCTCGCTGGCGTCGCCATCAACCTATCAATGGGCAGGAGAAGCGCATCGTGGTTAACATACCCGCCTACCATCTGTATGCTTATAGTTCAGACTCTGCATTCGACATGCGCGTTGTATGCGGCAATGTTAAGACTAAGACGCCTCAGTTGTCGAGCTATGTGGAGTGGATGGAGGTTAATCCTCAGTGGGTCATCCCCATGAGTATTATTGAGAACGAGGTGTCGCATCGTGCCGGTGATTCGGCTTATTTTACCCGTAATCACTATAACATCTACGACAAGGCTACCAACAAGCAGATGCCTATCGCCGGTGTGTCCCGTCAGATGCTGCTTAGTGGTAAGTATCGTGTAGCTCAGGAGGGTGGGGCTGGCAATTCGTTAGGGCGTATTGTGTTCAGATTCAAGAACAATTTTTCGGTATTTCTTCATGACACGTCCAATCCCCATGCTTTTTCACGTGACTCACGGGCCATCTCCCATGGATGTGTGCGTGTGGCTCGTCCCTTTGACTTGGCTCGCTTCGTGTTAGATGAGCCCGACGAGTGGTTGCTTGACCGCATCCGCATCTCGATGGATATCCGGCCGGAAACTGACCAAGGCAAGAAGTATCTGCGTACCCATGCTGACGAGGAGACCCACAAGCTTGTGAGCTATGTGCCCGTCAAGCCTCGCGTACCTCTTTATATTATATACAACACCCTGTGGCCCGACCTGACGGGTGAGCTACAGACGTGGCCTGATGTCTATGGCTATGATCAGGTGATTTGGCAAAATCTGCAGTCCTATATGCTATGAACAAGACCGACGAGCAACTATTAATGCAGCAATTAGCTGACCCCAAGACCCAACGGAAGGCATTTGAGCGGGTTGTGAGTGAGTATGGTGAACAGCTATACTGGCAGGTGCGTCGTATCGTGCTCCAGCACGACGATGCCGATGATGTCATGCAAAACGTCTTTCTCAAGGCATGGACACATCTCGACACCTTCCATCAGGAGTCACGCCTTTCCACTTGGCTTTATCGCATAGCCATCAACGAGAGCCTTGATTTCGTGCGTCGCAAGAAGCACCAACAGGAGATTAGTGCCGACGATGCCGACACAGGTGTGGCCAATGTATTGCTGGCAGACAATTACTTCGACGGTGACGAGACACAGGCTCAGCTGCAGGAGGCCATAGCCCAATTGCCCGATGTGCAACGCACGGTGTTCAACTTGCGTTACTTTGAAGACATGAAGTATAGCGAGATGAGCAGGGTGTTAAACACGTCGGAGGGTTCCCTGAAGGCCTCTTATCACATTGCAGTCCGCAAAATATCAGAGTTTTTTAAGCGTCATGATTAAACTTTTCAACCAGACGCTCGTCAAATAGTCAAATAAAACAGAAAGATGAACAACGAAGAATTGTATATCATTGAAAGGGTAGGGAAGGAGAATCCCTTCAAGGTGCCTGCCGGATACTTCGACCAGCTGACATCGAGAGTCATGGGCCAGCTGCCCGAACAAACCGTGAGCCAGTTGCCTGAGCGCAAGCCTGTCAGCCGTCTGGTGTCCCTTCGCCCCTGGCTGTATGCTGCTGCTTGCTTTGTGGCTGTTGCCGTGATGGGTGTCACATTCTATTTCCATCAGCATGCTGCCACAGACCAGCAGATGGCCGTTGCCACCGTTGAGTCCAATTACATGGATGATGCCGCTGACTATGCCATGCTTGACAATGCCGAGATATACGCCTGTTTGGCCGACTATTAATCATCACTAAAACACATGAAAAAATACATCGTCATATTATCCTATTGCCTGCTGATGGCCGTGACTGTCAGTGCACAGGAGCAGAAAAAGTTCTCGCCAGAGCAGTTCGATGCCGAGCTGAAGGCATTCATCACCCGTGAAGCAGCCTTCACCCAGCAGGAGGCAGACAAGTACTTTGCTCTCTATAAGGAGATGCGCCAGAAGCAGCGTGCCATCTACGATAGCCAGCGCAGTGCCAACAAGGAGAAGCCTGCCGACGAGGCCAGTGCTGCAGCAGCTGTCAAGCAATGTGACAAGCAGAACATAGAGTTGAAGCAGATAGAGCAGAAATATCATGAGAAGATGTTGTCTGCCGTCCCTGCCACTAAGGTCTATGAGGCTATCAGGGCCGAAAACCGTTTCCACCGCCGCATGATGAAGGGCTGGCAGAAAATGCAAGGTGCCATGAAGGGGCATCCCTCAAAGGACAAGATGGCTAAAGACAAGCAGAGGGACAGACACCGCTGAGGTCGCACTTCTCGCAATGAGGCTTTCGTGACGTGCAGACATATCGACCATGAAGCAATAGCCAGTGATGTGCCCGTGGAATATCTTCCGCGGGTATGTTTTTTACCAGTTGCTGTTCCACTTTGTACGGAGTGTCGTCCCGCTTCGACACCAAGCCTAACCGATGGCTCACACGAAACACGTGGGTGTCCACCGCCATCGCTGCCCGTCCAAAGGCCACTGCCTGCATCACGTTGGCCGTCTTGCGCCCCACTCCAGGCAGGTCCAGCAGCTGGTTCATGTCCGAGGGCACTTCACCGCCATGCCGCTCCACCAACAGGCGGGCCATCTTCACCAGGTGCTCAGCCTTTGAGTTGGGATAGCTCACACTGCTGATGTACTCCAACACGTCCTCCGGTTCAGCTCCGGCCATGCTCTTGGCATCGGGGAAGTGGCGAAACAGTTCTGGTGTCACTTGGTTGATGCGCTTGTCGGTGCACTGGGCACTCAGCACCACGGCCACTAACAGTTGGAACACGCTGCCGAATTGCAGCTCCGTCTGCACCTCTGGCATTTGCTCGCGGAAATAGGCCAGCACATGCGCATATCTTTCTTTCCTTGTCATCTTATCGTTGTTTTATGGTTTTGTCTTGATGGGCAATGCAGCCATTGTTGGCTTGTTTGTCTGATTTTTAGTCAAGAAAATCGGATTGTTGTCTTAATTTGCATGCAAAATTACGCATTATTTGCGGAAAAGCATTAACTTTGCACGAAGAAAATTTCCAAACGGACCATAAAAGCAGAGTGAGATGAGGATTACACAGGAAACGGGGCTGGTGCTTGAGGGCGGTGGCATGCGTGGTGTCTTTACGTCGGGTGTGCTCGATGCCCTGATGAAGCATGAGGTCTACTTTCCCTATGTCGTGGCGGTGTCGGCTGGTGCGTGCAATGGGCTGTCGTACATGAGTCGTCAGCCACGACGTGCCCGCTATTCCAACATCGACATGCTCCAGAAGTACGACTACATCTCCCTGCGCTCCCTGCTCACCAAGGGCAGCATCTTCGATCCGGACATCCTCTACGAGCGCTTTCCCAACGAGATAGTGCCTTTCGACTATGACGCTTACGAGCAGAACCCAGCCACGTTTGAGATGGTGACCACCAACTGTCTGACGGGTCGCCCCATGTATCTGTCGGAGCGCCACGACCACCAGCGGCTGACGCTTATAGCCAAGGCCAGTTCTTCGCTGCCCTATGTGGCGCAAATGACAGAGGTGGATGGCATCCCCATGCTCGACGGCGGCATCACCGACAGCATCCCCATTGTGCGGGCTATGGACACGGGCCATCAGGAGAATGTGGTGGTGCTCACTCGCAACCGTGGCTTCCGCTCTACGGAGTTGGAGTTCAAGGTGCCGCACTTCCTCTATGGCGACTATCCGCGCTTGCGGGTAGCCCTGAGCCACCATGTGGAGGCATACAATCGTCAGTTGGACTTGATAGAGCTGATGGAGGACTGGGGCGAGATAATCGTTATCCGGCCAGAGCGCCCGATGGAGGTGGGCCGTGTCTGCCGTGACGTGGAGAAGCTGGAGCGACTCTATGAGGAGGGCTTCCACTTGGGCGAGCGCTTCATTGCGAACAATCTGTAGGGCCTGACCTATAGTGAACGCTCATGTAGGACCAGCCCCCTTATCGTAGATTCGTGGATTTATAGAACTATAGAACAAAGATATGGACACACAGAAGATTATTGGATTCCTGCGAGCGGTGTCGGTGAACAACAACCGCCCCTGGTTTCAGGAGCACAAGGATGAGTATTTAGCTGCCAAGGCTGACTTTGAGGAGGGTGTGGCCAAGGCCATAGCCCGCATCGCCACATTTGACGAGTCGGTGGCTCACGTGACGGTGAAGGATGCCACCTACCGTTTCTATCGTGACACTCGTTTCTCGGCAGACAAGTCACCCTATAAGAATCATTTCGGGGCCTACATCAATGCCCATGGCAAGAAGGCGCTGCGTGGTGGCTACTATATCCATTTGGAGCCGGAGCACTGTCTGGTGGCGGTGGGCAACTACTGGCTACCCACCAACATCCTGACCTCCTGCCGCAACGAAATCATGGCCAACGAGGAGGAGTGGCTGCGCTGTGTGCAGAGCAACGACTTTCTGCGTTACTTCGATGCCCCCGATGATGCCAACTGGGAGAGCCCGCAGGGGTTCGGGTTGGAGAAGCTGAAGACGTGCCCGTCGGGCTTTCCCCGCGACTATGAGCATGTGCGCTATCTGCGGCAGAAAGACTATTGCGCCTGGCACCACGTGGGCGAGGACTTCTTCGAGGGTGACCGCTGGCTGAGCCAGATGGAGAAGATGTTCCGTGCCGCCAAGCCCATGATGGACTTTATGAACTCCGTCATCGACGATTACGAGTAAGCGGTCAGGTGCGAGGCTGTGCCGGGCAGCACATCATGGCCGCCCACTGGTTGCTCTCGGTGATTTGGAGCAGCGTCAGCCCTAATTCTTCCATGCGACGGTCCAGCAGGGGCACGTCCTCTTGGTAGAATCCGCTGATGATCATGTATCCCTTGGGGTGCAGCAGACGGCAGAACCGGGCCATGTCGCTCAGCAGGATGTTGCGATTGATGTTGGCCACGATGAGCTGGAAGCTCCTGTCCTCCATGTGGTCCAGCACATGAGCGTCGCCATGCAGGATGCTGATGCTGTCGTCTACCCTGTTGATGACGGCATTGTGACGGGTGTTGTCCACGCTCCACTCGTCAATGTCGTAGGCCACACACTCCTCGGCTCCCAGTTTCAGCGCACTGATGCCCAGTATGCCCGTTCCGCAGCCGCAGTCCAGTATGCGGGTGTGCTGCATGCTGAAGTTCAGCAGCATGCCCAGTATCATTTTTGTCGTCTCGTGGTTTCCCGTCCCAAATGCATTCTTGGCATCTATCTCCACGGCCACTGTGGGGGCAGGGGAGGGCAGGTGGCGACCATCGTGTACGGCAAATGTGCCCTCGCCTCGCGAGAGAGGCATGTCCAGCGTGATGGGTTCAAATCCCTCCTGCTCCCACTGCTCGTTCCAGTCACGGTCCTCTGCCTCGCGCACCTTATATATTATGTGTGTGCCGTCAAGTGGGAAGCTGTCGATGGCAGCATCCAGCGCCTCATGGCTGAACAGCGCCTGCTGCACATATCCGGTGAGGCCCGTCTCCGTCTCCTCAAATGTCTCAAACCCAGCCTCTGCCACCATGGCGGGCAGCAACTCCTGAGCCACCTGTGTGCATGGCTCAATGGTGAAAATCACTTCGTAGTACTTCATAAGATGTTAAATTTGCCTGCAAAGATACAAAAAATAGGGAAAAACCTCCCCCATGTTAGGGTTTTTCCCTACTTTTGCAGTAAATTTAGTTGTAATTTTGCAACGTGAAACATTAAAAACAGGAGAAATGAACATGAAAAAGCTGATAATGTACGCACTCCTCTTAGGAGCCATGCCCATCAACATGATGGCACAGGACGACGACATGTACTTCGTTCCGACGAAGGAGAACGTGGCCAAGGAGGCCAAGAGCTATGGCATGCCCTCGAAGACCTACTACTCTGGCAGTTCCCGCTCCACCGACGAGTATAACCGCCGCCTCGGGTCGAGTGTCACCCCCGTGGACTCCATGGGCAACGACATCATCGACTTCTCAGCAGTGCGTGGTGTCTATCCCGACTCTGTCTATGCCGGCGGTGAGGACACCGACTACACCTACACCCGCCGCATGAGCCGCTTCGACGACTATACGCCCAGTCAGGCCTACTGGGACGGCTACCAAGCCGGTCGCTGGTCGTCGCCGTGGTACTCCGGCTACTACAGCTGGTACGACCGTTGGTGGTGGGATGACCCTTGGTACTACTCCGGCTACTATTATCCCTACTATGGCTGGTACTCTCCCTGGCACTACTCAGGCTGGTACTCCCCTTGGCACTATGGCTACTATGGCTACCACGGCTGGTACGGACGTCCCTATTATGGTGGCGGCTGGCATGGTGGGGGCAGCTATCGCGGGGGACGCTCAGTTGGAACTGCAACCCGGAATCGTACGCACCAGTTAGGCGGAAGCAACTTTGGCGGTTATCGCAGTACGTCATCTGGCAATACCCATTCTGGTAACACCCATTCTGGTAACACAAACTTTGGCGGTACACGCAGCTATTCGCCCAGCAGCAGTGGCAGTTCCTCGTTTGGTGGCAGTCGCAGCAGTGGTGGCTCCGTAGGCGGTGGACGCTCAACCTCTGGTGGTCGCTCCTTCGGTGGTCGCCGATAGTCCTTCCCCGTAATAATATATATAATGTATAACCCTAAATAATGATGACATGATGAAGAAGATATATTCGTTGGCAGCAATGCTGGCCATGGCCACTATGGCAGTTTATGCTCAGGAGCCTTTGAGAACACTTGACACTTACGCAGGTGCTCAGCTCACCACAGAAGACTTGAATGGTACGGCCCGCTATGTGGGCATGGGTGGTGCCATGGAGGCTTTAGGAGCAGACATCTCCACCATCAACTCCAATCCTGCAGGCATTGGCTTGTTCCGTAAGAGTCTGCTGTCCGGCTCTTTGGGCGTGGTGATGCAAGAGGACGGGCACAGTTTCCATAATGGTAGCACGACCAACGTGTCGTTCGACCAACTGGGCATCGTCTTTTCCTCTCGTACAAGCAAGGACAGCTATTTGAACTTTGCATTCAATTTCAACAAGAACCGCAACTTCAACTACATCCTCTTTGCCGAGGCCGATGCGGTGAACGGTTCGTCGCAGATGCAGCAAACCACAGTCAAGGGCATGTTAGGGACGCTCGACGCCTTAAGGGGTGGGGACAAGAACTATTACGGTGAGAGCCAGCTGGACAATCTCTATTGGAGCAATCTGTTAGATGATGGAAATGGTGGCATGTATACCTATGATGGATCCGAGCATTATGACTTTAACCGTGCTCACTCCGGCTACATCGGTGAATACGACTTTAACCTGTCCGGCAACATTCACAACCGTGTCTACCTCGGTGTGACGGTGGGCATTAACAGCGTCCACTATCAAGGCTACAGCGAGTATTACGAGGTTTACAACCCGAACTCTCATGAATATGTGAAAGGCGGAGTGTTGGTGTCCGACGACCACAAGATTACGGGCACGGGCTTCAATGTCAAAGCTGGCATAATCTTCCGTCCTATTGCCGAGTCTCCTTTCCGTGTCGGTCTGTCGGTGTCTTCCCCCACGTGGTACAAGCTGACTTCCAAGAACTACACAAAGTTGGGTGACGTTGACTTCCGGGCTGATGACTTCAAGTTCCGTTTCGACACCCCATGGAAGTTCGGAATTAGTGCAGGTCACACGATTGACAATAGCCTTGCCCTTGGAGTTTCCTATGAGTATGCTGATTATTCAACCAATGATATGCGCGTGATAGACGGTTCTTACTATGACTCATGGGATGGCTACTATCACGAGGACAGCTCCAGTGACCCAGAGATGAAGAACCATACCGAGCGCACGCTGAAGGGTGTCAGCACACTGAAGTTAGGCGCAGAGTATCGGATAGACAAGAATGTTTCCGTCCGTGTGGGTTACAACTACGTATCCCCCATGTACAACAATGATGGTGTCCGCGACCAGAATATGGTGTCGCCAGGTGTCTACACAGCCAGCACGACAGACTTCACCAACTGGAAGTCCACCAACCGCTTGACGGCAGGCGTAGGATTCACGTTCGACAACTTCCGTCTTGACCTGGCCTATCAGTACTCCATGCGAAAGGGTGACTTCTATCCCTATATGCCTTATCTCTCGGCAAGTTATTGGGCACAAGACCCCAATGACCCGAATTCTGAAATTCAGGAAGCGCTGACCAACGAGTGTAAGTCTGTCTCGGTGAAGGACAATCGCCACCAGCTGCTCTGCACGATGACCTACACGTTCTGAAGTACGGCTACCAGTTCAACCTGCTGGAGCAGCTGGCCATCACGCCGCAGGTGGGCTACAGCTACGACTATCTGAACTGCACGGTGGTGAGTGGCAGCGGAAAGCCGGGCGACGGTGCGTCGTCCGGCTGTCTGACGGTGGGCTTCAAGCTGATGGCTGTGCCCTTCCAGCACTGTTATGTGTTTGCCGCTCCTGAGTATGACTTTGCCGTGAGCAAGGATGCCGTGTTTGACAAGATTGCTGACGAGGCGGGCTTCAGTGTCGGCGGCTTTGTGCTGAACATGGGCGTGCTGGTCAATTTCTGAGCCGCTGTCTTCTTTTTCAGGGTTTTTCATGGTTGCTGGTCGGCAGGGTTTCGGAAGTCTTCGAGGGTCTGCCGCACCTGTATTTTCCGGATTTTTCCGTCCACGGTGCGCTTGACGGTGCTGACAATGTACTGTGAGGTGGCGCTGACAGAGCGGGTCAGGAACTCGCGCGAGGTGAGGTTGTCCAGATCGGTGGAGTCGGGTGTGAATCGGAACCTTACGCCCTCGATGATGCTGGTGGGGTCGAAGTCTTTCGACTTCATCTGTGCCTCAGTGGCTCCGCCTTTCTTGTTCTGCACGGTGGGGTAGAAGATGCCCAGTCCGTTGAGCTTGACGGGCTGCCCCTGTGCCACGAGTTCGGGTATGCACTCCGAGAGGTTGACGATGACAGCCTCGATGGCGTCGCGGCCTATGGCGCACCCGTGGCTTTTGATGTGGTCCACCAGTCCGCGCATGGTGAGCGTTTCCTTGCGGTCCACCTCGGCCAGGTAGTGCTGGTAGTTGTCTGACCTCTGGTTGGTGTTCTTGCGGTACATGACCGGCAGTTGAATTTGGTTTACTGGCATAGTTGTTTGGTGTTTGGGTTGTTTGATAAAATGTGACATGGTTGTCCCTGTCCGCCGCGTGCCGCTTGTGTGGAACTGCTGCGCTCCGTGCGCGTTGGTTCTGCGCTCCGTGTGCGTTGGTTCCGCGCTTGGGGCTCGCCAGCCCCGTGTTGCGTGCGCCGTGTGGTTGAGGGACGGTGCAAAGTTACGCTGCTTGGGGGTGAGTTGCAAGCATCGTTAGGATATTTGCATTTTTTAACTGTTTTGCACATCGTGGTGTGCAGGGAATTCTTTACCTTTGCGGGCTGTTTTTGGCGTAAGCATTCGTTGAAATACACGTTGTAACAGTTGTAGTTTCGTTGTACCTTTG
>ERZ842401.7855-NODE-7855-length-10740-cov-12.248292_pt1 | contig 10740 bp, 10 predicted proteins | sample MGYA00521270_ERZ842401 | MGnify/ENA primary metagenome ERZ842401 (study PRJEB31892, sample SAMEA3878208) | bioreactor metagenome | biome: Moose rumen | place: Sweden | collected 2011-10 | study: EMG produced TPA metagenomics assembly of the PRJEB12797 data set... | reverse complement strand
GTTGTCGACTCCAGTCGACAGACCTGCTGACTCCAGTCGACAAGGTTGCTGACTCCAGTCGACAAACCTGCTGACTCTAAGTCAACAAGTGGAAAGTGCTATACATCATTAGAGGCTGCCATAAGTTAAACAGGCTTAATTCTGAGAAGAAAGTATGCCGTAACTCACCCCCAATTAAAGAAAAATGTATAACTTTGTGCCAAAAGCCAGGTGGAGTACCTTTGCAATTATGAAATATATATGGATTCTGCTGATAGGGTGTTGTGTCGCTTGCACGAAGCAAGTGCGACAATCGGAGCGTGAGGAGACGGTCAAGGAGGCTGTCGACTCCCTGCCTTTCCTCATCACACAAGTGCAACATTGTTCTCGCATCTACACAACGGAATACAAGATTCATAAGATTGTCACGCACGATGATGTCATCCGCTTGAGAGGAACTTTACTTGCCCAGGATTTTGATATTAAGATGCCATTGGGCGACCGTAAGATAGCCATTCCCATGGATGCCACGCTGAAGGCGTATATCGACATGAGCGATTTCTCGGAGCATAACGTGGAGCGTACAGGTGGAAAGATCATCGTCACCCTGCCTGACCCTCAAGTAGTGATGACCAGTTCGAAGATTGACCAGAAGAATATCAAGGAATATGTCGGACTGGTACGCTCTCATTTTACCGACAAGGAAATGACGAACTACGAGCAACAGGGACGTGCCGCTATCATTGAGAGCATCCCCCAGTTAGGGATGATTCCTACTGCCCAGGAGAACGCCGCACGTGTCTTGGTGCCACTCATTACCCAGATGGGCTACAGGGAAGAGGATATCATCATCCAGTTCCGTAAGGATTTTGGAATAAAGGACATCCAGTCACTCATCAATATGAATATCGAACATGGAAATAAAGAATAAAGCCGTCCTGACAATTCTTGCCATTGGTATCATCCTGCTATTGCTCCTGACAGGTTGGATTTACCGTAGTGTGAAATCCAGCCATGTTGAGTTGGGGGCAGACCAGCAGATAGACATCACTCCCCAACAGATACAGAGTATCAAGGACATTGGCGAATGGGAGTTCCTCTCTATCAGTGATGAAGAGATGGTTGACACTATCCACCGAGGAATCTTCACTGACGACCATCTGGTGAGAATCTACTATGGTACCCTCCGATTAGGCGTCAACCTCAAACAGGTGGAATCAGGATGGATCACGCCAAGGGGCGACACGCTGGAGATTACCTTGCCAAAGATCGGGTTATTAGACCGTGACTTCATTGACGAGGCGCGGACCAAGAGTTTCTACGAAAGCGGCTCATGGACGACAAAAGACCGTGAGGCGCTGTTCCGCAGAGCGTACCAGCGCATGCTACAACGAGGATTTACATCCCAAAATATCCAGATAGCAGAGCAGAACGGCAATGCGCAAGTACGTCAAGTGATGCAAAGCATGGGATTCAGACAAGTCAAGATACAATACAAAGACTAACATGATGGAGGCTCTTAATCATTTCTTCACAGAACTAGGCAAACTACTATGGGGATGGCCCATGATTATTCTCTTGCTGGGCACCCATATCTATCTGACCATCATCCTGCGCTTCCCCCAACGCTATATCTTCAAGGCTATCCGCCTGTCCGTCAAGCGTGACAAGGATGCGACGGGTGATGTCTCACAGTTCGGTTCCCTTGCCACGGCACTTGCCGCTACGATTGGCACAGGTAATATTATCGGAGTTGCCACGGCAATAGCCTTGGGTGGTCCCGGGGCTGTGCTCTGGTGCTGGTTGACGGGTGTCTTTGGCATCTCCACCAAATATGCGGAAGGACTCCTCGCCATCAAATACAGGAAGAAAAAGACTGACGGGAAAGTGATTGGAGGACCGATGTTTGCCCTGGAGTACGGACTGGGATGGAAATGGCTTGCCGTGCTGTTTGCCATCTTCACAGCCATCGCCTCCTTTGGTATTGGCAATACCGTACAGGCTAATGCCATTGCCACACTGGCCCATGAGACCTATCATGTGTCTCCTTATATCACAGGAGCCTTCATCTGCCTGTTGGCTGGAGCCGTCGTGCTGGGCGGTGTCAAGAGTATTGCCAGGGTCTGCTCCATGCTTGTACCCTTTATGGCTTTGTTCTATGTGACTGGCTGTATATATATAATAGGTGTAAATGCCTCTTATGTCATACCTGCCATCAAACTCATCTGCGTCTCCGCTTTTAGTCCGCAAGCCGCTGGGGGCGGATTCGTCGGCACCACGGTCATGATGGCAGCACGCTATGGCATCGCCCGTGGTCTGTTCAGTAACGAGTCGGGACTAGGCTCTGCCCCGATTGTCGCCGCTGCCGCCCAGACGCGCAATCCCGTTCGTCAGGCATTGGTGTCAAGTAGCGGTACTTTCTGGGACACGGTCATCATCTGTGCCATGACGGGTATTGTCATTGTCAGCAGCGTCCTCGCCTACCCCGACATCACTTTCGAGAATGGTGCGGTACTGACAAAAGTCGCTTTCTCGAAGATTCCCGTAGTAGGAACTCCTTTACTGACCATCGGGTTACTCACCTTCGCCTTCTCTACTATCTTAGGATGGTGTTACTATGGTGAGCGTGCCGTGGAGTATCTCAAGGGGAAACGTTGGGTGATTGTCTATCGTGTGATATACATCGCGGCAATATTCATAGGCAGTGTGATGAACCTCAGTATTGTATGGAACCTCGCCGACTGTATGAATGCCCTCATGGCAATACCAAACTTGATATCGCTATTGGCATTAAGCGGTGTCATCGTCCACGAGACCCGCAAATACTTGTGGCGAGGACAATTAGACAAGACGGAGGAATTCTGACTTACCGGAGGGGCAGGATGAGCACGAAGCGAGAGCCTTTCCGCATATAGTTGTCGTCCATGTAAAGAACACCGCCCATCTTCTGCGCCAAGCGGTAACAGATACTCAGGTCAAGTTCTGCGGCATCATTCATGTCATCAGGCTCATCAAACCATGTAAACAAGTTATTACGACGATTCTCGGGAACGCCCTTTCCTGTATCTTCCACAAAGATTGTCAGGCGATCGGTGTTCTCACTTGTGTTACACCCCACGATGACCTCTCCAGTCTCCGTAAACCTGCAGGCGTTGAGAATCAGTTTGTTGAGAACCAGTTCCACCAGATGGCGGTCATTCCTCACAAAGAACTCATCACTCAATTCCCGCTTGAAGTTCAGTTTCACCGCCTGACGATGATAGATGCTATACATATTTGCCTCCAGACAACGACGGCAAAGTTCATTAGGACTGAATGAGTCAATATGTAACTGATGCCCCTCGTCACTATTACCCGAGAACAACACGATCTCATCAAACAAAGTTCCTATCAGTTCCGCATTATAATTCATCTGAACAGCGATATTTCGCTTCTCGTTCTTAGAAAGATACAGGTCCTGTTTCGACACTGTCTCTGCCAGTCCTTTCATCGCATCCAAAGGGACATGCATCTCATTGTTGATATTCTCCAAGAAGGCATGCTTCATGCGATTGAATTTCATCATCTCACTAATCTTGCGCCTTAAAGTCAAGATATACAGCAGACTGCACAACAATGCTATCATACTGACTATCAATATCATAACATACATCAACATCATCTATGATCCTTCCACTTTTGTATTTGTTACGCCTGCAAATATATGGATTATTATTCAACAATCCAAATTTTTCCTTAGTTTTTGACGAGAAAACTATACAATCTTTACAATTGTCAAGACACCGTCTGCCACGACAAAACTGATTTCCTTCTCAGCAAAGGGCATGACATACACTCGCTGAGGGTCACAATGATAATGCGGACGAGGGTCTAAGGAAAGGGATTCCTCGATAATCCTCCACTGCGGATCAGAATAATGAGGGCGGAAAGACGCAGGGATGACTACCTGCAAACGTTGCCACGGGTGATGATCCGTAAAACCACCTCGCGCCTCAGCATGACAGTCAACATAGGGCAGGTAGGGCTTCACGTCGTAGATAGGTGTTCCGTCCATCAGGTCAGCCCCCAGCACCTCTATACTGGAACTCTCTGGATGGACAGCGAGAATACAGACAGAGGAGAGCCCGAGATTATTGGGACGAAAGGGGGAGCGAGTTGCCCACACCCCTACCCGCTCGTTGCCTCCCAGCAAGGGGGGACGAACAGTAGCATGTTTCTCTGCCGTCTCATTCTCCGAGAAGCCCCATATCATCCACAGGTAGTCGTATGCCTCCAAGCCACGTAGTGCCTCTGGTTGCGAATATTCCTTGGTAAACACGATAGTGCCTTGAAGGTCTTCAATGATACCACTCTGGCGTGGCACGCCAAACTTCGACGTGAACGGAGAGTGGAAATATGCGATTGGTTCTATGTTCATTTCACTTCTCTTTTTAAAAACAGGAGGAGCCATGCATCTCGCACGACTCCTTTCTTGATTTGAATTAGTAGTTGTATAGTTTTCGTGAATTTGCTCCTAAACCTGTGGCAAAGATACGAAACTTTTCATTTCCTGCAATCGATTTATGCTAAATAATTAGCGTAAACGTTTACATAGAGCCTATTCCACGGGCTCCAGTATAATCAGCATGACGATGCTCTCTGCACTACCTTTTGTAATCGTATATGCTGTATTAGCCGTCACTGCGATAGGCTGCATCTCATAATACTGTCCTTCTGTATTCTCCGTGCCACTAACCGTTGTCGTGGTACCATTCAGTTTCACATCCCGACCATTCTTTGCGGTTGCCAAGACTATAGTCATGTTGTAATCCTTGGTTGGAGTGAAAGTAATAGAGCCTTTGGAGTCCATTTTCTCACCCTTCTTATAGTAGACACCATTATAGGTAATCTTACCATCACCATAGTTATTTGCTGCTGTAAACATGCTATTAGATGACGAGCCGTCAAACGATACAAGAATTGTTCCCTCTGGCGTTTCTCCACCCTGGTCACCACCGCTTTCGCCACCTTGCTCTCCACTGTCGGCATTCTCGTCACCGAAGACGCCTACAAGCGTCGTCTTATAGTTAGTAACCTTTGTCTTCAAGTCACTGTCAACAGCATCTTTAGTGTCATCCACATCGTTATTAAAAGTCCACTGCAGATCACCATGATTCAGTCTGCCAGCACCATAGTAGCCTGTTACGATACCAGGAATATCCTCAGCGGCATCAGGTTCGTAGGTGAACATCAAGGATGCATTTGTGTCGAAGTTATTATAAGTATAAGAGCCTACTACAGACTTATAAGTGCCAGGTACTGTCTCGTCACGGGTTTCTGCCACATAAGCATCAAATTCCGTCGCACTCTGCGTATGGGGGATAAAGGTTGTGGCAGACTTACCTGTCAATACATTGCCATAAGCCTTGATCATTCCACCGTCATGGTCATCAGCAAAACCGTTCCTGCCGTCTGTACCCTGCTCTGATATCAGCATCGGGTTCTTACTGTTGCGGAAATAGTTGCTCTCCACGAAGATATTAGCGCCCTTCACTGCACCCACACCAATCTTCGACACACCGTCGTAATAGTTATTCCATACATGGACACTCATTGAGCGAACACGTGGATGACGAGAGTCGGAGTGGTCGAACCAGTTATGGTCGTAACTGATATAATTAGGACCTGACTCGCTCTTCATACCACACAAAGAAGTCTTACCACTGTCCCAGAAATGGTTATAAGAGAATGTGCAATAGCGTGAGTCATCCTTTACGTCAAGTGAGCCATCACCTTTTGCTTGGTCTGAAGCACTGCCTGCACTTCCATAGAAAAAGTCATTATGATGTATCCAAGCATGCTGAGGGCCTTTCAGTTGTACACCGTCGTCCTTAAAGTTAATCAAGGCGAGATTACGCATCTCCACTCTAGTACCGTTATAGAAGGTCATGCCAAAGCCATTGAAAGTAGCATCCTCACCAATACCCTCCAAGGTAACATCCATTTCGGTATTATCATCGTTTCCTTTGAGTTGCAATCCTGCCTCATCACTCATCAACTGGGCAGAAGCGGCATCATTAGTAGTTATCGTACCTATGATACGGACAGCAAGAGGTGTCTTGTCGTAACCTTTCTGCTTAGCCTTGAATATCTCACCCAAACCGGTATAGGTATCCGTACCACCTTTGTTGTCCTTTACCATCTCCAATGAGATAGTATTGAAATTATTCTTGGTGATATAGAGCACCTTGGCACCACTCTTTAGCGTACCATCACTGTTATAAGCACCAGGAGTTTTATCACCCATGAAGGCAAAGCCCTGACGACTGTAGTTCTTCACGTTGATACCTGTGGCTTCACTGGCTTTGTCTGTCAATTCTGTTTTATCTTCTTTAACAGGCACTACTTTGATAGCATAGTCGGAAGCCATTTTCAGACCTACCACGTCAGCACGGCCGTGAGTTCCGTAATCACGCACCAGTTGTTCGTCGATCTTGGTATAGTCAGCGTACTGACCACCTTTGATATATACGTTATAGGTCTTGGCTCCGTCGAATTTATTAAACTTCACATAGGCAGACTCCAGCCACCCTCTGGCCTCCGTGATCTCCACGGCACCCTCAGGATTATCAATATCGGCACCCTTCTCAGCCTTAGCAAATCCGATACCAGTCACATTGCCGTTATATGCATCATTTGTCTGTGCGTCAATAACAACTTTCACATTATTGTTATCGAAGTCAATACTCTTGACATCCTCTGTATTATAGTACTTCTTCGTGCCGTCACTTAGGATCAATACTGCCTGATTTTTCAGACTGTTTACTGAAACGGAGTGGTCTTCACCTGAAGGGGTATCATCGCCAGAGTCGCCATCACCACCTTCACCTGGTGTCGTCACTTTAATACTATAGATATACAAACCACCAGTAGTGGTCAATGTGACATCACCATCAGACTGCACTTTACCACTACTATATGAGGGGCGGATCTTGGCATTCTTGTTTGCTGCCGTACCACTGCTTGAGGCTGTTGCCTCACCAGCAGTAAAGTCCCATGTCTGAGCCTGTACGCTCATGCCCAGTCCAAGCATCAGGACGAGCAATGTAAAGATGGATGATATTCTCTTCATAGTCTATTCCTCCTATACCTTATTTAGTAATAACCTTCTTGCCGTCTACAATATAGACACCCTTCTTCAGGTTCTCCACGCCCTGACCCAGATACTGCCCTTGCAGGTTGTAGACACCCTTGTTCCTCAAAGTCTCTATTTGGCGTACGGTCTCAATGCCAGAGGCATTCGTCAGATCGATGACGATAGTATCCATGTCATCAACAGTTGTCGTGGTGCCATCCTTGTAATGAAGAATAACCTTGTCACCCTCGAAGGTAATACTAGACAACTCCGCCGCATTGATCTTCTCAGGCTCTGTTCCTTCTGCCATCACCATCATGGACAACAGGAACATCCCACAAAACAGTAAAAACTTTTTCATATTCATTAGCCTTAGTAAATTATTTCCAAGTGCAAAAATACGAAGATTATTTCATTTCCCATGTGCTTTCCCACCTTTATTTCGTTTAAACGTTTACGTAACTACATCGGTTAGAATGGTACTTTACTCATATCTTCCCATACAAAATTAACAAAATGCTTGGTTGTTTAACCGAAAATAACTAATTTTGCCACCAATTAACCAATATAGAACGACAAATGAGAAGACTGAGTGTAATGTTACTGACCCTTTGCCTTGCCCTCGGATGCATGGCGCAACAGGGAGAGACGGATGCGTTTCAGACGGCATCCGGCAGTGGCATCGACGTGAGAATCCGCAAATACAAATAGTTCTCGCTATCTCGAAATATCGTTATATCGAAATAACACTTTAAACCAATATAAAAATTAAATCAAGATGAGAAAGGCTACGGGTAGGCGCACAAAGTGCGGGAATAAACAATTTTTCAAGGAGGCGCTGCTTGCCGTTGCGCTTGCCGCCTTCAGCAGTACTGCCGCCATGGGGCAACAGAGTGAACAGAAAGAGGCAATCGACTGGTTGAAGGACGTGTCCGACCGCATCGAGTTGCACGGTTATGCACAGGGCGGCTTCAACTACACACATCAGAACGCTGACGACAAGGGTACTTTCGAACTCAAGCGTGTTCTCTTCTGGGCTAACGCCCGCATCACAGACAGATGGTCGTTCCTGTTTATGCACGACTTCTCAAGCGTCGTACAAGAGTTTTACACCGACTATCGCATCACCAACAACAAGGCTTTGACCGTTCGCCTTGGACAGTTTAAAAACGGCGTATCTCTTGAGAATCCCCTCTCCCCTACCTCTATGGAGGCTATCGATGTCTACTCAGAAGGTGTGACCTACCTGACAGGCTGCGGCAGCGACCCCCTGATGGGTGTGCAATACGGTCGTGACCTCGGACTCTCCGTGTTTGGTGAGACCAACGACGGCAAGTTCCGCTATGAGGCACAGGTGATGAACGGACAGGGTATCAACAAGAAAGACGGCAATAAGGAGAAGGACTTCATCGGACGACTGGAATACCGTCCCGTGAAAGGACTCAACCTCGTTGCCACAGGACAGATTGGTCGTGGACATGCTATTGCCAACTCGCCCTATAATCCTGACATCCAAGAAGGCGACAACTACAAGCGCAACCGCTGGACGGTGGGCTTCGACTATAAATCCAAGGACTTCAACGTACATGGGGAGTATATAGAAGGTAAGGACGGATGCGCCACCAGCCGTGGTGCCTACGTCACAGGCTCCGTCCCCCTGTATAAAGGTCTTGAGTTCGTAGGCTCCTACGATTTCTTCAATTTCAACACCTCGTTAGGCATGGACCAACACAAGGCGATCGCCGGTCTGCAATACTGGTTCTTCCGCAAGTGCCGCTTCCAGGTGCAGTATGTCTATAAGAGCGCTTACCTCGCCAATGGAGCATTCACCCATGGTGCCTGCAATGCCATCATGGCACAGATGCAGATAAGGTTTGATTATTCCAAAAGAAAATAACAAGTCGATATATCGCCCTATCGATACATCGACATATAGAAAAAAGATTAACTATGATTTTAAGAATTAGCCTGACGATTCTCTTCCTCCTGGTGATGGTGGGAGTGGGAATCTATTCACGTAAACAAGCAAACAGTGTTGACGGTTTCGTCCTCGGAGGACGTGCCGTAGGTCCGTGGCTCACCGCCTTCGCTTATGGTACCAGTTATTTCTCCGCAGTGGTCTTCATCGGCTATGCGGGACAGTTCGGATGGAAATACGGACTCTCCGCCACATGGATTGGTATTGGCAATGCCATTATCGGCTCTCTCCTCGCATGGATTATCCTGGGAAGACGAACAAAGATCATGACCCAGTTTATCGGCTCACGCACCATGCCCGACTTCTTCGGCATCCGCTACGACAGCGAGGGGCTGCGTGTGGTAGCCTCCATCATTGCCTTTGTGTTCCTGATTCCCTATACCGCTGGTGTGTATAAGGGCATCTCCACCCTCTTCGAGATGGGCTTCGGCATACCTTATATATATTGTGCCATCATCATGGCGGTACTCACCGCTGTCTATGTCATCCTCGGAGGCTATAAGGCTACTGCTATCAACGACTTCATCCAAGGCTGTATCATGATCTTTGGTATCGTCCTCGTGGTGACTGCCGTCATCAACAGCCAGGGCGGACTGACTGCCGCTGTCGATAAACTCGCCGCACTGCCTGCTGACGGAAGCACGGAGGCTGGAAGCGGACTGTTTGCCACCCTCTTCGGTCCTGACCCCTGGAACCTGTTGGGTGTCGTCATCCTGACCTCTTTAGGTACTTGGGGACTGCCCCAGATGGTGGGTAAGTTCTATAGCATCACCGACGAGGCGGCTGTCCGTCGTGGTACTATTATCTCTACCATCTTCGCCCTCCTCGTGTCAGGTGGCTGCTATTTCCTCGGCGGCTTCGGTCGTCTGTTCGACAGTCCCGCCATCTATGTGGACGGCAAACTTGCCTTCGACAGCATCGTGCCCTCGATGCTCGTCACGCTGAATGACGCCATCATCGGACTCGTCGTACTCCTCGTTCTTGCCGCCTCGATGTCGACACTCGCAGGACTGGTGCTGACCTCCAGTTCGACGATGACCCTCGACCTGATCTACCGTGACAAGAAGTCGGAGGAAGGTGAGGTCAAGGAAGGAAGTATCGACGATACCGTCAGTGAGAAGGTGGAGCGTCGCAAGGTCGTGGTGATGCGTGTGCTGATCGTTTTCTTCATCGCCATCTCCCTGCTGATAGCCCTCAATCCTCCTACGTTCATCGCCCAACTCATGGGTATCTCATGGGGTGCGCTGGCTGGTGCCTTCCTCGCTCCGTTCCTGTTGGGACTCTACTGGAAGGGTGTCACCCCTGCCGCTGTATGGGCAAGTTACATCTGGGGCGTAGGACTCATCGTGGTGAACATGCTGTCAGGCAATGCCATCGCCAACCCCATCAACTGCGGCGCCATCGCTATGGTAGGCAGTTTCCCTGTGGTATGGATCGTCAGTCTGCTCACGCCTAAGATGAACCGTGAGAAGGTCGACAAGATCTTCAAGTGCTACGAATAACAAAGAAGCCTGAGCGATTTGTTCAGGCTTCTTTGTTTATCTTGCTGCTACATATTTATGTAAGGTGTTGCGGACGGCACCAATGCCGGCATACAGTTCCTTGACCATTCCCTCTATCTGCTCACCCAGTCCAGCCTCATAGAGGTCGAGTCCGAACACGTCCTTCC
>ERZ842401.7854-NODE-7854-length-10741-cov-4.159087_pt1 | contig 10741 bp, 8 predicted proteins | sample MGYA00521270_ERZ842401 | MGnify/ENA primary metagenome ERZ842401 (study PRJEB31892, sample SAMEA3878208) | bioreactor metagenome | biome: Moose rumen | place: Sweden | collected 2011-10 | study: EMG produced TPA metagenomics assembly of the PRJEB12797 data set... | reverse complement strand
TATGCGCGCCGTTCAAAAATCAGCGGCAGTGTTCACCGTCTCGGAATTCAGTGCGGAGCGAATCAGACATCACCTAAAATGCAGGAAGCCGCTCGTCGTAACCTATAATGCTGTTCCCGCGTGGTTTTGTGAGGAAGACTCCTCTGCTTCTGATAATACGGCGATGTCTGAGGATGCTTTTTCCGACGCTTCCGATTCCGTTCTTTTTGTTGGAAACATAAAAAAACACAAGGGGCTTTCCGTTCTGGTGGACGCATTTGTCGCTGCACGGGAACGAGGTCTTCCGCTCAAGTTGCTTCTGGTTGGAAACAAGGATAATTTTCGTACCGGAGACACGGAGGTTTTTGAAAAAATTGAGCGCGCGCCCGCGGGTAGCGTTCGTTTTACCGGAAAAATCTCTGATTCCCAGCTTAAAACGCTTTACAAGACCGCCCGTTTTTTGGTGCAACCTTCCTTTTACGAGGGCTTCGGCATGCCGCCGCTAGAGGCGATGAGCCTAGGCTGCCCCGTCATCATGAGTGATATTCCGGTGTTCAAGGAAATATACCGCGACTTTCCGGTTACGTTCTTTGCATGCGGCGATGCGGACGACCTTGCTAAAAAAATGCTTGCAAAGGCTTTTGAGGAGCGGAAAACGATTTCGCTTCCCAATATATATTCGTTTGAGCGCACGTTCTCGCTCATAGAAAAAACGCTCTGCGCACGTCAGTAAAGCTTTGCGCAGAAATCCCACTTGGAGGCATGGCATGAAGGTTGCGATTGTTCATGATTGGCTTGTTAATTACGGCGGCGCAGAGCTGTTTGTGGAATATCTTCTGAAAATTTATCCTGATGCGGAAATTTTTACGCTGGTGTACGATAAAAAGCGCATTGGAAACCATTTTACCAATTCAGTAATCCATACGTCTTCAATGCAACGCCTGCCCTTTGCCTCCCGTTTGTATACCAAACTGCTTACGTTCATGCCGCGTGCTTTTGAAGCCTTCGATTTCTCTGGCTTTGATTTGGTCATCTCCAGTTCGTCGTGCTGTGCAAAAGGCGTGATTACCCCGCCCTACGTGCCACACATCGCGTTCATTCATTCGCCCATGCGATATGCCTGGGATTTGTTCTTCGACTACAAAAGACGGAGCGGTCGCCTGACGCGCTTTTTTATGGACAGATGGATTCCCTCGCTCCGGCTGTGGGATTACGTCTCAAGCCAGCGCATAGACACAATCATCGCTAATTCCCGCTTCATCGCACGGCGCATTCAGAAATTCTGGAATCGAAGTGCGGAGGTCATTTATCTTCCGGTTGACGTGAGCCGATTCAATCCCGCGGACTGCCAGCGGGAGGACTATTACGTTGCGTTCAGCCGCCTTGTTCCCTACAAGCGGATAGACCTTGCCGTCTCTGCCTGCAAAAAACTCGGAAAAAAACTTGTAGTCATCGGTGGAGGCTCGGAGCTGGAAAACCTTAAGAAGCTCGCAGGAAATGCTTCCGGAATAAGCTTTCTTGGACGCGCACCTGACGATGTGCTTCAGCATCATTTGCAGCGGTGCAAGGCATTGCTTTTTTGTGCGGAAGAGGATTTTGGATTCGTTCCGCTTGAGGCGCAGGCATGCGGTGCGCCGGTCATTGCATTCGGGCGCGGAGGTGCACTGGAGACTGTGCAGGACGGAACGACCGGCATTTTCTTTGAGCGTCAGGAAACAGATTCCCTTGCCGAGGCAATCCTTCGTTTTGAGAACCTTGACACTTCCGGCGCGTTCAAAAAGGATGTGATTGTCGCACACGCCCGTTCCTTTACGGAGGAGCGCTTTCAGCGTGAATTCAAGGCGGCGGTCTCGCGCACGATTGAGGCGGTTTCCAAGTAATAGACAGCAAACGTTTTTTAGTCTAAAATTAAAGCATGACGTCAAACGATTTCACCGTTTTTTTTAAGAAAACGTATCGGAACAGCACAAGCTCCCTTTTTTCAGGGCTTATGATTATGATTTCTGATGCAGTCGGTCTCTTTCTATGCGTTGGGCTCTCTTTCTTTGTCATCAATCTTATCGCGCCGTCTGCAATCAACTTCCGCTCTTTCATCTACTATTCCCTTTATTTTCCGCTCATGCTGGTCGTTTTTTACGCCGCCGGCTTGTATCCGGGAATTATGGTCAGCCCTGCGGACGAAATACGCAAGCTTACAATCTGCTCGTTCTTCTGCTTCATAGGAATTTGTATCAGCATCGTCTTTTTAAGCAAGGACAGTGATTCCATTCAGTCCGTATTCACGGTGGGACTTCTGAAGGACAGCAAGCGCAAGGGCGTTTTGTGCGCTTTTTTGCTTGCCATTCCTATTTCTTCGCTCGGACTTCCGATTATGAGGGAAATTTCCCGCCATTTTCTGGGAAAAATGCCCTTCTGGGGCGTTCCTGCGGTCATTTACGTAACTGGTTCAAGCGGAACTGACATCATCGACCGCCTCTTAAAACGAAAGTACTTAGGTTATCATCCAGCCATCATCATCGACAGCGAGGCTAAGGACTGCTCCATGTATGGCGACGTTCCCGTTTTTCCGGAGACGCAGGAAATTCTTGATGTCATAAAGCAGCTGAACATAAAGGTTGCCATCCTCTGTTCCTACGAAGGCGTGCTCAGACCCATCGTGTCGACGTATCGCTACACAATCTCCGTCTCAAAGGGACAGAGCCTGTATTCAAGCTCAATGCAGGCGCGCGACTTAGGAGGAATCATCGCGTTCTCGTCCACCCATAATCTTACGCGTATCACGAATCTCATGCTCAAGCGCTTCATAGATATTTTTGTCTGTGTACTTGCGGCGGTAATCGTCGTTCCTGTCTCAATTCTGATTGCCATTGTGGTAAAGCTTACCTCCCGCGGACCGATATTCTACGGTCATGCAAGAATTGGTAAGAACGGCAGGGTAATAAAATGCTGGAAATTCCGCTCAATGTACAAAAACAGCCAGGAAATGCTTGAGCAGATTCTGGCGACAGACCCTGTGCGCCGTGCTGAATGGGAGCGCGACCGCAAATTCCTTGACGATCCCCGCGTGACGCCGTTCGGAAAAATCCTCCGCAAGACCAGCTTGGACGAGCTTCCGCAGCTGTGGAATATTTTTGTAGGCGAGATGAGCCTTGTAGGTCCGCGCCCGGTTACAAAGGACGAGCTGGTAAAATATGGCGAGGACGCGGACTACGTGCTTTCTGTAAAACCGGGGCTGAGCGGCATGTGGCAGATTTCCGGTCGTTCCGACACCGGATACGAGGAGCGCGTTTCCTTGGATTCCTACTATATTCAGAACTGGTCGATTTGGCTTGACTTGTGGATTCTCATAAAAACGGCGTGGGTTGTCGTAAACGGAAAAGGTGCCTACTGATGAAAAAGCTTCTGGCGCTCCTTATTTTTGCCGAGTCATTGCTCTCTCTTTTTGCAGAAGGGTATCGAATTGACGGCGTTGATTATGACCTAAAGGGACAGACCCGAAAATATGCGCTTGAGACTGCTGTTCCTGCTGACCGCACAAAAATCTTTGAGACTGAAGACGAGCTTATGGCGTACATCAAGGATTTTGAGATGAAAATCAACAATACGCGGGCTTTTGATTCCGTTGCCGTTGATTTTACTGTGGCAGAACCTGATGATGACGGTGTGAGCGGCGTACGAGTTTCTGTTTCCGCAGAGGATTCACACCACCTTCTTGTCGTTCCCTACCCTAAGTATGATTCCAATACGGGCTTCAAGCTTAAACTCAAGGCTAAGGATACGAACTTCCTTGGCTCTCTGGAGACAATGAACGCCGATTTCAATTTTTCCCTTGAGACGAATAAGGACGGTGATTTTGACAAGGCGAAGGGGGGCTTTGCCTTTGATTTTGACTATCCATTCAAACTAGGGTCGCTGGATGCCATGTGGCTGAACAGCGTTGACGTGAATTATGCCATCGGCGATTCTTCTCCTGATTGGAATTTGATGACTGGACTGAAGCTGACGAAGCATTTTCAGAAATTTGATATCGTCAATCAGTTCAAGCAGTATTTTATCCGCCTCATCGACTATGACCTTGAGGACGATGACGGCGTTACCCACACGCTTGACAACGTAACCTATTTTACCGAGGAATACACGTTCTCTGTTCCGATTGTGATTCAGGAAATTCAGAACTGGGGAAAGGTTTATTATACGCCTGTCATTTCCGCCAGCACCAACTGGAATACGGATTCTGATTCCTCGTACTATGACGATATTCTGCTGACGACAGACCTTACGTTCAGTCAGACGCTTTCGACCGGACGCGTAAACTGGATTGAGAATTTTCGTGATGGAATTTCTGCGTCCATCACTCAGTCCTATGGCTATTGCATCTCAAACTATTCATTCAATCCTGGAATAAGCGGCGAGCTTATCATTTACCGCGCTCTGCATTTGCCGTTCGGTTCTCATACGCTCGACTTTGGCTTTTCCACTGACATTTACGCTTTTGCCTACATGAACGGCTATTCAAATTTCGGAAGTCGACTGCGTGGCATTGCCGATGACCAATACTACGACGAGGACGAATATCCTGAGCTTGTGAACATGAAGTCGGTTTCCTCCAAGGGTGCCTTGGTTGTGAACCTTGATTTTCCGATAAAATTAGGGCGTATTTATTGGGAGAATGTGCCTGTCATCAAGAAGTTGTCTTTTGCACGGCATTTTGACATGGAGGTTCAGATTTCTCCGTTCATTGATTTTGCACTGATGAAAAACAAGGCTACGGAAAGCGTTTTCAATCCGCGGGACGGCTTTCTTGCCGGTGGTTTGGAAGGAATCATCTATCCGCTCAAATGGAAGGGGCTACAAGTGCGCGGCAGTCTAGGCATTGATTTAAGCCGCAAGATGCCAAAGCTAAAGAGTCGCTTCAATCAGGATTGGCGCGATACCTCCGTAAAATCATACGAAATTTCAATCGGAATCGGTCTGTTATACTGATTCGTGCGGAAGGTCTGATTCCTTCGGGCTGCAAAGCTGTACCCCGCTGTTTGGGCGGGGGTATCGTTCATTCTTATCCGAGCAGTTCCGCAAGCCGGACGGCAGCTTTTTCTTTCCAGTATTCTTCCGGTGAGCAGTCTTTCAGCACGTTCAGAAGCTGCAATGTGAACGTGAGTTTCTTTTCGGTGTATGCATCCTCTGCAAAATTATAGAAGCCCTTCCACACGTCATTTTTTATGCCCCACTCTATGATGTCAGAATAGTTCAGAAGCTCTGAAAAAAATCCTCTGAGATTCGTATATTCATATTCAGGATTGCGTTTTGCCATCACATCGTTGATTTTTGTGAATGCCGTTATTATGCCTACGGAGCTTGCATCCAGCGCCTTTCGGAATTCCTTTTGCGTGCGGTAATATTCCGCTATGTCAAAATACGCTTTTAGCGTTTTTGCGTTTGGGTTCCGGTAGAGCTGGAAGTATTTTTCCATGCAGTTCTTTTTATTTGATGAGATTGTGTTGTTGATGGCATTCAGAAGGGTTTCGTCTCTGAACGATTTGTCCTGAGCGAGCACCAAAAGCAAGTCTTTTTCATATTGGTCAAAATCGCCCTTTACGTAGCTTACGCCTGCCATTTCATACAGAATGTCATATTTTTCGTCAGGAATAGAAAGATTGAAGCTGTTCTCAAGCGCATTCTTGTAGAATGTGAGCGCAAAATCGTATTCTCCTTCCAGCTTGTATATTTTACCCATCAAAAAATCCGCTTCTGGAAAAGATTCCGTGGTGCTGATATAGGCGATGAGCCGTTTTTTTGAGTCCTCATAGTTGGGTTCCGCATCGTTTTTTTTATACCATTCAATAATCTCTATTGCATCCGTATCCTGCCGTTCCCGCAGTATGGGAAGCGATTCTGCGATGGAATCTCCCGCGTACTTTACTTCGGCTGGCTTGAAGGAATTCTCCAGAAGGTTCACTTCGTACTGGATTTTTTCCTTGCGGTGGCTTTTTGCCAGCTGTGCGTACTTCATTGCCTCGCTGTAATCCTGTCTTTCAAAGGCAATGTTGGCAATCGACATATATTTTAGGTCAAAGTTGAATTCCTCAATCCTTGACTGAGCGCCCAGTGTATGCGCGGCAATAAAAAAAAACGCGAATGGTATTAGAAATCTCTTTTTCATAAGAACCTACAGATTGTTCAATTCTTCCTCAAATACTTTATCGGCATCTTGCGCAGGTATTCTTCGGACAATTTCGCCTTTTTTAAAGATAATTGCGCTGTCGCCTGCACCCGCAATGCCAATGTCCGCATGCTTTCCTTCGCCGGGACCGTTTACGACGCAGCCCATGACGGCAACTGTTATGTTCTTATCAAGAGAAAGCAGCTTGTTCTGCCAGCGGGCTACAAAACCATGCACATCAAACCCCTCTCGTCCGCATCTTGGGCAGGAAACGAGCGTTACGCCACCCTTTCGCAGTCCGCATTCATGAAGAATCTCTCGCCCGGTTATCACCTCGTTTTCAGGAGTTGAGGAAAGGCTTACGCGTATGGTGGAACCAATGCCTTCTTTTAAAAGATGTGTGAACGCCATGGTGGATTTTACTACACCCGTTATGAGAGGACCTGCTTCAGTGACGCCCACATGCAGCGGAATGGAAAACTTTCTTGCGAATGTCTCATTTGCGTCTATCGTCTCCTGCACGCTGGAAGCCTTCATGCTCACCACGAATTGGTCAAAGCAAAGTTCCCCAAATACATCGGCTTCTCGCGAGGCTGTCTCCGCAAGGGCTTCCGCTCGGCTCATAACACCGTCCAAAACCTTTTGAGCAAGATCCTTCGGTAGGCTTCCAGAATTCACTCCGATTCGTATGGCGGCTCCCTTTTCGCGGCAGGCATTAACGACCTTTTCAACGCGCTCCCGACTTCCTATGTTTCCAGGATTTATGCGGATTGCGGCAACATTTCCCTTAAGACATTCAAGGGCAAGGCGATAGTCAAAGTGAATGTCCGCGACCAGCGGCATATCTGTTTTTTCGGCAATGTGGCACAAGGTTTGCGCGCTTTCTGTATCAGGCACGGCAAAGCGAAGAATGTCACAACCAAGCCCCTTCAGAACGGAAATTCGCTCTGCGGTTTTCTCAATTTCCTCGTCGGAAAGAGAGACAATCGGCTCCTTCCACATGGTCTGAATGGTAACAGGGCTGCTACCGCCGATAGAAATACGCTTTGTTATTCCAGAACCGCCAAGAAAAACGGTGTTCGTCGTAAGAAATGATGCACTCATGCAATCTATTATATAGCATACCGCCGTTAAAAAAAAGCGCTTCTGCTGTTTTTTGCAGAAGCGCTTTTGTGCAATAGGCGTGCTTGTCTTAGCAAACAATCATTGAGAATACCATTGCGAACAAAGCAACAGTCTCACAAAGACCTACGACCATGATGTACTGAGCGAAACCTTTTCCTGTCTCACCAAGGGCATCAGAACCCGCAGCACCTGCCTTTCCCTGTGCGATAGCAGAGAAGCACATTGCAAAACCAGAAGCAATACCAAGACCAAGGGCGAATGCCGGGTTTGACGAGGTAGCTTCAGAAGCTGCCATCTGCTGCATAAGAAGGAATCCGTAGATAGTCTGTGTCAACGGAGCGCCGGCAAATACGGTAAGGATGAACGGAGCCGGCTTGTTGTTTACATAACAACGTTTCCAAGCGCCGATTGCACCCTGACCTGCAATACCGATACCGATTGCCGAACCAATTGCGGCAATACCCATACAAACAGCTGCACCTAACATACCAAAATTCATACTAATACTCCTAAAAAGTGTTTTATTTTATTTCTATTTTTCCGCTTCACTGAACGGACAATATTTAAATCCAGACCACGACATGCCAAGATGGTTGGAGAACTCCAACGTGTTCAAGCGCACGCCGTGAACGATTACAGAAAGCAGGTTCAGAACCATGTTTAAGCCATGTCCAAAAACCAGCAGAATCACAAGGGCAAGGAACAGAACAGCGTGACCGACCAAAGGTCCTGCCATCTCATTCACCGTATTGGAAATTGCCGCTCCGGCAAGTCCAACCGCCCACAGACGGATATACGAAACGATATCCGAGAATACATTTACTACGCCTAGCAGAACCGAAATGATTCCCTTTACGCTTTCCATTATTGAGGCAACGATGCTTCCGTCGTAGTTTATGAAGATAAAACTGAGCGCAAAGCCGAATGCCACAAGAACTATGGAGACCGTTCCAATAGGAACGCCGTAAATAATCTGGTCAAAACTGAAGATTGACGAGCTTACGACCATTGAAAGAACGACATAGTACATACCCCAAATCTGAAGCATGGAACCAAGCTCTCCAAGAAATTTGAGGGAGGTTCTGTATCTCGCCATTCCCTTGAAATGTGCAACCGAAAGTTGCAGGAATGCGAGCGTAAAGCAGAAAATCTGAAGATTCTGCGCCGTCGTCAAGGTACCCTTTGAGGTATCGTCCGTCCAGAACGGAAGCCAGCCGATATCAGCGAACGCATTTGAAATAGGCGGAACCGAAAGGTTCACGAGCCATTCTGGCAGCTGCTCCGGCTTGAGACCAAACCATGTGCAGGTGACCGTTCCCCACGCAACCGTTGCAATTCCTAAAAGCAAGCCCAACTTCAGCATTGGCGGCACCTTCTGTTTTTTTGAGGCTGTCTTTATCATCATAAGAATCATGACAACCGTAACCAGAAGACCATAGCCTCCGTCTCCGAAAATCATTCCGAAGAAAATCGTGAAGAACAGCAGGAACCAGCCGGAAATGTCATACTCGTGATAGCCAGGAACAGTTCCCAAAAAGTCCGTAAGCGGATATATAAGGCTTACAAGCTTGTTGTTCCTAAGCTTTGTAGGAACCTCATCCTCTTCTGCAGGGTCGTCGTAAGCAATAGCCCACGCATTTGCAGAAGCCGCCGCCTTGAGAGTGTCCAAACTGTCAACCGGAACGAAGCCAGTAAGCCATGCCAGATCAGAACCCTTGCCATCTGCTTCTTGTCCCATTCCCGAATAGACGGTCTCAAACTCTATGTCAGATTCCAAGTTCTTTCGGAATGCAGAAATCTGCGGAACGAATACGGCAAGACCTTCAAGTTCCTTGTCTATGCCGAGGATTTTTTCTTTATCAGAATCAATCCGTGCCTTTACAGCCGTTGTTGAATCAGACGGCATAGGCACCTCAAACGCCTCGGCCGGAAATCCCTGCGGACGCTCGTCTGAGGCGTCGGTCAGAAGGAATCGCACGATTTTTTTCTTGCGGTTTACGCAAACCGTTTTTGCGGTATCGTCGATAAGCGCGTACTTATCTTCCGGAATTTCATACATTTTCAATGAAATGCCTTTTTCCCGTAGATATGTAAAATCCGCTGGCGTAACCTCGCCCCATGCAGAAAGCCGTTCAAGCTCCGTTGTGTCAGATGTAATTTCTTCCAAAAGTTTTTTCTTTTGTTCGGAAAGTTCCAGAACCTTTTTGCTGATGGAAACAACCTCGTCCCCGGAAACTCTTTTTGCATCCGCATGCTTTTTGGGAAGCTTTATCTCGCCCAAAATGGAAGAAGCGGTAACCGCATTTGAGTATGCTTCCTTGTAGGAAGCAAGCTGCTCACCCTTTCCTTCCACCTGCTCAAGATGGACTACCCCCACCTTCTTAAGCTTTTCAAGCGCCTCTTTTCGTTCCTTGTTCAGGACGACGAGGGAGACTTTTTTCATTGGTACAATCATTCAGAAGCCTCCTTTTTTGCATCGCTTGCAGCCTGAAGTTTTTTCTTGGAAATCTTGCTGCGCACAACCGCCGCAACCTGCTCGTCTCCAAGGTAGACTGAGATTTTTTTGATATTTGCCTTTGTCTCCGGAATCTTAACCTTCTCAAAGAGGTTCACGCGCTGAGTCGTAGTCCTGAGCTCCTTGTTCAGGAGCCGAACCTGCTCGTCAAGAACCTCTGCCTCCAGGTCCAGTGACAAGGCTTTTTCCATTCTGTCTGCAGCCAAGTCAATCCATAACGGAGTTTCGTACAAATCATAGTCGCCGCGGGAAAAATCAGCACCCTCATAAATCGGAATGGTAACTCCGGCAATATTTCCGGTGCCTTTTCTTATGTTCTGAACGGTAACCATCTCCGGCTTGAAGGCCTCTGCCTCGCCGAAAACGGAAATCCACTCATCAAATTCTTTTTCCAGCTGAGCCCTTTGGGCCCTGACTTCCTTTGCCTTAGCTTCTATGGTACGAATCTCTGTCTGGAGCTGCTGCTTTTTGAGCGTGAGAGTCGGAAGATAGCGCTTGTACATTTTAAGCGCGTCTTTCTGAACCTTCTGCTCATTTTTAGTCAGCTTTATCTTTGCCATACGCCATTCACCACAAAACTATTTCTTTGGCCAATATTTCTCAACCAAAGCCGATTTGATACCAGTTTCAGAAGGATCAAAGCAGTCCGCAAGAATCTTCCATCCAAGGTCAAGGGCATCTTCCAGCTTAATGTTCTTTGAAAGGTCCATCATCTCAGATTCGAACTCCGTACCGAACGCCAGGAGCTTCTCATCCCATGCGCTCATATTGAAACCCATCGACTTTTTCTCAAGGGTGTCCTTGTAGTTAGCATACAAACGAATCATACCGTCCATAAGGGCGCGGTGGTCATCGCGTGTTGAGCTGTTTACGTTCTGCTTGAGTCGGCTCAAAGAACCGAACGGCTCGATTCGTCCGCCCTTAAGGTAGTACTGACCCTCCGTGATATATCCGGTGTTGTC
>ERZ842401.7853-NODE-7853-length-10741-cov-4.262867_pt1 | contig 10741 bp, 6 predicted proteins | sample MGYA00521270_ERZ842401 | MGnify/ENA primary metagenome ERZ842401 (study PRJEB31892, sample SAMEA3878208) | bioreactor metagenome | biome: Moose rumen | place: Sweden | collected 2011-10 | study: EMG produced TPA metagenomics assembly of the PRJEB12797 data set... | reverse complement strand
CGGGATGCCAGGGAGCTCCGTTGGGCACATAGCCTGTCTCCACATCCTGGCAGTCAGACATATCCCTCAGCCATTTGCGATAAAAATAGTCCGCATCGAAAATATGCATCACGGCAACACATGACACCTGACCGTCTCCGGTATAAGGACCCTTCTCGCGATGCGGGCAGTCGGTAACCACTCCCATATGCATATTGTCGGTCTGGGCGCGCCAGAAGAGGCGGTTGATCTTCGCGAACATGGGATTGGAGCAATCGAAATGTCCGGTGGTGCTGATGTCGGTATAGATGGCTTCAGCCCTGAGATTGGACGCCTTCAGCTCTCCGGGCCAGCCCTTTACAATAACCTTCCGGAAACTGTACCAGTTGAAGGAAGGGGCGTAACTCTCCTTGCCGCCACCTTTGCAGATGTATTTGTAATCGCCGTTGAACGAACGCTTCAGCCAGTTGTTCTCACCTTCCTCGCTGCCAAGAGGATGTTCGAGCACTATCTCGGTGCCGGGCTCGGCATTGATGCCGTAGAGATGTACGCGGCCGGTGATATAATCGCCGAAATCAATCTCCCAGTCGCCATCGTCGAGCCGGGTGATACTTTCGGGCTTCAGCACCTCCATAATCCTGTCCTCAAGGCCGCGCTGAAGTTCAAGTTTGCCAAGAGGAGCCTTCCTTAGAGCAGCCCCGGACCATTCTCCTCCCTCCTCGAGCCTGGCGTCATACTCTTCGCCGGTATAAATGTCGTTCCAGAGAATAGGGCTTTTGCGGACCTTCCAGTCCTCGCCGGAACAAATCTTTACTGCCGAACCATCTTTCATGACGATCTCGATCTGGCAGATGAGACGCGGGGTGCCGAAAGGATTGATCCAGTTCTTGCGATAAGCGCTGTACCAGCCGTTGCCGAGAGTGACAATGACGCTGTTGTCTCCGCGCGACAACATGTCGGTGACATCGTAGGCCTTGTACATCACACGGTAGTTCTTGAACTTATGGTCATCGACCTTTATGCCGTATTTGTAGCCGTCCTCACGCACTCCGTATGTGGTCTCGTTCGGCGCATAGTAATCCTCACCGACGCGCTCCCCGTTGATCTGCATTTCGAAGAATCCCAGGCCGCAGATGTAGGCCGTTGCACTCTTCACACGTGACTGCAGGGTAAAGTCCTTGCGGAATTCCGGCGTGGGGTGATGCACCTTGTCGTCGGCGAAAGACTCCCCTTCCCAGGGAGCACCTATCCATTCCGCCTGCCATTCTGCTATATCCTCAGGCACAATCTCATCATGTTTGCACATACACAGGCACAGGAGAATCAAGGCCGTAAAAAGAATCCTGAATGTCGCTTTCATTATTTCAATCTTTATTCGATAAACTTTGTATTACAAGGCCGCACAGCGTAAATCCGAAAATCGCGGTAATATGCGCGAGGGTTCCGTTGATCCTGGCTTTCTGGAACATGCTTTTTTCCGTGCTGCAGCTGGTCTCCTGTCCACGGTTCGGAAGCACCTCCTCGTCGTACACACACAGGAATTTCCTGGCCGGGAATGTCTTACGCTGACGTAGTTTCTTCCGCAGCATCGCACCGAGGGGGCAGCCGCGTACATCCCAGAATTCCGCAATGCGGATTTTACCTGGATCCACCTTCAGGGCGGCCCCCATGGCCGAGAAGAAAACGGCCCTGGACGCTGTAGCCCTCAAGATCAGGGTGATCTTGTCTTTCAGCGAATCTATGCAGTCGATCACGTAATCGTACGAATCCAGGTCGAAATCGCCGGCGCTCTCCTCGGAATAAACCGTCTGGATGGCGACGATCTCCGCCGAAGGATTGATTTCGAGCAGACGCTCCTTCAGGGCTTCCACCTTCACCCGCCCGACTGTCCTGGTCGTGGCCATGATCTGGCGGTTTATGTTGCTGATGCAGACCACATCGGAATCAACGATGGTCAGATGTCTGATCCCGGAGCGGACGAGTCCTTCAGCACACCAGCTCCCTACTCCCCCTACACCGAAGATGATCACCTTGCAGTCAAATATCCTGTCCATCATCTCCGGCCCGAGCAGAAGCGCGACCCTGTTGAAAATCGATCCTTCTTTTGTACTGTAATCCATCTGTCAATACTCTTTCACCAATGTCACTTTTATAAAAGATGCCGCACGGGCATCCAGATCCATGGTAAAACCGACCATCCTGTTGTCGGGATTGTCGAAATCGTAATCATGTGTGGGCGAGAGAGGCCATACTGCAAGTTCCGGCACAGCTCCCTGAACGTCGAATTTCAGGATTCTTGAATGCCCGTTCCCGTGGAGTCTGATTGAGGAAGCGTCAACGATCTCCGCTTCCGCACCAGTACACATGGCCCAGCGTATATGTGCAGGATTCTCCCGGACCTGCAGGGAATCCGTTACGGTGAGCACAGTGTCGTCGCCGTTCAGTTCAATTCTACGTGTATAGGCTTGCAAGTCTTCCCAGTAAAGCATTTTGAGATTCATTTCCGCACCTTTCTTTTCTGGAGAAGTCCATGTCCTGGAAAAATCGATGAATTGATACACATCCGGCCTGTGGTCGTTCACAACTATCAGACTGTGGGAATACGGTCCTATGCGCAGGACATCGTACCTGCCGCTGTTCTGCCAGCGGTTCCAAAGGTCCACTCCCCCTGATTCCAGGCTCAGGTAATTCTGAAGGCCCAGGTCATCCGACCAGTTCACTCCGTCAGCGTCATAAATGAACGAGCCAACATCGACATGGGAGTGATTCGAAGAGTTCAGACCGGCCTTGATGCCGAGATATGAGTCATCGGCGCTTTCCCAGCCGCTCCGGTAAATATACAGTGGTGTCAGTCCGCCGGCTACGAAGAAATTCTGTTCTGGAACTTTCAGATCGTCGAGTTCCATATTTCGCGCCGATATCAGGAAGAACGGCAGCAGACGCTTCTGGTCAAGTTTGTCGAAGCGGTATTTGCGGAACTTCTTGACCTCTTCATAAAGAAGGGTATTGTCTCCTGTCTTATTCGCCAACCATGCCATCACATGCTCCGCAGATGCCAGCCTTCCGCTGTCGGCATAATCAAAGCAGAGGCCGGAAGGGCGGTTCATCATCTGCATGAAACGTCCGCTGCGGTAAAAACTGTCATATCCTTTCATAAGATCCATATCCGATCCGAAAGCACTTTCAAGCGCAGCTATGAGAAGCATCTGGAAGGCGCTTCCATACCCCCAGTAACCGTATCCTTCGGCATACGCACCTTCGGGAGAATAACCGCTTCGGAGGGTCAGATGATTGCTTCCGAAACATTTGTCCAGAATCATTACGGCGTCTTCATGGTACTCGTCCCACAAGGCGACAGCCCCGAAAACAAGGCCTGCGTTACATACCTGGTTCCAATTCTGGAAGGCGGTGTAGAACCATGCTTTCTGATCGTCTTTGCTGGCATCGAATCCACATCGCTTGATCGCAGCCGCAATCTTTCGGCGCTGTGAAGGACTGAGGAGATCATATAGCCAGTCGTAGCCTATGGCCATCCCCATTGTAATCTCGGCCACATCCAGGAAGTGCGAAGGATTCCAGTCATCGTAAGTTGCGATCTGCATCATCTCCTTGATAGCCCTGTCGGCATAACGCATGTCGCGGTGCACTCTCCATGCATAACTCAGGTAAAACAGGTTGTTTAGCCTGTCCGCCATATTCTTGATCCGGAAACCGGCCATTTCCTTGGGTTGCGGAGCCATATCCATGATGGAATTGCAATATTCGACGATGACACTGTCCGCCGTGGCCATCAGGGGCTGGCGTTCAATCGCTGCCCTGATTTGCTCTTCTTCGCCTTCGCGAAGGAGCAGGCGCGGGTGGTCACAGGGCCAGGGATATGCGGATGCGGTCAGCGGGACAAGCAGCAAGAAAAAGGTAATGAACTTTCTCATTTGGCGAATGTTAAGAATGTATTCAGGCTGTCTATCGGAGGCAGCATGGTATAATCGATCTGATAGGCTTCTTTTTGATAGCGATAGATGGAGATGTTTCCGGACGCGAGCCAGGTAGTGTATCCGCCGGTCAGCCCGGAATCATACAATCCCCGGATTTCACGCTCAATATAATTGGAATCGTTGTCGAGTCCGTTGTGATCTACCCAGCGCATAACATGATAGGCCTGTATCCATGTACGTACAATTGCAGGGCTGGCTGTCACGGCCTGCCTGCCCTGCACACGTTTACCCCATGCCTTCATTATCTCGTACGGGTGATTCCAGGGCTTTGAAATGCCATAATAATGATCTGCGAAATGATCGGGGTATGGCATGGCGCAGATAGCATCGGCTATGGTCGAAATAGCCGGCCAGTACTGCCCGTAGGCGGTGGTATAACCGGGATTTGCAGATTCACCGAACACATCGATCGAAACATATACTCCCAGTTGATGAAGTTCATCGCAGGCATAACGGACAAAATTCTGGATAGCCTGCACCTTGCTTTCGCCATAACGGTTCCTGTAATCCATCTGATCGTCTATGCTTATCATCTTGTCCGGGAAACGCACATAATCGAAATTGATTTCGTTCAGGCCGAACTTGCGTACCGACTCCTTTGCCAGTTCCACATTGAACTGCCACACATCGCGGCTGTAGGCGCTCGGCCAATAACTCTTGTTGTGCAGGAAGGGTTGTCCACTCGCTTTTTCGCAGATGGACGATGAAGGATGATCCTTTGCGTAATAACTGTCTTTGAAGCAGGTTATCCTGCCGATCACATAATATCCTCTGTCATGAAGCTTGCCGATCGCCTCCTTGTAAAGTTTCTCCTTGCCTGCGCCTCCCCATTTGTAATTGGTCGGAGAATACTTCTGCATAGCTTCCGCCTTGTAACCCGGGCATTCGTTGTCTTTTATGTCGATGACGAAGGCGTTGATGTTGGTGCTGTCTGCCAACGCTATGTAATCGTCGATATGCTTCAGCCCGGCAGGAGATATGGTTAGATAAAAGGCATTCACCGGATCCGGCATGGGGTTGTCGGCGAACACAGGTTTTTCGCAGGGCCTGAACTCGCATCCTGCGGCCTCCCCTCCCTTGAATGAGTTTTTGACCGCCCTGTGCGCTTCGTCGTACAGGTCGAAGCGTTCAGCCGCTTCTTCCTCGGTCAACACCGTATATTTGCCGAATATCCATCCTTCCCTGGAGCCGCATCTGACCTTGTAACGTCTTACCCTACCGTCCGGCAGGAGACGGTCGTACTCCAGCACCTCCAGCTTCTGGCCCTTCTTTGCCAGGGTACAGATATGCGATGACAAGGTATCATCTATAAGCGATGCCGAGGTCTGGACAAAGATGGTCTTTTCCCTGACGCAGTTCCTGAAACTCGTATCTACCGAAGATATATCGACATAAAACCTCTTTTTTCCGATTCTGGCAGCGAAGTAATGTACGCCTTCAATCTTTTTGGAGTCCTTTGCAGAAACAACTATCTGCACACCTCTATGCAGGGTATCAGGCGAAGTGAGCCCATCTTTCTTATCGTATTGCCAGACTTGCACGGAAGACGACTCTCCGGCAAGAAACGCAGAATAGTCGTCATTGGAGCCGCAGGAAACAAGAATCAGGGCGAAAACTACCAAAAATACTTTTCTCATTGCGCAAGATGGAGTTCGTACTTGGCGATATCGAATTCCCTGTCGTCTCCCATGTGCTTGCCGGGATCGTCGGAAATCTTGATAACCTTCTCCCATGGATCCTTCGCGCTCATGCGGCAGCGGGACAGTTTCATCACGATGTTCGCCGCTTTGTATCCGTCAATTCCAGGATCACAGGTAATGTTTGTGCCTATTCCGGCGCTCACCTTCACCCGTCCGCGGAAGTAATCGGCGACTTCTTTGTATTTAGGGAAATTGAGCGCATTGCTGAAGACAATCACCTTGGTCTTCGGATCGATTCCGAATTCTTTGAGGCGGGCGATGATAGCATCTCCCACCTCCCTTTCATCCCCCGAATCCTGACGAAAACCGTCGAGCAGCTTCGCCTGCTTCAGTGTCAGTGTATGAAGGAAGGACCCCGTGGTGAAGGTGTCGATCAGCGCCGTTCCGAGGGCGCCGTCATAAACGCTTATCCAGTCTTCGAGAGAAAGGTAATTCGCCCTCTTGTATCCGAAAACCCCGCTGTGGAACATTACCCATTCGTGAGGGAAGGTGCCGATGGGAGTCATTCCATACTTCATGGCGAAATAAACATTGGATGTGCCGGCACAATGTACAGGGCACTTTTCCTTCAATTCCTTCACAATCAGATCGTGCGTGTCGGAGGAGAAACGGCGGCGTGTGCCGAATTCGGAGAATTGTAGGGCGTTGGCGTTGGCCATTTCAAGTTTGGCGTCCAGGATGCCGAGCATCTTGGCAGTATCGGCCACATGGCCCAGAACCTTGTTTCGCAGTTCAGCCACGATGGCAAGTATGGGCACTTCGTACAAAGTAACCTTGTAGAGGAGGTCTGTAACCTCTATCTGGAGGTGTCCGTCGGTATCGAGATATGCGTTGATCTTCTCCGGTTCGAAACGGAATCCGCAAAGCCATTCCCAGTAATTGCGGGGAATATACCGTATCTTTCCTGTCAAGTATTCGAATTCGCTTTCGGTAAGACTGAGTTTCCCCAAACCGGACAATTCTTCTTTTAGCGCAGACAAAAAGCCGGAGCCATAAACCTCTCCGGCCCGGTCATTGAATTTGAACGTGCCTTCAGCGAGGGGATAAAGCTGAAAAAAGGCATTAGAAGTTGAAAACTTATAGAGATCAGTGTCCAGAATACTTAAAATCATGGTATGATGGATTGATTTTTGTTTTAATTTTGTGCCGTCTTTTACAGAATACAAATATAATGAAATTAATCAAAGATAAGTCATTCGGAGGAGAGAGACCGCTATTTGCCCTCAAAGATACAAGACTGGAAAATGTAACCATCACGGAAGGAGAATCAGGGATAAAGTTCTGCAGGAATCTGGAGGCTGATTCATGTCATTTTTATGGCAAGTATCCATGGTGGCATGTCGACAAGTCCATGATCACGAACTGCTACTTTGCGGCCGGTTCCAGATCCGCCATCTGGTACAGCAACGACATGACCATGCGCAATTGTATCATCGACGGCCCCAAGTTCTTCCGCGAAATGAATGGGCTCAGCCTCGAAAACGTACGCATCAACGATGCCGACGAAACCTTCTGGAAAGTGAAGGATCTAAAGGTCAGGAACGTCATACTTCACGACGGCACCTATCCCTTCATGTTCTGCGAAAACGTCGATGTAGACGGGCTTGAATCCGATTCCAAATATGTTTTCCAGTATGTCAGGAACGCTGTCATCCGCAATGCATACATTGTCACCAAAGATGCGTTTTGGGAGACGGAGAACGTGACCATCTACGACAGTGTGCTCGACGGCGAGTACCTCGGCTGGCACTCTAAGAATCTCAAGCTGGTGCGCTGCAAAATCAGCGGAGAACAGCCTCTGTGCTATGTCGAAGGGCTGGTGATGGAAGATTGCAAAATCGACGCAGCAAGCGACCGTTGCTTCGAAGACAGCATCCTGGACGCATGCATTTCCGGAGATGTCACCGAAATCAAGAATCCCCGCAGCGGACATATACGAGTGAGCGGCAAGGTAGGACGAATAACTATCGACGAAAACATACTTGCTCCCGCCGATTGCATAGTTGAACAAAACATATAAAGTGCCTGAAGTGCTATGAAATGACAACAATTATTGCTATTTTTGCGCGCAAATTCAAAATTAACTATGAAAATAAAAGTTGTTGTTTCATTGATGTGTGCCACACTCGCCATTGCGGCATGCGACAGCACTAAAAAGAGTATTCTCAGTACAGAACTCGACAAGTATCAGATAGTAAAGATAGCTGCGCCCGATCTTTCGGACATCAGCGACAATGGCAAGGAGTGCCTCAATCTCTATAAGTTTGCGGCTATGCAGGCCGATGAAATTTACAAGAAACAGGCATTTTCGGATCCCTCTTCCCTGCTTTCAATAGCAGATCCCGCAGCAAAGGCCTACGCCGAAGTGAATTACGGTCCCTGGGACCGTCGCAACGGCCGTCCCTTCGTAGAAGGCTATGGCCCCATGCCCGCCGGCTCCAACTTCTATCCTGCCGACATGACTGCCGAGGAATTCGAGGCGATTCCTGATCCTGCGAAATACAGCCCCTATACCATGATCACACGTACCGAGGACGGCAGCCTCAAAGTAGAATGGTTCCACAATTACTTCGCTCCGGAAATCGAGAAAATCTGCAACTATCTTCGTGCAGCGGCCGACGTCACGATCAAACCCAGCGTCCGTGCCTATCTGCTTGCCAAGATCGAGGCTCTGCAGTCCGACGACTATTATCGCAGCGACATCGCATGGCTCGAGATGGAAGATAGCAAGATGGACCTCGTACTCGGTCCCGATGAGACCAACGACGATGAGCTTTACGGCCTGAAGAAATCTTACGAGGCTTTCGTGCTGCTCAAGAATGTGGAGCGCACCGAGGAGCTCATGAAATTCACCAGCCGCATGGCCGAATTCCAGCAAATGCTCCCCTGCGACGACGCCTACAAGACCTTCGTTCCCGGATCACATTCAGATATCTTCTCCTGTGACGCCCTCTATTATGGAGGCAAAGCCAACGCCGGTGTCAAGGTAATCGCCATCAACCTGCCTTTTGACCAACGTGTCCAGAGGGAACGCGGATCCCGCACCATCCTCATGGACAATATCATCAGGGCCAAGTTCAACGAGATCGTCGCCCCCGTCGCGAATGTCGTCATAGATGTTGACCAGCGCGCGCATGTCGATGCAAACGCCTTCTTCTGGAACATCGCATTCCGCGAGATCGCACACGGTCTGGGAGTGAAGAATACCATCAAGGGCGCTCCCGTCTCGGAAGCCCTCGGGAATGAGGCTCAGACCATCGAAGAGGCCAAGGCCGACATTCTCGGTGTTTATCTCGCCTGCCAGCTTATGTCCCGCCATGAGCTCAATGCCACCCTTTCCAAAGAAGATGCGCTGACAACTGCGCTCACAAGCTTCATCCGCTCCGGACGCTTCGGAAACGCAGAGGCCCTTGGTCGCGCCAATATCATCTGCTACAACTATCTTGCAGAAAAAGGCTCGTTCAACCGGAATCCGAACGGTCACTATACCATCAATTACGATGCTGCCGAGAAAGCTGTTGCGTCTCTCGCCGGCGAACTGCTCAAAATACAGGCAGAAGGCGACAAGGCAGCAGCCGACGGATTCATCCGCAAGTATTCTTCTGTTGGAAAAGAGCTTGAGGCCGACTTCATCAACATCCGCCTCGAAAAGATTCCTGTTGATATCCGTTTCGAATACGAGTGGTAATGGCAGATCTGTTCACAGGTACCGGCATAGCCCATACCATACTGCTGTTTGCAGTCGTAATCGCCCTTGGATTGTTCCTGGGGCGTTTCAAAATAAAGGGTGTCTCCATCGGCTCCACGTGGATCCTGTTCGTCGGGATCATCATGAGTCATTTCGGTTTCAGGGCGAACCCCACAGCGCTCTCCTTTATCAAGGATTTCGGACTCATACTGTTCGTGTTCTCGATAGGACTGCAGGTCGGTCCAGGTTTCTTCCATTCCTTCAAGAGGGGTGGAGTGACCATGAACCTGCTCGCAGTCGGAATGGTCTTGATCGCCGGCGGCATGGCCATACTGATCCATTATCTGACCGGTGAGAGACTCGACACCATGGTGGGTGTGATGTCCGGAGCTGTCACCAATACTCCCGGCCTCGGTGCCGCCCAGCAGACTCTTTCGGAAGTGCTTGTCGCCGAAGGCATAAGTGTTGAATCCGCAGGCGATGCGGCCTCCAGGCTGGCTTCTTCCTATGCTGTTGCCTACCCTGTCGGCGTACTCGGCGTAATTCTGATGCTCATCCTCTACAAAGCGGTTTTCAAAGTAGATGTTGATAAGGAACGTGAGATTCTGGACAACGAGGAATCTTCCGCTGAATCCGCCCGCCGCATGCACTGCGAAGTCGAGAATCCCGCCATATTCGGAAAGAGCCTCGGCTCGGTCATGGAAGGGCATACGGACCAGTTCGTGGTATCGAGGATGATGCGCGACGGAAGGATTTTCATTCCCGGGGCCGAAACTATACTGCAAAAAGGCGACAAGGTGCTGATTGTCACATCCCAGCACAATGTGGATCTCATCCGCATCATTTTCGGCGAAGAGGTTCCCATGCATATCGACGACTGGAAAAAGATGGATGTCAACCTGGTATCCCGACGGCTCAGCATCACGAAATCATCTCTTACCGGTCAGCATCTCAAGAACCTGCATATACGTTCCACATACGGTGTCACTGTTACCCGCGTAATGCGTTCCGGACTCGAACTCGTGGCAGGCCCCAACCTGATCCTCCAGATGGGCGACAGCATCCAGGTCGTAGGCACGAAAGAGGCTATCGATGCCGTTGCAAAAGTTGTAGGCAACAAGCCTGAAACCCTTACTCATCCGAATCTGGTGCCGATTTTTGCAGGGATCGCCCTTGGTGTGATCTTCGGCAGCATCCCCATCCACTTCCCCGGCATACCCCAAAGCGTCAAGCTCGGACTTGCCGGCGGCCCGCTTATCATTGCAATCCTTCTCGGCTATTTTGGTCCGCAACTAAAGATAACGACCTATACAACCCTAAGCGCCAACATGATGATACGCGAAATAGGCATCAATCTGTTCCTTGCCGCGGTAGGTCTC
>ERZ842401.7852-NODE-7852-length-10742-cov-36.682511_pt1 | contig 10742 bp, 11 predicted proteins | sample MGYA00521270_ERZ842401 | MGnify/ENA primary metagenome ERZ842401 (study PRJEB31892, sample SAMEA3878208) | bioreactor metagenome | biome: Moose rumen | place: Sweden | collected 2011-10 | study: EMG produced TPA metagenomics assembly of the PRJEB12797 data set... | reverse complement strand
CAGGCGGAAATAGAGGTCAAGAATGAGTATCAGCATCGCCGGCATAAAGCGCTCGTCTCCAGCCAGCGGACGGAAGGTCTTCTCGAAGGTCTCCTGCACCTCCACGCCCTGATAGAAATCGTCGGCAGCGCCGAAGCCCTTCATCTCGCGCAACAGGCGTACGGCACGGGCCAGCCGGCGCGGATTGTCGCTATAAGTGCGCCAGTAACGCTCTATGCGGGGTGTCTCCAGCCGCGCTATCTGCTGCATACGTGCCTGAAGGGCCTGAGGGGCAATGTGCAGCTCCATGCTCAGGTCAACCATGTCCCTGCAATAGAGTGGTTTCACTCCCACCGGCCGACGCAGGTAAACCTGCATCAGTAGCAGCCAGTAGTCGTCATTCCATAACTGATTTCTAACCATATTTTCCGGGTTTTGATACTCTTTCTTTGGTTTTTGCTCAGCAAAGATACAACTTTTTTGGAAATAACGGATAATCTTCGGATTTTTTTTGTACTTTTGCATACGATATTTGACTTACAATATGAGAAAATGGGTTCTGGCGGCTGTCATATCATCATTCCTCACATCACTTTATGCACAGCCAGCATATGATGAAATACAAGAGAACGTCCTGCTCTCGGCAAGCAACTATAGGGCTTATCCCGGTCCGACGCAACGCAAGCTGACGCCGGCCCCTCGTGGCTACAAGCCTTTCTACCTTAGCCACTATGGTCGCCATGGCTCACGTTTCCACAGCAAGCCAAGTCTCTATAACAACCCTTACAAGACCTTGCTCAAGGCCGACAGCCTGGGGAAGTTGACAGCTACAGGAAAAGATGTGCTACGACGTGTGAGTATCATCCGTCATGATGCCGAGAACCGCTGGGGTGACCTGACACCGCTGGGTGCCCAACAGCATCAGGACATCATACGCCGGATGTATAAGCGTTTCCCTGAAGTTTTCAAGGACTCTGCCGATGTGGATGCACGCAGTACCGGTGTGGGACGCTGTGTATTGTCCATGGAATATGCACTGATGCAACTTACCCGACTCAATCCTGCGCTGAAGATCCATCAAGACGCTACACACCGTGACATCTATTATCTCAATCTGCAGGACAAGGAGCTTTTCAATTTGCGCAATAGCAAGAAGGCCACACAGGCATATAATGAATTCAAAAGCCGACATAGCGACTGTAGCCATCTCATGCAGACCCTGTTCAATGACAGCAACTACGTTCGTCAGCATATCCACAGCTATGACTTAGCCGAGCAACTCATGCTCGTTGCCGCCATCATGCAGAATGTGGAACTGGGCAAGTCGATGACACTCTTCGATATCTTTACCAAAGACGAGACCTATCAGATATGGAAGAACGGCAATGCGTGGTGGTATATTGGCTGGGGTGGCAGTGAGACTACCGACAGCAAGATGCCCTATCTGCAGCGCAACCTCCTCCGCAAGATGATTCAGCAGGCCGACAGTTGCATCCTGCAACCCAAGACCAATGTCCATCTGCGCTTCGGACACGAGACCGTAGTGCTCCCCCTACTCTGCCTGCTCGACCTCAACGGCTTTGGTCTGGTAACAGACGACCTGGAGCAGTTAGAGGCCAAAGGCTGGATCAACTACCATGCCTTTCCCATGGGTTCCAATGTGCAGTTCATCTTCTACCGCAAGAGTCCTGCCGACCGCGACCCGCTGTTCAAAGTACTGCTCAACGAGAACGAAGCCACGCTGCCGCTGCACACCGACCAGCCGCCTTACTACCGCTGGAGCGATTTCCGCAAGTATTATCTAAACAAACTCGACGCTTATGAGGATTAATCAGATACGACCACTACTGATCGCCGCCCTCCTGCTGCTGGGCATCATGCCCACTACGGCACAGTCGGTCTACTCTCTCATCGAGCGCGACCCAAACTTCGCAGCAGGCGACTATAGCATCTATCCCGAAAGCGACCTGCCCCAGTTGACACCAGCCCCCAAAGGCTATACCCCTTTCTACATCAGTCACTATGGACGTCACGGTTCCCGCTATCTAAGCGACATGAAGGGTTTCAAGGTGCCGTATACGGTGCTGCATGAGGCCGACTCCCTGGGCAAGCTGACACCACTCGGAAAGATGATATTGCGCGAGATGCGCCTGAACATTGCCGACACAGAAGGACGCTGGGGCGACCTTGCAGAGAAAGGCAAGCATCAGCTGAGCCGTATTGCCCATCGCATGATACAGAACTTCCCCAAGGTGTTCAGCCGTGGTGCCTTTATTGATGCACGCAGCACCATTGTCACCCGCTGCGAACTCTCCATGGGCATCGCCGTGCAGCAATTCGTCAAAGAGCGTCCCAGTCTGAATGTCACCATGCGCAACTCCTATAGCGACATGTGGTATATGAACCACCAGGACAAAGCGCTGCGTGCCAGTGCCACGACACGTCAGACGGAACAGGCCCTCAATACATTCATCGGGCGTCACTGGCAGGAGGAGGATAAAATAAGCCCGCTGTTCAACGACACAGCCTATATGCACCAGCATGTCGACAAGCTGTGGTTCACGTATTACCTGATGAAGACTGCCCTTATCCAGTATAACACCCTGCGCAGCGGTGAGCCCAACCTGCTATTGCAGTTCTTCTCCAACGAGGATCTCTACGTCTTCTGGGAGGTGGAAAACGCATGGAGCTATATCCAGTCGGGCTTCTGCACGCTGAATGGTGCCAGACAGCCCTACCTGCAAGTCTATCTGCTGCGCCAGATCATCAACGAGGCAGACAGCATCATAGCCAGCAGGCAGCACGGTGTATCCCTGCGCTTCGGTCATGGCACTATTCTGCTGCCATTGACCTGTCTGATGGGCATCAACGGCTATGACTACAGGACCGACGATCTGGAGTCGTTAGAGCCAAGGGGCTGGTGGGCCAACAAGGTAAGTCCGATGGCTGGCAATATCCAGATAGTCTTCTACCGTAAGAACGCCAAAGACCGCGACCCTCTTGTCAAGGTGCTGGTCAACGAAAAAGAGGCAACACTGCCCTTGAAGACAGATATTGCCCCGTATTATCACTGGAACGACTTCCGCAACTATTACCTGCAGCTTCTCAACGACTATGAGAAGAAGAAGAAGAAGGATGGCGAATGATCCTACTTGTTCTGGAAGGCCAGCGCATACATCCGCATCTGCTTGACCATTGCCAGAAGGCCGTTGCTGCGGGTGGGCGACAGATGTTCTTTCAGTCCTATCTGCTCAATGAAATAGAGGTTGGCATTCAGGATGTCCTGCGGCGTATGATCGCTGAGCACCCGTATCAGCAGGGCCACGATGCCCTTCACAATCAGGGCGTCGCTCTCGGCAGAGAAATGGATGACATTCCTCGTCCCTCCTTCCTCATCGTTCTTTTCCACAAGGTCGGCCTGCAGCCACACACGACTTTGACAGCCGTCAATCAGGTTCTGCTCGGTCTTGTATTTCTCGTCCAGCGGCTCCTGTTCGTTGCCCAGGTCTATCAGTAGCTGGTACTTGTCCATCCAGTCATCGAAACCGGAAAACTCTTCAATAATCTCGTCTTGTATGTCGTTGATTGATTCCATATCTATTTGATTTAACATTCTTACCTCTTACCTCTCACCTCTCACCTCTTACCTCTCACCTCTTACCTCTCACTCCGAACCATTAATATCACGATAGATGCCGGGCGACATGCCGATGGTATCCTGTATCTTACGGTTCAGCGTACGCACAGAGGCAAATCCCGCCTCGTGGGCTATCGCCTCAATGTTATAGCCGGGGTGCTCCTTCAGCAGACGCAGGGCACGCAGCAGGCGCAGGTAGTCCAGGTACTTGTCTACCGTGTGGTGGATGGTCTTCCGCCTGAACAGGTCTTTCAGACGGCTCTGGGTGACGCCTACCAGGTCCGACAGTTCCTTGAGTCCGAACTCCGGCGGCAGGGGGATGTTCTCGCCCTCGATGCGTGACTCGATGATCGCCAGCAGCTCCTTGTCGTCGCGCAGGTCGGCATGTGCCACCACCTCGCGGTGCTTGCGCACCATATCCTGCAGCCAGCCGGCATGCGTACGCACAAAGTAATACACGTCGAGCCGTTCGTACAGGTCCACGTTGCGCTCTATCAGTTGCTGGGTGGCTGTCACCAGTTTGGTGTTCACCTCCTGCAGCCGCTTCACCTCCTGGCGCAGGGCTTCCATTTCTTTTTTCTCTTCTGTTGTCATCGGGCAGGGTCGTTGTTATGGGGTTTGGTCATTGTTTACTATCTTGAACAGCTTGTCGCTGGGACGCACCTTCTCGGGCACCTTGATGCTGATGCGCGTGCCCTGCTGTGCCACATCCACGGCGCCGCAGTCATCGTGAATCTCGTCGGCGGTCACGTAGAGGGCACCTGTCGTCGGCCCAGTTATCAGCAGCTTGTCGCCTACGCTGAAGGTGGTAGCCTCCACGGTGAACTCGGCCACGCCGAGCTTGGAGAAATACTTCGTGCCCTTGCCCACGTAGACCTTGCGCTCGGTGGCGTTCGAGCCGTAGTTCGAGTTCCACTCGCCCAGGGTCTGCCCCTGGTAGTAGCCGTCCCAGAAGCCGCGGTTGAAGACGGTGGCCAGGCGCTTGTCCCACTCGTCCTTCTTCGCCTCGGTAAAAAGCTTTTCGTCTTCGTTTTCGTCATCGTGAATCACAGCCTGTATAGCCTCCTTGTAGCACTTCACCACCGTGAGCACGTATTCAGGGCCGCGGGCACGCCCCTCTATCTTGAAGACGCGCACGCCGGCGTTCATCATCTTGTCGATGAAGCGGATGGTCTTCAGGTCCTTCGGACTCATGATGTACTTATTGTCTATCTCCAGCTCTGTGCCCGTCTCGCGGTCAGTTACTAAATAGCTCCTGCGGCATATCTGCATACAGGCGCCGCGATTAGCCGAGCGGCCGGTGTTGTCGAGGCTCATATAGCACTTGCCGCTCACCGCCATGCACAGCGCGCCGTGACAGAACATCTCGATACGTACCGGCTCGCCCTTGGGACCGCAGATATGCTGTTCCTCAATCTGGCGATAGATGTCGGCCACCTGCTCCAGCTTCAGCTCGCGGGCCAGCACCACTACATCGGCAAACTGGGCATAGAACTTCAGGGCCTCTATGTTCGAGATGTTCAGCTGTGTGCTCAGGTGCACCTCCATGCCCACCTTCCGGCAGTAGGTCATCACGGCGATGTCGCACGCTATCACAGCCGTAATCCGGGCCTCCACGGCGGCATCCACTATCTGGTGCATCGTCTCAATGTCCTCGCCATAGATGATGGTGTTCACTGTGAGGTAGGTCTTCACCCCCGCCTCATTGCATGTCGCGGCAATCTCGCGAAGGTCGTCTATCGTAAAGTGGTTGGCCGAGTGCGAACGCATGTTCAGCTGCTCCACGCCGAAATACACGGAGTCTGCCCCCGCCTTCAGCGCTGCTGCCAGCGAGTCACGGCTCCCCACAGGTGCCATAATTTCAAAATCGTTCACGTTCATGGGTGCAAAGGTAGCAAAAAAGAGGCAGATAATTAAAAGAAATGGCAAATAATTTTGCATTTCACAAGTTCTACCGCCTACCCCAGGACTTTGCTCCGTCCAAACTCCCAGTTTCCTCCGTCCAAACTTACGGTTTGCTCCGTCCAAACTTACGGTTTGCTGCGTGCCTCCAGATGGTTAAGTGTTGAAAAATGGCGGCGATCCATCACGGACAGCCGCCATTGCATTTATAACAATACTAATTTTAATAACTACTCGCTGCCTGCACCCTCACGGGCGTGTTGCAGCAGCAACAAAATGAAATATAATTATTATTCTCTACAGCCACACGCCGGCGGCTGTAGAGTTTAGGTTTCGGCATCGGTCAGAAGAAGAAGCCGTTGTCACGCGAGCCAATATCATTCGGGTCTGAGATGTCTTCGTTTTGATTCAATTGACCCGACAAGGCAATCATCTGTTGTAACTCCAATTTTACCATTGCCAGTTCCGGCTTTATATAGTCTTTCCTTTTCATACATTCATTGTTTTTTAGTTTTGACATTAATTACCAGAAATTACTCTTAAATTTCACAGTCCATTACTTCACAAGCACCTTCTTGCCGTTCACAATGTACAGCCCTTTCGTGGGCTGGGCTACGCGGCGGCCCTGCAAGTCGTACACCTCATTGAGCGTCGTGCGCTGGGCATCCTCAACAGCAGAAATGCCTGTGGCATCGCTATCGCTGAAGACAAAGTCAAGGCGGGCACCGGGGGCGTCGAAGTTAGCCTTGGGAACGGCGAGGTAGGCCTTTGTTGCGGGCACTACTACACTCGTTATCTTGCCGAAGGTCAGTGCATCAGACGCACTCGAAGCCTTCTTCATCGCAAAGTAGTAGGTGGTTTCGTTGCTGGCAATCGTTGCTGCAGAAGTGTTCACCAAGAAAGCATTCGTTGCCGAGATGTCTGAACCCGTAGCAGCTACGGGGATGCTGTAGTTTGTTGCATTCTCGCCCTTCAGTAGCAGGCCGGTGTTGGCTGCCACAGCCTCATCTGCTTCCGTAAAGCTGACTGTCGTACCTGCCACCGATGCCTTGTAGGCCGTCAGACCGCTAGGCAGGTTAGCCAGGTCGAGGGGATAGGTGCTGGCAAAAGTGGTGTAGCCGTTGGCACCGGTGGTGACAAAGACAGCCCTATCTGTACTTAAAATCTCAAGCCATGCGTTGTCAACACCAAGTTCCATCGTAACGTCACCAGTAAAGGCTACGCCATAAGTCATCGTGTAAGTGTAGGTATGGTCAGCCCCTGTTGCTTCAACCTTTACAGAGAACATACCAGCAGACGTATAGGTTATCGCCATGTCAACATTGGCATCCATCATCTGGGTCTTATAGTCGGTCATAAACGTCTCGAAGGAGACTGTAGAGCCGTCCTTTTCAAACAACTGTGTTATATCTGTAGAAGCCCCATTAATATGGCTACCGCCAGCCAAAGTGCGGTCAAAACTGGTGCCGCTGTTGACAATCCGCAATGCCCAGTTGTTATAGTTGTTTACGCCATTGCCATGGTTGTTGAAGTTAATCGTTAGTGATTCACCCTGTGATATGGTCAAGTCCTTGTGTTCAGCACCTCCTATTGAACTTGCATAAGCCGTTGAGTAGTCTACAGCACCGACAATATTGTTGGCATCGGTGATGTCGTAGAGTTTGCGGATAATGACATAGTCGAAACTTAATGAGTTTTGGCGAGCATCGGAATAATATGGGCCAGCAACTCCGACTGTAGTATTCTCTGGTATAAAATAGCATTCTCTGTATCCTTGGCTACCACTTTTGGCAATTTGAGCAATTGATGAAGTTCCACCTTCATAATAAACTTCCAAACTTGAAGCTGCTTCTCGACCTCTTACTACTGTCTCTAATCTATAGACTGCATTTGTTGATAGTCCTGTAAAAGTAGTTAGATTTTTGACGTAACCTGCATATTTGCCCCCCGAGCTAGTGCTCCCCGTTGATACACTTGCACCAGAGAAATCTTCTCCTTCAGCATAGGCAACAATATCTCCAGCAGTATATTCATCATAGCTGATTTCCCATTCTTCGTCAGCATCTCCCATAGTAGTGGAATAGCTATAATCATAGGAAGAAGTATTTGTATATTTTGCATCATTCAGAACATATAATTTGCTATTATACTTGATATAAGCCTTAGCTGGAACGTAATAGGTAGAACCCTCGTCAATATCCGTTCCAGACCATGAACCTATCTCGGTTTCGCCACATTTTGCAGTTACAGTATAGCCATGCGTGGCCACACTTTCTTCAAGAACCATTGAGGTTATTTTAAGCTGACCAGTAGTGCCTGTTTTTGCTGTATTTCCTGGCCAAATGGTGAACACAACAGGCGAAGCTGTTTCATTATTATATACTAATGAAGTATTATTTTTAAACTGGGTTCCTGTTGTTATGCCATCTGTACCATCAAGAGAGTAGTACATGTAGCGACTATTTGTCGTAGTGTTGTTTACAGTTAAACGATAACCTGCAGGTACGGTGACTTGTAAATAATTTGAACCGTCTGGCTGGGTACCAGTCCCATCAACTTCAAATCTAATACCAGAAGACAATGTAGCCTGTCCATCTGTAAACTTGATAGCCACGCCACCAGACACAACTTCTTCGCCAGATGCATTGTACATCTTATTCGCAGTTAATTTTGCTGCAGTCCACGTGGTTGTATTTGTAAAGTCCCATGTGTCTGCTAACACGTCACTCACTCCCACGCCAAGCAGAGCCATGACGAGGAGCGTCTTTGTTAGTAAAAATAGTTTTTTCATAAATGTTTTTTGTTAGAAGTATTAATTATAAGAAAAATGTTATAGTCTTAGCCCTTACTGTAACACTCCCATGATGTGCAGACATACAAAAAAGAAGCGCAGAACCATCAGAGCCTTGTTTACCCTCTCCTATTGGAGGTCTTAGGAAACCCATACACAAAGAGGCAAGACAAGATAGAACTACGCTTGCGCGTAGAACCTCTTGCTTTATCTCGCGTGTATGAAAAGTTCCTAAGTTCCCAATAGCTTGATAAAGCGGAAGCTTTATATTAATCACCACCACGCTTCAACTCCTTACGGAGCTTCGACATGATTAGCTTTTCCCACGATGTCCTGGAGTCGTCCGCCGCCCCGCACCACCGTACCTTGAGCCGTGTCCGCCTGCCTAAGCAGGAAAACTCCGACGGCAAAGGTACGAACTTTTTCCGAACTGACAAAATAATCGGCGGGAAAATTGCCTTCCTCCGCAATTTTCCCGCCGTAAGGGGCTATATTATAATAAGGTGTAGGCTATAGCTGTTGCAATGTAAATCAAAGTCCCGTAAAACCTGGTTTTAGCTTTGCTTGACTTGACAAAAAACTACCATTCATTTGACATCTATATGCGGCGCTTTTGCCATAAAGCTTTCGCGCAGTTGTAATTTAATTTAAATTACAGAGCAATTTAATTTATTTTACTCGGCAATTTAATTTAAATCATCGTGTAATTTAATTTAAATTACAAGCGCGCGAAAGCTAAATGTCAAGAGCGTGAGGACTATATGGCAATAGTCGGAGCGCTACTTGACAAATGCGTGAGGGCTGTTTTGTAACAGCATGAGGGATATTTGGCAACTGGGGCGTCTATTTGTTCAGTTTCCAGGTGACGCCGTCCTTGGTGTCTTTGACCTCGAAGCCGGCGGCGGCAAGGGCGTCGCGAATCTGGTCGCTGGTGGCCCAGTCCTTGTTGGCCTTGGCCTTGGCACGCAGGTCGAGGACCATGTCGACGACACGGCCGAAAGCCTCTTCGCGAGCGGCGGTTCCGGCAGCAAAACTGCCTGACACAGCAGCTTTCAGGCCCAGGATGTCGAAGGCAAAGAGGTGCATGACCTCCTTCAACTCCTTCAGGCAGTCGGCGCAGATGGTGGCCTTGTGGTCGACGAGCTTGTTGATGGTGGTGCAGGCTTCGAAGAGACAGCTGATGACCTGCGGGGTGGCGAAGTCGTCGTTCATGGCGTCGTAGCACTTCTGGCGCAGGCTCTTCACGATGCGCTCCGTCTCGGGGTCACATTGCGACGAAATCGCAATGCGGTCGAGGTCGGTGATGGCGTTCATCAGTTTCTCGTAGCCCTTCTCGGCAGCCTGCAGGGCATCGTTCGAGAAGTCGACGGTGCCGCGATAGTGTGCACTCAAGACGAAGAAGCGGATGGTCATGGGCGAGTAGGCTTTCTCCAACAACGGATGCTGGCCGGTAAAGAACTGCTCGAGCGTGATGAAGTTGTTGTACGACTTACCCATCTTCTGACCGTTGATGGTCAGCATGTTGTTGTGCATCCAGTACTTCACGGCGCGATGACCCATCGAGGCCTGTGCCTGGGCTATCTCGCACTCATGGTGTGGGAACACGAGGTCCATGCCGCCACCGTGGATGTCGAACTCCTCACCTAAGTACTTGCGGCCCATCGCCGTGCACTCGCAGTGCCAGCCGGGGAAGCCGTCGCTCCAGGGCGACGGCCAGCGCATGATGTGTTCGGGCTGTGCCTTCTTCCACAGGGCGAAGTCGGCCTGGTTGCGCTTCTCGCCCACGCCGTCGAGGTTGTCGCGCGAGGCGTCCTTGATGTTCTCTAATGAACGACCCGAGAGGATGCCGTACTTATACTGCTTGTTATAAGCCTCGATATCGAAATAGACAGAGCCGTTCGACTCGTAGGCAAAGCCGTTGTCGAGAATCTGCTGCACCAGCTGCTGCTGTTCGATGATGTGGCCTGTGGCATGTGGCTCGATGGAGGGGCGCAGCACGTTCAGCGCATCCATCGCCTGATGGTAGCGGTTGGTGTAGTACTGCGCTATCTCCATGGGTTCCAGCTGTTCGAGCCGGGCCTTCTTGGCAATCTTGTCCTCGCCCTCGTCGGCATCATGCTCCAAGTGGCCCACATCGGTGATATTGCGCACGTACCTTACTTTATATCCCAGGTGCTTCAAGTAGCGGAACACCAGGTCGAAGGTGATGGCGGGACGGGCGTGACCCAGATGAGGGTCGCCGTAGACGGTGGGACCACACACATACATGCCCACGTTGGGGGCGTGGAGCGGCTCGAAGCGCTCCTTCTGGCGCGTCAGCGTATTGTAAATAACCAGTTTCGATTCCATTTTTCTTACCTTATTTTACGATTATGGGTGCAAAGTTACGAAAAAAGCTTGTAAAAGCGAAGCGATTTTGGAAGATTAACGCAA
>ERZ842401.7851-NODE-7851-length-10744-cov-13.250164_pt1 | contig 10744 bp, 14 predicted proteins | sample MGYA00521270_ERZ842401 | MGnify/ENA primary metagenome ERZ842401 (study PRJEB31892, sample SAMEA3878208) | bioreactor metagenome | biome: Moose rumen | place: Sweden | collected 2011-10 | study: EMG produced TPA metagenomics assembly of the PRJEB12797 data set... | reverse complement strand
GTTGCGATACATCGTCGGTTACGGTACCGCCATTATCGAAGATGTTACCCATCGGTGTTTCTATCAGCCGCCGCAGTTTGTTGGCCACGCCCACCTCCGCATAGTAGAACGGTGGCAGAAAGATAGCATCCTCGTCAAGCATCAAGTCCTCACTGGCTATCATCTGGTCGAGGGCTTGCGTAATCGGCTCTTCATCGGCCTGCAGCAATTCTTTGGCCGATTTCACCAGCTGTTCGCGCTCGGCATAGCAGTGGCCGTCCTCCGAAAGCTTGCCCAGCGTATAAAGGATTCCGCTACGGCAGCGGCGGGGGTCGTTCTTCTCGTAGCCCAGTTTCTCAGCGATGGAATCGGCAGTTTTGAAGCCTATGCCCCAGATGTCATCAGCCAGACAGTAGGGATTGTCCTGCACCTTCTCGATGCTCTCCTTGCCGTACTGCTTGTAAATTTTGGCTGCGTAGGTGGAGCTGACACCATGTCCCTGCAGGAACACCATAATATCCTTCACGTCCTTCTGCTTCTCCCAACTATCGCGAATCTTGCCTACCCTACCCTTGCCGATGCCAGGTACTTCGAGCAGACGGTCGGCATCGTTCTCGATGACTTCGAAGGTCTCCAGCCCAAAGTGTTTCACAATCAGCTTGGCCATCTTCGGGCCGATGCCCTTCACCAGTCCGCTGCCCAGGTACTTCTCTATGCCGATGATGTCTGCTGGAAGTTCCTCTGTCCATTTCTCAGCTGCAAACTGCCTGCCATAACGCTTGTCAACGCGCCAGTTACCCTCTACGGTAAGGACAGTACCCACCGTCACCTCATGGAAGATACCGACAACAGTCTGTTCCTCCCTGTAGCCCTTGATGGCTGTCTGAAGGACAGAATAGCCATTCTCGGGATTCTGGAACGTGATACGCTCTATGGTACACTTGATCTTCTCCATGGCAGGTTACTTTTCACGATAATCTTTGTATGCTTGCCATGCCTCGCTGATGTCAAGCGGGTTAGACGCATCTTCAAAGGATGTCGCCTGGCAATCGTCTTTGAATGGTGACCAGTTGCCGCAGATGGTTCCATCGTAAGCGATGACGGGCTGGAAGATACCGCTGTTGTTGTGGGCATGATGCCGGTGCTCAGAAGGGAGTACGATGTCGCGGGACTTGTAGCTGATAAGATATTCGTCGTAAGGAGAAATCAGGAGGAACTTGCCCTTCCTGAAGCCTCGTGAACGGCATTCGTCGGTCAGGTAGAAGTCTCTGTCTTTCCAACGTTCTACGTGAATCGTATTGCCTAAGAGTTCTATGCCTCGCCTGCAGTCGCTGATGTTCAAGCCTGACCACCAGACGAAATCCTCCAATGTGGCGGGCTGGCGGCTCTGGAAGTACTTGCGAGTAAAGCACAACAGGGCTTCGTCTCTTTCCATCTGCGCCACAGGCTTGACCTTATTGGCTGTAAGTGCGTAGGTGGCTTTCATCGGCAACAGTTCGCCACTGCAAAGGGTGCCCGACATCTCGGCCATGCGGATATGGTACGACAGTCGATGGTCATCCATTCTTATGTCTTTCTCTGCCAAAGCACGCACTAAATCCTCTTTCGTTGCACTCCCCAAGTCGGCAGCCCTTCGGGCGAGGATGTCGCGGACGCGCATCAGTTCCTCGTCGGGAATGCTGATTTTATTGCTGCTCATCCAGCCCTTCGTGACAGGGGCCTGCCCCTCTGTCACCTTGATCATCAACGCGAAACTCATATTTGTGACGTGTGACGCTGTGACGCTTGTGACGCAAAACGGCCTCCCGTGCTTCTCAGCAGGGGAGGCCGACCAACTCAATTTTAAAAATTAAACCAAAAACCTATGTAAATAAATTTAGCTATCAGTGTCTACGAGAGTAGAAAGTACGAACAAATAACGACTATGATGCAACGCACGAAGTCGTTGTTAAGGCGGTGATGAAGGCAGTCAGAGCAGCTATGATAGCATTCCACAATGACGCCTTTAGAGAAGGGTTTATCTTAATCATGGATTAACAACAGGTGGCTCAGAACTTTTGTTATAATAAAGAGTAGCGATAGTGGTGTTATTATAGGTTACAGTTATTGAACCATTGGCGGAAACACCAGTAACGGCTACCTGATGTAATGATGTCATGTAACTAAGCTCAGTGAAAGAGTTTGAAGGGCTGGCAGCAAAGTTATCCCTAGTTAAAAGGTCCAGATTTTCTCCAACCAACGTGAAGGAAGCTACAGACTCTTCACCTTCAGCTTCGTATGCTACAGACAGCGACTGTTCAGCACCATCAATACCGCGTTTCCAAGCGCTAATAGTAACAGTAGGTTCTACAGCAATAAGAGTGCCTGAGAATATAGTGTTGCCGTCGTAAGAGACTGCAAAAGTGCCTGCTGCTGCACTTGATAGTGTGGCCGCAATAAGGGTAGAAGACTTCGATACAATTGCCAGCGAACTACCAGCCGGTACAGAGAAGTTAGTAGTTTGTAAGCGAGTCAAATTCTCGCCAATAATACTCAGGTTGTATGTACTACCTGCGGTTATATTTGTAGAGCTGCCATTATTCAGCGGGTCGCCATTGGCGGTAATGGATGTAATATGGGGCGTACTAGACGGCGCAGCGCTAGCATTGAAACTACAAGAATCCAAGGGGATTTCACCAGCTAACAAAGCAAGCGTATTCAGGTTGTTACCCAAAGTTGCAGAGAAAGTAATATCCGTGGTGCCGGCAGAGTACGAACTAATCTCACTGCCGTTAAAAATGATTTTATTAACCGCATTGAAGCCGGTGCCAATAAGGCGAATAGTTGCTACAGAACCTGCGACTGCTGTAGAGTTACCTTCATCGGCAACTGATTCACCGTTAACAAAGAGATAATTGATGTGCGTACCTGTTGATGCAGGGGCGGCAAAGGTGATTTCCTTTAGCGTTGAGGGCGTTGAGTTGGCGATAGTAATCTTAGTAAGATAGACAATATCCGTAACCGCCCTCTTCAGTCGGCTGAAATTCACGCTGATGTTGTTATACGACTGCGAAAGATATTCAGCCGGGACAACGAGCGTCTGAGTGGCTGAACCATCGTTATACTGAATGGTGACAGGCGTAGAACCCAATGCGGTTTTAGTTAGCCGCTTACCGTTGATATTAATCTGCGAAATCATGCTAGCGGGCGCAGTGTTGCCGTTAACAGCTTCTACTACAGCTCCTGACAAAAGCATGTAGACCTTCGAAACCTGCTGGACTTCGTCATTGACATAGCTCGTCAAATCAGAAGCCTCCACGCTAAGCGAAGTGTTGCTGATAGCGGCCTTGATTTCGGTGCAGGGAAGGAAGCGAATGTTCACCGACTTCAGGTTCGAAGTGAAATTGCCAACAAATTCCTCTACGGAATCTTCGCTCTTGCACTTGATGGTGAGGTAGAAAGTTCCGAGGTTAGGAATCTGTACGCTGTGGCCATTCAGAACGAAGTAGGACAGGGCGTCATACAGAGCCTCCATGGCCATGGTGATAGAAGACTCAGGCACATGAGCTGCCTTCGAAGCGTACTGCACGAGGGAGTTGTAGTCTATCGTGCTGTAGCGGTCTGCACTGCCGCAAAGATAAGTACCTCCGAGGATGCCGACATTCTTTACAGCGTAAGTTACGTTAAGTTTTCCCTTTTTCATAATCGTAGAAATTTATTCAGTAACCGTTTGGATGTTGAGCCTTGAAACCAGCTCCTTAATCTCCGTACTTGGCCTGTAGGAGATGCCAAGACTTTTAACCTTAGTGGATGCAACCTCTTCTGCGTCCTTCACTGCATACGCCTTGATGCGTGCACCGAGGAAACCGAACTTGTCAAGGTTGACATGATGGCCGTTGAGGACGAAATAAATAATTGCCTCCTTAATAGCCAGAGAACTTGCCAGAATGGTGGCTTCCGGCACATTGGAGCTTTGAGCAGCGTAAGAAAGCAGCTCGCTCTCCTTGATAGTGCTGTAGCGCACAGGGCGGCCAACTGCCTTGTTGGCATTGATGGCGGCGATGCGCTGCACTTTGGCTTTGACTTGAATTTGTGGCATAAAAAATAATTTTAATGAATAAATCAGAAAACACCTGCAAAGTTAATGGATAATAGGTGCGTTTCCAAATTTTCAGAGAATATTTATCTATTCTTAAGGAATTTGCATTTTTGCAATAAATTACCAAAAAAAATTCCTCTATTATCAGGAGAAATTCTCCCTACGGAAAATTTTTAATAACACTATTATATCATAGAATTTATGACGCTATATAACTTCGCGGCCTGCGTCACAAGCGTCACAGCGTCACACGTCACACGATGTTCACGCCTGCGCGTATAATGTCTATATATATAATATATAATTTATAATATATTGATATATAATATATTAATTAATTAAGAAACCTTACGCACGAGGCCGATAATTTGTGACGTGTGACGCGTGAGACGTTGTGACGGTCAATCTTTTATATATTTTTAACGTTTTTTTTTTTTGTTTGCAGAATTATGTTTATCTTTGTCGCAAATTTTTGCAATATGGAAAAAATTATTATCGACTCGAATGCCCGGAAACAGCTGGTAGAAGAATATTCTGCCACCGCCGTGAGCCGCGCTCTGAATTACAAAAGCGACAGCATGCTCGCCAGTGAAATAAGGATGCGAGCCATCAACGACCTTGGTGGGATTCCAATCAAATTTTAATATTAACTTAAACTTTATGCATTATGAGAACTTCTTATTTTCAGTGTTTGCTATTCTCATTGGCTGCACCGTTTATTCTGTTATTTTGGGCAGTAAAATTCTGTCTTGTTCCTCTGTTGGCGATTCTCACGCTTACAATCAAACTCGCTAGACTTTTAAAAAGGTGGACGCTAAAAATTTTCAACGCCCATATCTTCTTCCAGATTGCTATGTTTGTACACAGAATTTCAGAGATGTTATTAAATTCAGCAGATGATAGACGTTAATCCAAACGAGGTTTCTCTTCAAATAAACGAGAACCTCTCAAAAATAACAGGTGTTGACATTGTTACTTACGATGAGGATGAAAGGTTCGATTTGGAAGTGGGTGTCAACTACCAGGGTTCATTCAGGATAAATGTTGATGGCAGTATCAAGGTGCGTCCATACAGGATGGGGAGCAAGCCGCAGAACCTAAAGAAAATCTACGACAGTGACTTTAGCGCAGTATTGGAATCCAGGAAAATCATAAGAGTTGTATTTACTTTTACAAAAGACAGCCCTAAGATGTTGGAAAATTTCAAGGAGAGTTTTTTAGAAACATACAAATACTTACATGGTTTGAAAAATGGAAATAAACAATGATTTCAGATGGTCTTCACCTGACATAGCGGCGAAGGCGCTTATATCGCTGGTAAAAGCAGGTGAAGCAGTCAGAACCCGCGTTAAAATACATCTTACCACCGGCGGTGTTTTTGAGAAGGTATTTTACAAAGTAAAAGGGAACCCTCGCAGAGTCAGCTGGTTGTACCTGCCTGAAAATTTACGGGCGCAAGAGGAACAAAGAGATAAAAGAAATGAACTTCATAAACTCTTACAACAACAAAAAGAAAATGAAACAGTTTAATTATTTAACTTCAAAAACAAGCAGGAAAGCTTCACCTCTCGATCGTGATGCTTACCTCTCTCTCATTGAAAGTGCGAATGTTAATTTGCACTGTGATTCTGCGCGTGCGGCTCATGACGCTGGCAACACCGATGAATACGCCGCCCAAAAGGGGCAGCTGCCTTTAATCCTGTGGTTAGGCTTCAATGCCGACGGCGAGAGGAAAGCAGAGAGCCAAACGCCCACGGGCTACTTCTTCATTGACATTGACCATCATCTTGAAAGCACGAAAATGATAGCTTTCAAAATTCATGAGCGTGCCATTGAAATTAATAATGACCTAAATGGAAGTACGTTTGAGGAAGCAATGCACCATTTTGGTATCAGGCTCATACATGAAACACCTAGTGGAGGTACAAGGATTGTCATTAAAAGAACACCTCGTGTTTCTATTGAAGATGATATTAAGCAGTACACTGAACAATTCGGATTTTCTAGGTTCGGTGATGTAGATGGTTGCGTGAAAGACCTATCGCGAGGTTCCTTCGTCGTCAAAAAATCATGGCATCATTACATTGACGATGCTTTGTGGGATGAAGAGATTGATATTGAGGGTTTTGTTGAAACTGACAGCGCAATGTTTACACCCTCAGAATGTTCAGCTAAATCCACCTCTTCCAAAGTCCCTGAGATTACTGAGGAAATGAAGCAGATTACTTACAACGGTGTGAAAGTAAGCGAACTTGCTCAGAAATACATTAACAGCAAGGGCGGCGTTCCACCGCAGGGCCAACGCCATGCTTTTTATAACGACCTGGTGAAGAAGTTCCGCAACCTCTGTGACAACAACCCCCAAATAGTTTTTGCCGTTCTGCCTTTGTGCGACGGCACTCCTGCCGACCGCTGGCGGCAATGCTCGTCCATCTGCAAGAGCAACAACACCAGCATGCTCCCGAAAGATTTCTATTACTGGCTTGTAAACAACGGCATCATAGAAACAAAGAAACAGAAGCAGGCAAGGCAGGAACTGGAAAGCGAAAGCGAGGATGAGGAATCAAAAACTACCGTTACGTTCCCGCCTGTATTCAGGGAATTCTGCTCTGTATGTCCAGAGGAATTTGTCTACCCCACCGTGGTGGCATTGCTCCCCATCATGGGAACGCTGACGAGTTACGTTCGTGCTGAGTATATTGATAACTCTGAGCAGTCCACCACATTTTTCAGTACCATTTGGGCGCCGCCGGGCAGCAGGAAGTCTTTTGCCGGGAACCTTGTTGACATTCTGATGTCCAAAATCATGGTAAGGGATGAAATTAACAACATCCGCGAGCGTCTTTGGCTTATAGAAAAGAACACAAAGAGCGACAACAAAGACAAACCCGATATGCCCCACGTGATGGTCAGGCAGATGCCCGCTATTTTCTCTCAGCCTGAATTTCTTGAGAAGATGCGTGACAACCGAGGATTCCACATGTTCACCTTTGCTGAAGAAGTCGATACTTTCCGTAAAGGCTCTAAGGCAGGCGGCGGCGGTGACAAAAGCGACCTCTTCCGCTGTGCATGGGATAACAGCAGGTACGGCCAGAGCTACAAGAGCGCGGCCACTTTTAAGGGCATGGTGAAGCTGTATTACAACATCCTTCTTACTGGAACGCCGGGTGCAGTAAACAACTACTACTCTAATGTAGAGGACGGCATGGTGACGCGTATTTCTATCTGTGAGATAGAGAATCAGCAGTATGCATCTTTCAAGCCTTGGAAGAAGCTCAGCAAGCGACAGATGGAGATTATTGATAAATTTGTTGAGCGTTGCGACTATAACACCTACCAAGAGCCATGCCCCATAGGTGTCGATGAAGCCAACTCCTACAATGACGCAAAAAAATTTGATGCCGAGGTTACTTGGAAGTTCAAGCTGAAGGATTTTCAGAAAATCAATATGTCGTGGATTTTCCCAACACTCTTGAAATGGCTGGAGCAGAAACGCCAAGATGCTTCGCTTGCTGAGAATCAGGCTATGGACGTTTTCAGAAGAAGAACTGCTGTCAAGGGTTTTAGATTAGCTCTTCTTTGCACCTGTTGTTGGAGCAAGATTAACAAAAGAGAGCAGGACGTGATTAAAAATTTTGTTCTTTGGTTCATGAATAGAGATTTGGGCGAAAGCCTGAAAATGTTCGGTGACAAATATAATGAAATGGTTGCTAACGAAACGGTTCGCTCTTGCCATCACAAATCGCTTTACAACAATCTGTCTAAGAAATTCACAAAAGCCGACCTTGTAAAGGAGTGTATCAGCTCTGGCGTGAAAAGCAGGGCGCGGCAAATCCTCTTCCGCTGGATTAAAGACGGTGCTATCAAGAAAATTGAAAATGATTCTTATATAAAAATTATTTAATGATGTTTCTTGAATACGAAGAACTTCTTGCAGATATAGAAGAGGCTATTAACAAGAAATACAATGAAGTCATTAATAACGAAGCATTGATATGGAATTTAAAGGATTCATAGATTTGTTAATCACCCGAAAGTGGTTCTTTAGGGATTCTGTAGTAGGCTATCTTGAAATCCCCTTCTACGGCTTCAAGTGTTACTGCATGGAGCATAAGCAAGACAACAATGCCAAGTTGAAATTGAATACCGCCTTACCGCATGGTCAATACCTCATGAAGCCAGTTGTCAAGGACGGTGTTTACCCTACGCCACAAATATCGCACAAGATGAAAGGTTATGTCAAGCCGCCTTATGTTTGTGCTAAATTTACGCAGCTTAAAGATTTGCCGTCGGGTTGCATCACCATTGGTAAGAAGAGCGCGGAAAACAAGCTTATTGCCGATGATGCCGTTTCAGAAAATTTTGTGGCAGTCATGCATAAAGCCTTTCAGCGGGTTAACCTCGTTACAATGCTTATTGCCGAAACCTCTGACAGCGTATTCTGCGATGATAGAGAAGAGATAAAGGGTCTGAACTTTACTGACGAAGAAGAAGATGATGAATAGTGTTTATCCGTGGAGGAATACTGACGGCCTTCAAAATGATGAAGATTACCGTCGGATAATTGACGATATATACAACTATTGCTTCAAGGGATGGTGTGATTTGGATATTCTTTTTATGCATTTCCTTCAATACACTTATGCTGCAATCCTTCATATAAAACTCAAAAATATAAAACATCCGCAAATCTTGCTCATTGAGTGGCGGGATGCAGAAAAGAGTTTTGACACCCTTACGAAGATTATCAATGTATATGCTTTTTTAAACAGCTTCAATTTAGACTTAGATACTGCTTTAAGAGTTTATCAAGACTACTACGCAACGAATATTGCGGGTAGGTTTAAAAACAAATTATAATTATTTTTTATGGAAAAATTAATGCAAGTAAAAGCCCAGGGCGAACTTAGAGAGAATGCCTGGCAGAATCAGAGAGGCGAAAATATGATTATCGCCAGTGTTGAATTGGAATTGACCGATGGCCTTGACACTATCGTTGCCGAGGTAACGGGGGATGAAGCCCGAGCATTGGCGGCGCAGCCCGCCGAGCCCGGCACAACTGGCTTTTTTGCTTTGCGCTTTAGCACAAGCGAGGTTAAAACGAGGGAGGGCAGACCTTTCAAGACCATGCGTTGCAGAATTCAGTCATTCTCACTTTATCGTTAATCATTATGGAAAGAACATTGGATTTTGAAGCAAACAAAGTTGAACTTTTGACTTTGGATGAATTGAAGGAGACCTATCACGAGCATTATCCTGACGGCACTCCTGTAGGCGGTATCTATCACGACGAGTTTTATAGTTTCATACTCGAATCGCTTACAGACCTAGGTTTTACACCTGTAGTAAAAGAAATTTTCGCTGCAAACAACAAAGACAAGTACCGCCCCGGCGTTACTAGGCTTCCGTTCGCGGAAGAGCAGTTTGGCGAGAAAAACTTGAAAACGTATATTCTAAGACGTGTTTTCGCCAATATTGAAATTATGGCCGTTGACGGAGAGTTCTGCATGAACATGGCCGTGGCTTACCATCAGAAGGGTTTGCAGGTTGCTGTCGGGCCCTTTGTCCATGTGTGTCACAATCAGTCCATTCTCTCTGCTAAACATTCGTGGGCAAACTACTCTACAGGTATCGGTGGTAAAGTAAGGTTCGCTGATATGAATCAGGCCTTGAGAAATCTTAAATTGACGATGGATGATTGGCGTACTAACTATCTTTCTTCAGAAGGTTTGGAGAAAATGAAAAATATGATTACATTCATGAAGGAAACTCCTTTCTATGAAGATTCTCTTGTAAATGTCCTAGGCACCATGCTTTGTAAGAGGGTACGCCATGATTCAGCTAATAAGATGATACATGACCCCAAACCCTATCCTCTGAACGCTTCGGACTTGAACGCAGTCGCTGAAAAACTTTTGGTGACAAAAGGTTTAAGCGAGCAGATGTCATTCTGGGATATATATAATATCTTCAACTCTGTGATTAAGCCCTCTCAAACGGACATACCGTCTATTATGCCGCAGTTAGTCAGTTTGAACGAGGTGCTTTTGGAGGAATTGTCTGCTAGAACATCAAGAACTTTTGACTTATGAACACAGAGGCTCAGAAGAAAACTCCGCGAGGGGTCAGGAACAATAACCCCTTGAACATTGTCAGGTCAAAATCTGCATGGCAAGGACAGAAGCAGGTGATTACTGATAAGAGGTTCTGCGAGTTTGAAAGCATGGCTTATGGATGGAGGGCAGCATTTTACTTGCTGACAAAAACCTACTACCACCGCTACGGATTGTCTTCAATACAAACCATCATCGCTCGATGGGCACCAAAAGAAGAGAACGATGTTGATGCTTATGTTTCAACCGTTTCCAAGCTCATGAATTACGACCCGAATATTTCCCTTGGAGTACCTTTGATGCACCCAACAAGATGGCTAGCTCTTGGCCTTGCGATGGCTTATGTAGAGAACGGTGTTTACGCTTTCGATTATTTTGAAATGCTTAAAGGATGGGAAATGCTTTATGGCAACAGCCATTATGATTGAAAGAGGGGGAGGTTAAGCCTCTCCTTTTTGCGTCACAATCGTCACAGCGTCACACGTCACAAATATGACGTTATTCCCAAAGGACTGTTTCTGCGTAGCGGCAAACTCAGCATACTCACACCAACAGAAAGTGCCGAACTCTGCAA
>ERZ842401.7850-NODE-7850-length-10746-cov-8.552614_pt1 | contig 10746 bp, 6 predicted proteins | sample MGYA00521270_ERZ842401 | MGnify/ENA primary metagenome ERZ842401 (study PRJEB31892, sample SAMEA3878208) | bioreactor metagenome | biome: Moose rumen | place: Sweden | collected 2011-10 | study: EMG produced TPA metagenomics assembly of the PRJEB12797 data set... | reverse complement strand
CAGGTTCTCCTTGAGGTGCGGCATGCCCTACATGGAGCACCTCAAGGAGAACCTGTGCACCTACAGCCCACTTGAGGAACTCAACGACGAGGAGAAGGAGTTCCTCTATGGTGTGGCCCGGGAGATTGTGGGCTACAACACCATCCCGTGCAACGACTGCAAGTACTGCATGCCGTGCCCCTATGGCATCGACATCCCCGGCGTGCTCACCCACTACAACAAATGCATCGCCGAGGGCAACCTCACGCGTGACCGCAACGACGCCGACTATGCCCGCGCCCGCCGGGCCTTCCTCATCGGCTATGACCGCAGTGTTCCCAGGTTGCGCCAGGCCGACCACTGCATCGGGTGCGGTCAGTGCGTGCATCACTGCCCGCAACGCATCGACATCCCCAAGGAGATGCAGCGCGTCAACGACTACGTCGAAGCCCTCAAGCGCAACATCGACCACGGCCTCGACGCCTGACGAGAAAGACAATCTTCCACCATTTTTAGAGAGGCACATGCTATACTGTGCCTCTCTAATAGTATGGTAATATGGCTGCTATAAACCCTAATTACTCAAGATAAATGTAATCACGGCGGTGACATCATTCACGTCGATTTCGCTGTCATTGTCCATATCGGCCGCATCGGCATTGAAGGGCTCAACTGCCATTCCCAAGATATAGGAAATCATTGCAGTGACATCCGACACATCTATCTCCCCGTCACCATTCACGTCGCCCTTGGTAATCGTGTTGTCCAGATAGGGCAGATAGGTGTCGGTGATATCGCGCACCTGGTATTTGTTGGTCTGCGTGGTCACCTCAAAGAACGAGGTCGTCCTCACGCCGGTCACGTCGACCGTCTGGTAACTGCTGGCGTTGCTGCCGCCACGGCTGAAGACGAAGTTCAGATAGTAGTTGGTGCCCGTGATGGTGAAGGTCTTGTAGTAGAACTTCTCGCCGCCCACCATGCGGGTGTCGGTGATCACCCCACCGGGCCAGTTGCCGCACTGCTGCACGTTGTTGACATCCCAGCAATAATAGGCCACTTGCGGCCAGTTGTTGGGTGCGGTGGTGGGGTCCTTGAGATAGACGGTGATCTCATAGGCGTCAAACACCTCGTTCACGACCGTGTAGTTGCGGGTGATGATTCCGCTCACCACATCGTTCTTGAGCAAGCCGGCCTTCAGGGTCAGGCACTTGTTGATGGCAACACTGGCACCACTGGCAATCACGGTACCGTTGGTGGCAGTAGGTTCTGAGCCATCGAGGGTATAGACGATTTGGGCACCCGAGGTGGCACTCACAGCAGTCAATGTGACATTGAACGGGTCCTGGTATTCCCCGCTGGGCTTGCTGGCCCAAGCGGTCTCGGTGCTCTTGCTCAGCGCCAGGCGGTAGCCGCTGCCGCTGGCCACGACGACATAACTTGACGGGATGCTGTAAGTCGTGCTGCCCATGGCGGCAAGCAAAGTGCCGCGTGTGCCCGTGGTTGAACGCACATAGTAGTTGGAGGACGAGTTACTGGCAACCTGGGACGTCGAACTCGTGTTGGTGATTCCAGCCAACTGGCGGGCATAGATCATCTGCTTGATGGTCTGCTTGTAATCCATCCAGTGCCTGAGAAACACACACGGCGTGCCCGGCATGGCGAGCATGTAGGCATTGGCGGCCTCGACATACTGGTTGAGGGGATCCTGCGGGTCACTGGCACTGCGGTACTGCGTGTCGTGGTTCTCGACAAAGGTCACCGAGTATCGGCGGTAACTGGACTCCATGTTCATTCCCTTACCCGACAAGTTAGTCCATTTGTTGTTGTTCACTGCATCGCGCACACCATAGCGGAAGGGGAAGTCAAATGCGGCGCTCTGCACCACATTGTTCACCTTGGTGCCATCCACCCAAGCCTTGAGACTGGTGACGTTGCCGTCCCAGTACTCTCCCACCGAGTAGGTGGGTTGGGCATAGGCATTATACATGCCCGTGTAACTGGCAGCGTAACCCTTGGTCATGTCGTAGCGGAAGCCCACGTAGCCCAGGTCGTCGAGCAGCATCTTGATGTAGGCCTTGACGTTGGTCTGCACATTGGTGCTCGAGTGGTCCAGGTCGCGCATACCGCCCCAGTCCTCACCGGTGTCGTTATTGGCACTGAGCGAGTAACCATTGGACGTGGCCCAGTTGAGTGCCGCGCCGCCGTCATCGTCACGGCAGATGTCGGTGGACTTCAACTGATAGGTCACGCCCTTGTAGGTCTCGGCGGGAAAGTCCACCCAGTTGGAGACGTTCTTGCGGTGGTTGATGACCACATCGGCAATGGTGCCGATGCCCTTGCCCTTGAAAGTATTGATCATCGAGGTCAGTTGTGCCCGGGTGCCGAAGGAACTGTTGTAGTTCGAGAACCAGTACAAGTCATCATAGCCCATCGAGTTATTGTAACCACAGTAGGCGCTCTGCGGAATCCACACGAGTTTGTAAAACTCAGCCAACTCATCGGCCTGCGACTCGAGATTGGTCCATTTCGAGTCATTGTAGGAGTCCCAGTAAAAGCCTTGCAGCATCACGCCGCCATAGCCGCTGGGCCAGCCTTGCGCCATCAACATCAACGGCAACATCACACACAGAACAGAAGTCAGAATCTTTTTCATTGTCAACTTGATTTTTACGGTTATTTCTCCACAAAAATAAGATATTCATTCACACATGCACAAGTTTTTCGCCCATTTTTCAACAAATTCCCCGATTTCGGTCAATGAGCAACATGCCACACAGCAATCAAGTCGCTGCATGGCATGACAGAAAAAATGAAAACAGGTGTTCTTGTGTTTTACGGGACTACTTACCCAAGCGCTGTTTCTCGCTATCGCCGGCACCAGTGCCCTTGTACTTGCTCTGGGCCGCATTGAACTTGTAGCGCACGGTGAACTCGACCTCGCTACGGTCACGCCGCATCTGCTGGCGCAAGTCGCGGGTTCCGAACCGCAATCTCACACGTTCCTGCGAGTCCAGCAGGTTGCGCCCCGACACACGGATTGAAAGGCGGTCGTCAAGGAACGTCTTGGTCGCACCGATGTCGAGCACATAGACGGGTTTGGTAAGAGTGACGTTCTCCATGTCGCCCCGACTCGTAAAATCGAAGTTGACATTGGCGGTGAGCGTGGGCATGAGTTGGAAATTGTTGTTCATCTGCACGAGATAGACAGGATCGTGCGGGGAGATAAAGCCCACGGGCGACGGTATCTTGATCCACTCCTTCATCAGACCCATGGTGAGCGACGGCTGGTAGAAACCAAAGCGGGGCGTGAGAACCAGCATCACGCGCATGGCGTCCTTGTGGTCCACATTCTCTTTAGACATCAGTGTAATTGCCTCGCTGCCAGACACTTCATGAGCGATGTTGACATTCACGTCGCGGCCATGCTTGTAGTCCATCATCAGGTTCACCCACTTGTACATCGCCATGAACGACACTTCGTTGTTGATGGCCGGTTTCAAGTAAGGGTTGCCGCCATCCCAGGTGAAGCGGTTGGCATAGGTGACGCTGTTGCGCAGTTCCCAGTAGTAGGGGCGCTTGATCTTCATCGCGTAATTGAACATCAGTTGCACCTGACCGGCACGGGCCGTCAGCCCCAGGCTGGGGAACAGGTGGTGATAGTCGCGGCTCTGCTCGGCCATGCGCACACCCTGGTCATAGTAATCACTGGTGACGTTCTCGTTGCGCAGACCAGCCTTTAATTGTCCGAAGGGCAACCCGTGAGCATACTCGGCAAAGAAAATCACGTTGTGCTCCCGCAACTCACTGTAGGAAGTGGGAACAATCTGCTCGGGGTTAATGTAGTCGTCGTTGCGGCGCGTGCGGTCATACTCGGTGCCCACCTGCAGGTTACCGCCCCACAAAGCCCACGAGAGCACGAGTTTTGAAGCCCACAACTGATTGCGCACCACATTGTCGCTGGTTACTGTGCGGCTCTCCCACTCCTGACTCACCTCGTTATTGATTTGACTCATGCATTCCTTATAGAAGACATAGTCGGTGTTGAAATCTATCGAGGTACCACCAACCTTGCCATTGTAATACACATTGAGCGTGTGGGGCATATTGGACTCGGTGGAGATATGAATTTTGTTATCCAGATGGCCAAATAAGGCATCGTTGGCCAGCACATCGGCAGTAAATGTGCCTCGGGTGCGGTCCAGGAAGTAGGCCTTGGTATCATACTTGAAGCCCATCGAGTGGCTGTCGTTGAAGATGTAGTTGGTGCCGATTGAGGCATAAAGGGAATTGTCATGGCTCTTGAGGTCAGAACGCTCATTCATGTGCCACACCGTGTCGGCCTTCACGTCAAGGGCTATATCATCGTTCTCGAAATAGTGATCATCGTTGTACCACACGCTGCCAAACACGTCCAGCCCGCGATGGCGGTAATTCCAGTTCACACCCGTAGCCAGGTCCGGGCCCTTGCCAGCATAGTAGCCGGCTTGGGCGTTGAAACTGAAGCCCTCGCCCTGTGGACGCTTGGTCTTGATGAGGATGACCGACTCGACGGTAGCGTCATATTTTGCCCCTGGGTTGGTGATCAGTTCCACGCTCTTGATGTCCTCGCTGCTGATTTGCTCCAGTTCGGTGGGGTTTTGCAGTTTGCGCCCGTTGACATAGATGAGCGGTGTTCCCTTGCCGAAGACCTCGATGCCGTCCTTCTTGCGCTGCACGCCCGGCAGGTTCTCGAGCACGGCCCGCGCGGTACCCACCTTACTCAAAAGGGTGTTTTCTACCTCGGTCTTGAGACCCTCGGTCGTCAGTTTGAAGGCCGGACGTTGCCCCTTGACGACGACCTCGCCCAGCAGCGCCGACTCGGGTTCCAACGCAATCGTGCCCAAGTCGCGGCTCACGGCCTCGACCACTCGCGGTTTGTAGCCCAGGCAGGTGATTTTGACAACAGGCCGGGCGGTATTACCCGTGAGGGTAAATGCACCGTCGGCATCGGTCGTTGTTCCTGCGACAAACGTGCTGTCGCTGCCATTCATCAACACAACATTAGCAAATGCGGCCGGCCCGCCAGTCTCGTCAACGACCAAGCCAGTGAAAGTCTGGGCAACTGTGGCCAATACGGCCAGCCAAGCCATCATCAGTGTGAAAAAGTTTCGTTTCATTTGTCTATAGGTTTTTATTGAGTTGTCATTGTGTCGGCAGCAAAAGTATCCTGCCGTTTTCCCTATAGACACACACTAAAGGGTGAAAAGTTGCAATCATGGAGCGTTGAAACCGCATTTTCACACTTTAGGGTGTTAAAATGCTGCTACGTAACCCTTAGGAAAATCTAGTTACGGAGCAGTAAAAAATACCATAGACTACACTTTTACATAAATAAATCGTCAAGTGTTATAACCTTGGGGATGCATCCTGAATAGGCATTTTGCTTAATTCCCGATGAAGCAACCATCGTTAACATTAATGCTTTGCGGGTTCTGGTTTCACTTCTAAATTGTTCTTGCCGTTCTAACAAGTACTGATAGTAATCTTTTTTAATCTCGTATGGTGTCAATGAATACTTCATTTCGCACAAATTGATCACTTGGTCTCGACGGTCAATCACCATATCAATCTGTGCGTTGTTGCCATCGCTGCGGCTACGCCAAGAGCAGACGTTACTCAAGATTCCACCAATGCCCAATGCCTGTTTCAACTGCTTTACATGAGCGAAGCAAACTTGCTCAAACGCATATCCACTCCATGCTCGACGAGCAGGATTATCAATCATATTGCTCCACGCGTGTTCATCGTTGTGGCTTGTACCTGCGACAAAGCGCAAATAGAAAAGAATGTATAAGTCACAAAGTTGATACATGACATCACGCTCTTTTTTACCAAAACCGCTGTAACGTCTCACAAAGTCACAACTGCACAGGTTGTGAAGAATCTCGGTGAGCATACCCCCGTCTGCCATCTTGAGCGCATCGCGTATTTCGCTTCGTGTCATTCCTTGTCCACTCTTGGCCAGCAGATTAACTACATTTCTATAATTGGATGAATCGTTAAACAGGGAACGGAAAAGGAAAGTATATTCAGTGCGCAGCGGAGCATTCACGCCAAAAAACAAATCGTCAATGTTCTGGTACACACTCTTGCCTTTACTGAGCATACTCAAATAATAAGGCGTTCCTCCTGTCACCATGTAGCAATCAACAATCTGCTGGCGTGTCCAGTTCATGCCAGCATGGTTTATATAGGATTCAGTCTCTCGTAGAGTGAAGCCTTCAAGTTTGATGCTACGGGTAAGCCGGTTGTACAGGCCGCCCTTGTTGCCTACCAGTTTGCTCATCATCCATGTTGTAGCCGAACCGCAGACAATGAGTTTGAGGTTACTACGCGTGGAGGCAAACATGTTCCAGAAAGATTCCAATGCCTGTAGGAACTTGGAACGGGGCACATCCATCCAAGGCAACTCATCAAAGAAGAGGATGATTTTCTCTTTATTGAGATTAGAAATATAATGCTCTAACTGGTCAAAAGCCTCAAACCATGTGTTTGGGACAGGATAAACACTGGCTGCACACTTATTGAGTTGCTTGTTGAACAAAGCCAACTGATCACGACGTGAACCCTGGTATATGCCAGAAGTATAGAAATCGAAACGATCACCAAAGAACTGTTTCACAAGGAAAGTTTTGCCAATGCGGCGACGGCCGTACACGGCAATAAACTCAGCCTTATCCGACTCGGTGCAAGTCTTCAAAATCTCGATTTCACGCTCTCTTCCAATGATTTCATTTGCCATATCCATATCTCTTTAATAGACTGCAAATATATAAAAAAAAGAGTTACGGAGCAGTAAAATTAAAAAATAGTCCTCCGTAACCCTATTTTTTTTGCCGTTACGGAGTATTATAATCAGAAAATAGTGCTCCGTAACCCATTTTTTAAAGGCGTTACGGAGCAGCACAAAGAAACTATTGTGTCATTAAAACATCACTATCTACATTTGATAAACGCAGGTCATGCCATCGGGCTCAAGGGGAGCAAAAGGTTGTCCGAGCAGCACGATATAGAACCGCGGCAGGGGTTGCACTGGTGGATGCTGCTTAATGTAGCACGCAATCTTGTGGCGCGCATCGCGCCGCAATTGCTCATCCTCACAGGGGACAAGCGTTTCCCTATCAATAAACGCAATCTGCCAGAAGAACATATACCCCAACACATATTGCTCGACCTTGTCCACAGGGTTCCCGTCTCGGACCAGATCTTGCCACGTGAATGTTTCGCTCTCGCATACGGCCACGACGGCCCATGACAAATCGATATATCTCAATCCTTGTTTCATAGTCTGTTTTTCTCTTGATTGCCGGCTCCACTGCCCTTGTACTTGCTGCGCGTCCAGTTGAAGTGGTAGCGCACGGTCACCTCGGCATAGCGGGTCTCGTTTGTACGGTGTTGCCACAAGGTCAACTCGCCGAAGTGCACCAGCACGTCCTGGCCATTGAGGTGAAACAAGTCATGTCCCGCTACCTTGACCGACAAGCGGTCATCCAGGAACGTCTTGGTCAATCCAATGTACAAGTCAAATTGATGACTACGGCTGCTGATGTTCTCAATGTCTCCCTTTCCTTGCCAGTCAAGGGAGAGCGAGCCTGTCCACGATGGCGAGAACTTGAAGGTGTTGCTCCACTGGGCACTCCAGATGGGTCGCTCGGGGCTGTAATAGCCAGTGGACATGGGAATCCTTATCCATTCCTTCATGACCGAGAGGGTCAATTGCGGGTGCCAGAGGCCAAATTGTGGTGCAGCAGTCAGGCTGGCACTCAGGACATCCTTCTTGTCGATATTGTCCTGATAGATGAGCGTGGTGGATTCGTGTCCCTCGACCTGGCGGCCTAGTTGCATGACCACGTCTCGCAGGTGGGAATAACTCACGTTGAGCGAGAGGAACTTCCAGGTCGCGTCGAGTGACACGTTGTTGATAATCGTGGGCTTCAGATAAGGGTTGCCTGACTGCCAGGTAAATCGGTTGGAATAGTAGGTCATGTTGCTCAACTCAAAGTAGGTGGGGCGGCGTATCTTCATCGCATAACTCAATAACCCCTTGACGTTGCCCACTCGGGTCGAGAGCGACACGCTGGGAAACAGGTGGTTGAAGTGGCGGCTCTGGCCGTCGATGAGGACGCCCTGGCTGTAGTAGCCGGTTTTGACATACTCATCGCGCAAGCCTCCCCGAACTTGCCCAATGGGCGTCATGCGGCTATACTCGACAAAAACGCTGTAGTTCTGCTCCTTGACCTCGGTTTCGCTACTGGGCACCAGGTGGAAGGAGTTGAAGTAGTCATCGTTGCGGTGGGTGTAGTTGGCCTCACCACCCGCAGTCAGCGTGCCGTTCCACAGGGGCCACGAGAGGACGAGTTTGCTGGCAAAGAGTTCATTTCTCACGTTGTTCACGCTGTGGAGCAAGCGGTCGTCCCATTCCTGGCTTTCCTCAACATCCCTGTTGCGTGCATGCGTCTTGTTGAAGTAGTAATCGGCATTAAAGTCGATGCTGGTCTTGCCCACCTCGCCGTTATAATAGATGTTGAGCGAGTGTGGCATGTTATGGGACGTTTCCTCCACATTGTTAGTCTCGAGGTGGTCATAGAAATTGCCATCGGCTAGCACGTCGGCCACAAAACGGCCAGTGCTCTTATCATAGATCCTGATGCTGCTGGTGTATTGGAAGCCCACCCAGTGCTTGTCATTGAACTGGTAATTGGTTCCCAAAACCAAACGCAAGATGTTGTAATTACCCTGGCTGCGGCCGTGATTGTCCTGATGCCAGATGGTGTCGGCTGCAACGTCCTGTGTAATGCGGTACTTCTGCAACCAGCCGTTCTCAAAGTCGCTGACCGTACCAAAGATGTCTAGTCCATGGTGGCGGTAGTTCCAGAGGAAGGCATTGTAGGTGCGCGACATTTCGCCCTGATAGAAACTGCTGCGCAGGTGTCCGCCCCATCCCTCGCCTAGCACCTTGCGCGTCTTGATGCGGATGACACTCTGCACCGATGCATCATATTTTGCGCCAGGGTTGGTAATTACCTCAACGCTGACGATGTCTTGTGATTTCAACTCATTGAGTTCGCTGGCATCACGCATGAGGCGGTTGTTGATGTAGATGAGCGGTATGCCCTTGCCGAAGACTTCCAGCATGCCACCGTCCTTCTTCAGCACGCCCGGGATGTTGCGCAGCACATCCTCGGCGGTGCCCAGTTTGCTCAGAATGGTGCCCTCAACACTCGTGAGCAATCCCTCGCGGCCCAACTTGTGAGCAGGGCGTTCGCCCTTCACGACCACCTCACCCAGCAGTGCGGCACCGGGCTGCATCACGATGTCGCCAGCACTTGCGCCATTCGTTTCCATCCAGCGAGTGGCATAGCCCACACTGGAAATCTTCAACAGGCAGTAGTCGCAATCGGTCGCGAGGGAAAATGTACCATCCTCGCCGGTCACCGCACCTTGCACAAATGCCGAGTCAACGCGATTCATCAGCACCACGTTGGCATAGGGCATCGGCACTTGGTTCTCGTCTAGCACACGACCTGTAATTGTGTCAGCGACAGCGGCGAGCACCACAATAATCGTCAGAATAACGGTCATCAATCTCTGGATCATAGTTTCTCTGTTTTGGTTGTTCGATGGCAAAATTATCGCGGCTATCCTCAATAGAGACACGCACTAAAGGGTGAAAAGTTGCAATTCAGGGCTGATGAAAGCGCATTTTCACACTTTAGGGTGTTAAAAATACTGGGTTTTGCGTTACTGTTTCTTAATGATAAGGCTTTTTAAGGTTCATCGCTTTGACGAGCGAGGCATTTGGGCTAAATTTGCATGACTAAAAACCAGTAAACCGATATGGCTAAAGTTGAGGACTTTTTCACGTTGACCAACAGTGTCGAGGGCATTGATGACGAGCAATACCAGCATCTCGATCCCATGATACGCGCCATCGATGCGATGGCCAATGCCACTTACCAGAGCATCTATGTCATCGACTACCTGAAGAAGGGGTTCCTGCACGTGGCAAGCAACCCGCTGTTCTTGTGTGGCCACACAGCCGAGGAGGTGCGCCAGATGGGCTACCGGCTGTATATCGACCACGTTCCTGCCGAGGAGCAACCCATGCTGACCGAGATCAACGAAGTGGGTTTCAAGCGCTTCAACGAGGAACCGATAAATGCCCGTAGCCGCTGCTACATGAGTTACGATTTCCACATCGTCAATAGAGAGGACCGCTTCCTGGTGAACCACAAGATCACGCCTTTTGCCCTCGCGCCCGACGGCCGTGCCTGGCTCGCAATGTGTGTTGTATCACTGTCTCACCACTCCACCCCAGGCCATATTGAATTTCACAGGAAAGGGCGGCCCACCTATTGGGAATATGACTTGGAAAGCCACTGCTGGCAGCAACGCATGATCATAACCCTAAAACCGCAGGAAAAGCAAGTTCTCATTCTCTCGGCCCAGGGCTATACCGTGCAGCAGATTGCCGAGAAAATGTGCCGTGCGCTGGACACGGTCAAGACTTACAAGCGGGCCTTGTTTGAGAGACTGGGGGTGCGCAGCATCACCGAGGCACTCACCGTTGCCACTAACGAGGGACTGATTTAGAGCACAGGAGGGGGAATAATTGTCAAGAGGCCAGCAAATAATGCCAGCCCCTTGCTTGATAAGGATGGTTGTTGTGTGACTTTTACTTGACTTCCTTGACCAGATAGATCATGGTGGGGAAGTGGTCGCTGTAAC
>ERZ842401.7849-NODE-7849-length-10747-cov-3.781145_pt1 | contig 10747 bp, 7 predicted proteins | sample MGYA00521270_ERZ842401 | MGnify/ENA primary metagenome ERZ842401 (study PRJEB31892, sample SAMEA3878208) | bioreactor metagenome | biome: Moose rumen | place: Sweden | collected 2011-10 | study: EMG produced TPA metagenomics assembly of the PRJEB12797 data set... | reverse complement strand
CATATAAGGATCAGCTACAGGATATTGATCTAATAAATAATGTTTAATATTACTAAAGCTTTGACCATTAAAGCCACGATCAAGACGATCAAGAACACGTTTAATAATATAATTATTATTGTAATAATATTGACTATTATATCCATGCTTCCACATTTCATTTACTTCATTTGTGTGCATGCCAAATAGGAACATATTTTCATCTCCTACTTGTTCGTTTATTTCCACATTCGCTCCATCTAAAGTACCATAAGTAATAGCACCATTAATCATAAACTTCATATTACCAGTTCCTGATGCTTCTTTACCAGCTAAACTTATTTGTTCTGATACTTCAGATGCTGGCATTAAAACTTCAGCTGTTGTTACGTTATAATCTTCAACGAACACAACATTAACTTTACTACGAATCTCTGGACGATTTTGAATTTCTTTACTTATACAATTAATTAAATGAATAATATCTTTAGCTATATAATAAGTACTAGCTGCTTTTGCTGCGAAGATATATGTTTGAGGAGTCACATCACGCATAGGATCTTCTTCTAAATCAGTGATTAAAGCAATAATTTTTAAGACATTTAATAATTGACGTTTATATTCATGAAGACGTTTAGCCTGAACATCAAAACGAGTTGTTGGGTCAACAATAATACCAAATTTATTATATAAGTATTTCGCAAAAGTACATTTATTATTATATTTTATTTTCTCAATATTTTTAAGTACTTCTTCGTTATCTTTATATTCTAATAATTTTTCTAATTCTTTAGCATCAGTTCTGTAACCAGTACCAATTAATGTATCTAAATAATTACACAAATTAGGATTGCTTTGACATAACCAACGACGATAAGCAATACCATTAGTAACAGATAAGAACTTATCAGGATATAATTTATTATATCCACTAAATAAATCATTCTTGATAATATCAGAGTGTAGTGCTGAAACACCATTAACTTTTACTGATGCTATGCAACATAAATTAGCCATATGAACTTGACCATCATGGATAACTAATAAATCATTTAATTCTTTATCATGAAGTCCATTACACATTGCTTCAGCTTTAAAATGTTCATTAATTTGTTTTAAAATAATATATATTCTTGGTAATTTCGAAGCAATTAAATCTTCATTCCAACGCTCTAAAGCTTCAGCTAAAACTGTATGGTTAGTATAACAAACCATATTCTTAGTCATCTTCCATGCTTCCTCAAAACTAAATCCATGATCATCCATTAATATTCTAATTAGTTCAGGAATTGATAGTGTTGGGTGAGTATCATTAATATGAATCATTGCATATTTATCAAGAGTATGAATATCACCATAATAACGTAAATGGTCAGCCACAATATTTTGAACACTAGCACTGCATAAGAAATATTGTTGCTTCAAGCGTAAAGTTTTACCTTGGAAATGATTATCGCTTGGATATAATACTTTACTTATTAAGTCGGCATCATTATATTCTTGACTAGCTTTTAAATAATCACCATTAGTAAAAGAATTTAAATCAAAGTTACGAATGTTACGACTTCTCCATAAACGTAATACCGAAATAGCTTCACTATTATTTCCACCACTAACCATCATATCATAAGGAACAGCTTCAATTTCTGAATATCCTTTATAATCATAAACAGTTTTTCCATTAACTTCTTTTTCTTCAACGTAACCATCAAATTTTACATTGAATATTTTGTCAATCCTTTTCGCAAGCCATACTTCTCCACCAGGAAGCCAAACATCAGGGATTTCTGTTTGATAACAATCGATTATCTTTTGTTTAAATAAACCATATTCATAACGAATTGAAAATCCCATAGCTGGATAATCAAGACTTGCAAGGCTATCAAGGTAACAAGCACCAAGTCTACCAAGGCCACCATTACCTAAAGCCGCATCTGGTTCTTCATCGTATAAATCTTCTAAATTAAATCCATAATTACTAACTACTTTACGTACTTCATCAGTAAGACCTAAATTATATAAATTATTTTTAAGGGATTTACCCATTAAAAATTCCATTGATAAATAATAAACTCTTTTAGCTTTTCTTTCACGAACTAAAGCATTATATTCTCTTCTTTTCGCTCTTAATATTAAATTAACAACTGTAGCAACTGCTTTATAAAGTTGTTCTTTATTGCATTCATTACCTGAAATACCATACATTAAAGCACATCTTTCCTCAAGTAAACTAGAGAAAGACTTGCCATCTAATAAATCCATAATTCTATACCTCAAATATTATTTCTTAAGTAATTTTTTATAAGCTTCAATATATATTTTAGCGGAATTATTCCAACTAAAATCCATCATCATTGCATTTTTAACTAACATATTAAAGTTAGGTCGATCGTTATAATAAAGTTCTAGTGCGGACTTAGTTTTTTCATATAAACTAGATGCATTATAATCTCTAAAAACAAAACCATTACCAATATGAGTGATCCACTCATATTCTTGAATAGTATCAAATAATCCACCAGTTGCTCTAACGATAGGAACAGCTCCATAGCGACTTGCAATCATTTGACTTAGTCCACATGGTTCACTCTTACTAGGCATTAAGAATAAATCACTACTAGAATAAATCTTTCTTGACAAACCATTATTATATTCAATCATTGCTTTAACTCTATTAGGATTGCGTCTAGCTATATCTTTAAATCTTTCTTCAAATTCATAGACACCAGTTCCTAATACTACTATTTCCGCCCCTAAATCAATAAAACCTTGGCAAGCATCTAAAATAAGATTAATTCCTTTATGACTAACAAGGCGACTAATAATAGCAATCATTGGAATATCTTCACTAACATCAAGATTTAATTCTTTTTGTAAAGCTAGTTTATTTAAAACTTTCTTCTCAATGGAATTAACATCATAATTAGTATTAATAAATTTATCAGTAAGCGGATTATAGGAATCTACATCAATACCATTAATAATTCCATATAATTTATTTTTATTCAAGCGAATAATGTTTTCCAGTCCATAAGCATAAGTGCTTGTGGTGATCTCACGGCTATAACGAGGAGATACAGTAGTGACCATGTCACTACAAACAATTGCTCCTTTCATTAAGTTAATTAATCCATTATATTCAAGAATCTCTGTATATTTTTGATCAATTCCAATAACATCAGTTAAGAAATTAAGACTAAATACACCTTGATATTCAATATTATGAATAGTAAATACTGATTTAATATCAGTATAAACTCCTTCTTTTTTATAAAGGATATCTAAATAAATATTAACTAATGCGCTATGCCAATCATTAGAGTGAATAATATTAGGATAATAATCCATTAAAGTGAAAGCTTTAAAGATTGCTTTTGAGAAGAAAGCAAATCTTTCACCATCATCATATTCACCATATATTTTATCTCGATTGAAATAATATTCATTATCAATAAAATAATAATCAATACCATTATATTTATATGTGAATAAACCCATATAAAGGTTTCTCCAAGCAAGAGTTACATTATCGCAACCAATATATTTTAATTTATCTTGATAAGTATCCTTAATTTTTTTGTATAAAGGCATAATGACTTTAACTTTATAGTTTCTATTAGCACCTTGGATAGCTTTAGGTAAGCTACCAGCAACCTCAGCTAGACCTCCAGATGAAGCAAAGTTACTTACTTCAGCACTAACAAACAAAATCTTAACAGCCATTATAATTTTCCTCCCTTATTAACATATATTAAGTTATCTTTATCACCAATAAGTTCTTTTTTATTTGCAATAGTAACATTCTTATCAGTAATAACGTAATCAAGTTTAATGCCTTCATTTACAATTGTATCTTGCATTAAAATGCTATTAGTAACGCTACAACCTTTACTAATTCTTGCACCACGGAAAATTACACTATTTTCAACTGTTCCTTCAATAATACAACCATCAGCGATGATACTATTTTTTATACAAGCATTATTTGTATATTTTGTAGGGGCGGAGTCACGCACTTTCGTATAAATGCTCCTCCCTTCCACATAAAATAGTTCTCGACGAACATCACGTGATAATAAATCCATATTTACATGGAAATAAGAATTTAAATTACTGATGTTTCCATAATAACCAGTATGTTCAAAACCATATATTTTTAAATTTCGTAAATTTCTTTGTAATATATCACGATTAAAGCTTGAATAATTAGTAGTATTAGCTTCTTTTACAATATTTACTAATAATTCTCTTTTCATAATCCAAATATCAAGACTAGCTTTTTTACGTCCTTTAATATTTGGTTTCATTTCCATTTTGATAACTCTTGAGTCTTCATCTAAAGTGAAGACTTTTGCGGGGACGAATTCATTAATATTAACTTCATGTTCATGATAAATACAAGTTATATCCGCATTCTTTTCAATATGAAAATCAAGTGCAGCTTTTAAATTGATATTATTAACCGAATAACAATCAGTTAATATAACATATTCTTCTTTACTATCATTAATAAAACTAAACTGATTTTTAATAGCTTCAAGTCTAGTATTATATACTGTTCCACCATCAGTAAGTGGTGGAAGTATTACAAGTCCACCTTTTTTTCTAGCTAAGTCCCATTCTTTACCAGAGCCAACATGGTCCATTAAAGATTGGTAATTGTTTTTAGTAACAACCCCTACATGACTTATCCCAGCATTAACCATATTTGATAAGGCAAAGTCAATTAAACGATATCTTCCACCAATTGGACAAGAGGCAATAGTCCTAACGGATGTTACTTCAAAGTTTTCTTTGTTATGAATATTTGAAAAAATTAAACCTAATACGTCCATTATATTCTCCTTTTCACAACATTATTCAATCATTGCTCCGGCTTCCACAACCATATTTTCTTCGATTGTAACGCCTTCACCAATAACTGTTATTTTATCTTTTGTTCCTTCGATTTTTGCACCTTTTTTAATTACACACTTTTCAGCGATAATAGCATAATTAATACTAGCTCCATCAAGGACTTCCACGCCATCAAAAATGACACTTCCATGGACACTCGCATTACCACGAATGCGAACATTACTACCAAGTAATGAATTAACTACTTCCCCTTCAACATAGCTCCCAACAGTAATAATTGAGTTTTTCACAATACTACCATCTTGAATTAAATGTGGAGGGAAAGGATCATTACGAGAATAGAATTTCCATTTCTTATCAAATATATCAAAATTAGGCTCTTCTCCTAATAAATCCATATTAGCTTCCCAAAGACTTTTTATTGTTCCAACATCTTTCCAATAACCTTTAAATGGATAAGCATACATCTTTAATCCATCATTTAGCATCTTTGGAATTATATTCTTACCAAAATCGTTTTCCGAATTTGAATCATTTTCATCATCTTCTAAATATTTGTATAAATCTTTTGCATTAAAAATATATATTCCCATTGAAGCATTAGTGCTCTTTGGTTTCTTTGGCTTTTCTTCAAATTCATAGATTGAATAATCAGGATTAGTATTCATAATACCAAATCTAGATGCTTCATTAAGTGGTACATCTATTACCGCGATCGTAACATTTGCATTATGACTCTTATGAAATTCAAGCATTTTATTATAATCCATTTTATAAATATGGTCCCCAGATAATATTAAAACATATTCAGGATCATATCTGCGAATAAAATTAAGATTTTGGTAAATAGCATTAGCTGTTCCTTTATACCATGAATTACTAGTCTTACCTTGATAAGGTGGAAGAATATGCACACCACCAAATGTTCTATCTAAGTCCCATGGTTGACCATTACCAATATATTCATTTAAGACAAGTGGTTGATATTGTGTTAACACCCCAACTGTATCAATATAACTATTAACACAATTTGAAAGTGGAAAGTCAATAATTTTATATTTAGCTCCATAACTAACAGCAGGTTTAGCTACTTTACTAGTTAAAGCATATAATCTACTCCCTTGTCCCCCAGCAAGTAACATAGCAACGATTTCTTTTTTATTTAGCATAGATGCAACCTCTTTTTATTTTTTTAAAATTAAAAATGATAATTTATTAATTGGGATATCAAGATATCCATCTGTAGCATTAAATACACCACTATAATTATATTTATTTTCTCCACCATAAATATCTTTATCACTATTAAAGACTACTTTATAGCTTCCATTAATAGATTCATTATTACCATTTATTCTAAAGTTATCATAAGATAAACCACTAAAATTAATAAATACTAATAATTCTTTACCTTTACGATTCCTTCTTTTATAGATGAATGTGGAAGAATCTTTATTATCAGCGCTGATCCATTCAAATCCATCCCATGAATCTTCTATTTCATATAATTCACTATGTTTTAAATAGAATTTATTTAAATCACCAAAGAACTTATGTAACATTCTGTGTTTTGGATAATCAAGTAAAAACCAATTTATCCCAACATTTTCATTCCATTCATCAAATGAACCAATCTCTTGTCCCATGAATAGTAATTTCTTCCCAGAATGAGTCATCATAAATCCCATATATGCTTTTAAGTTATTGAATTTATCATCATACATTCCTGGCATTTTTCCAAGAAGTGATTTCTTTAAATGAACAACTTCATCATGAGATATCGCTAAAACATAGTTTTCCGAAAAAGCATAAGACATACTAAATGTCATATTATAATGATGGTCACCTCTAAAATATGGATCAAGTTCAATGTATTTCAAAGTATCATTCATCCATCCCATATTCCATTTGAAATTAAATCCTAAACCACCCATATCAACTGGTTTAGTAATCCTAGGAAAAGCAGTTGATTCTTCTGCAATCATCATAATATTCCCAAATTTATTAAAAACAGTTGTATTTAAATCATGGAAGAAACCAATAGCTTCTAAATTATAATTGCCACCATAAATATTAGGAACCCATTCATTACGACCAAAATCTAGATAAAGCATTGATGCTACAGCATCAACTCTCAACCCGTCCACATGAAATTCATCAAAGTAATAACAAGCACTAGAAATCAAAAATGATTTGATTTCTGGTTTTGCATAATTAAAACATCTTGTTCCCCAACCAACATTTTCTCGTCTTGTGGGGGCGGGGTCTTCGTATAAATAACTTCCATCATATTCGATTAGTCCATAATCGTTTTTACAGAAATGAGCAGGTACCCAATCTAATATAACCCCAAGACCATTTTTATGACATTCATCAACGAAGGCTTTAAAATCATTAGGAACACCATATCTACTTGTAACACTAAAGAATCCAGTTACTTGATAACCCCATGATGCTAATAATGGATGCTCCATAATTGGTAATAATTCAATATAATTATAACCCATTTTTAAACAGTAATTAATTAGATGAGTGGCAATATCCCGATAATTCATCACCTGATTATCATCAGTTTTCATCCATGAACCTAAATGTACTTCATAAATATTAACTGGTTTACGATAAATATCGGTTTTTGCTCTTTTAGCCATCCATTCACTATCACCCCATGTATATCCACCCATTGGATATACTTTACTAGCACTTCTAGCATCAGTTTCAGAATGATGGCAATAAGGATCTTGCTTATCCATGCATCGACCATTTTTACTAATAATATGATATTTGTAATTATCATATATCTTAACACCTTTAATTATACCTTCCCAAATACCATGAGAAATATAATAGCATGGTGCTACATCAGGATTCCAATAATTGAAATCACCAATGACTGACACATATTCCGCATTAGGAGCATAAACACGAAAAACAGTTTTTTCTTCATCCCAAAAATTGCCTAGGAAATGATAAGCATCACTTGCATAATTATTACTAAAAGCATTTAAAAATTCGTTATTCATAATGTCCTCGTTAAGTAAATTAAACACAATAATACTATCTTATTATATCAAATTATATTATTATATTCAATGATATTTATCAATTTCAAAAAAATTAGTGAAAACGTTTTAATAATTAACATTTTTTCTTAATTGAATTAAAAAATATTTTATGATAAAATATTTACGTTTTGGGGAAGAATATGGAAATTAAAAAAACTGGTTACTTAATAGCTGTTGATATAGATGATACACTAGCATATAACACTAATAATTTTGATTTACAGGCAATTGAATTATTAAAAGATATTTCAAAAAATAATTATGTCATTCTCACAACTGGTAGACCATTTAGAGGAACAATTAATGTTTATAATGAACTTAAACTTAATACTCCAGTTATTAATTATAATGGGTCTTTGGTTCATTCACCAAATGATCCAAACTTTAAAAAGAGAATGATTACTGTAAAAAAAGAGGCAATTATTGATATCTTTGAGAATAATAAGGATGATTTTATAAACATCTTTTCTGAAATTGAAGATGATATATATTTATATAAAATCCAAGATGATATAAAAGATTATATGCACATCGACCCAAACAAATTACACATAGGTGAACTAAAAGACATATTACCGACTGACCCAAATGGAGCCATTTGTTTTACCAAAAAAGGTAGTGAAGAACGCTTAACTAATTATGTTAATAGTCATTATAAAGATGAATTAATGATTAGATTCTATCATAATGAACAATACGCAGTAAGTGAAATATATTCTCCACTTACATCAAAAGGTAATGCCTTAAAACAAGTAATTGATTATTATCATGTACCATTTGATAAAACTATATCAATTGGTGATGGACATAATGATATATCAATGTTTATGGAAACCAAATATCGTATTGGTATGGCTAATGGTCATCCGGATTTATTACGCTATGCTACATTTATTACTAAATCAGTAAGAGAAAATGGTGTCTATTATTTCTTAAAGGATTTCTTTTATAATTAATTTATAATTAAAAAGGTTACAAGTTTTTAGCTTGTAACCTATTTTTTAAATTATTTTTATGTCTAAAATATCTTCAATGGGAATAATAACTTTATTTTCATTCTTAACTGTTATCTTTTTATAAACTGTATCAATATTACAAACATTACCTTCTATTTCTTTAAAAGATTTATTTTTATAATATTTAATAGAAACAGTAGTTGTAGCATCAATTCTTGAAAAAATATTTTCAAGTTCTTCTAATCGATCACTTGTGAGTTCTGGTTTTTCATATGTCACTATTTCTTTTTTATGTAGTTCATCATTATATCCTTCTAATGCATCAAAAGGTTTAAAGATATTTCCTCGATTTTTATTCGCCATTATGTCCACCAATTAATTTATTCCTTTTTAGGGTTGTGGCTGCGGGGTCTAGATTCATTCCCCTTAAGATACTGGATTTACCGTATTTATCTTTTATCCCCACAATCGTTTCTTGCAAAACTCTTTCTTTTTGTAATTTCTCAATATCTGAAAATAAAGTATAACTTTCATATTTCTCATTTTTGATATTACCAAAACCAACATTCATTCTTCTTATTTTTCTAGTTTTATCAACGTGGCTAATAAACATTTCTATTAATTCAGTAGATAATATTTCATAAGAATTTGTATAAACATCAATCTTTTTAGATCCACCTGTATATTCTTGATTTCGATAATCAAAAGCACCAACACTAGAATAACCAATACTAAAAGATATCGTATCTGTAACCACGTGCTTCCTTACTAAATCTAATACACCTAATTCAACTGTTTCTTTAAATGCTAGTAATCCTTCTTCATAATCATAATCACGATCTAGTGTTTGACCACTAGAAATAGATTTCGATTTCGGAACATATTCTTTTATTTCTTTAATTGTTATTGGTTCAAGTCCTTTTGCATGATCTATTAAGTATTCCGCATTAACCCCAAATTCTTTATATAATATTTCTTCTTTACATAAAGCTACATCTTTCATGGTATATAAACCTAATCTATTAAGTCTATTTGCAATCCCTGGCCCAACATTCCAAAAATCAGTAAGTGGCGTATGCATCCACAGCTCTTCTTTGTATAGTTCTTCTGTTAACATGCTAATTCCATCTTTAGTCTTTTTTGCCATGACATCCATGGCAACTTTAGCTAAATACAAATTTGTCCCCAGCCCACATGTGGCAAAAATACCTGTTTCTTGAAAAACTTTATTTTTTACATCTCTTGCCATTTCGTATGTGGTTTTATTATAAAGCTTTTGATAAGGTTTAGCATAGATAAATGCTTCATCAATTGAATAAACATGAATATCATCAGGTGAAAAGAAAGATAAATAAATAGAATAAATATAAGCTGAATAATCAATATATAACTTCATTCTTGGTTTTGCAATAATATAATTAATATTCTTTGGTATTTCAAAAAGTCGGCAACGATTCTTAACACCAAGTGCTTTCATTTTCGGAGAAATGGCTAAACAAATAGCACCTTTTCCTCTTGCTTCATCCGCCACAACCAAAAGAGTTTTAAACGGATCTAATCCTCTTTCAACGCATTCAACAGAAGCATAAAAGCATTTTAGGTCAATACAAAAATAGTCAAGCCTCTTATTTACTTCATTAATATCAATATTACTATAGTTCATTTTTCTTCACCATTATGATAGTAGGTCCATTTTATCACAATAAGAGATGTAAATAAAGTTGAAAATAATGTAAATATTTTCAATATTTTTAAACTTTTTACAAAACATTTATTAATGTTATTAAATAAATATTTCCTATATTATTATTAATTAATAAAAGAGATGTTTACAAAAGAAAACATCTCGTAATATTATATAATAATTATTTTAATAGTCATATCACTTAA
>ERZ842401.7848-NODE-7848-length-10747-cov-5.655911_pt1 | contig 10747 bp, 10 predicted proteins | sample MGYA00521270_ERZ842401 | MGnify/ENA primary metagenome ERZ842401 (study PRJEB31892, sample SAMEA3878208) | bioreactor metagenome | biome: Moose rumen | place: Sweden | collected 2011-10 | study: EMG produced TPA metagenomics assembly of the PRJEB12797 data set... | reverse complement strand
GCGATATAGTCCCCGACAGGCTGGTGCAGGAACAGCAGATCCACATAGTCAGTATCCAGGCGGCGCAGGGTGGCGTCGATGGCGTTGTCGGCGTCGGCGTAGACGCTGGGCCACAGCTTGGTCACGAGATAAACGTCCTCCCGGGCCACGCCGCTCTTTTTGATGCCCCGCCCCACGGCCTTCTCGTTCATGTAGGCGTTGGCGGTGTCGATGAGCCGATACCCGTTGGCCAGGGCGTCGAGGACGGCCTGCTCGGCCTCGGCGGGCTGCATGAGGAAGGTGCCGATCCCGGCCAGAGGGGCCTTGGTTGAGTTGTTCAACATGATGAATTCCATACTTGATTCCTCCCGGTTTTGATTTGACTCAAGTGTAGCATAGCCCGAGGAAAAAGTACAATGCCGGTTGCACATGGTGCTATAACCTGATATTATACTGGGGAGGAGCAAAAGGGGTCCTTTTGCTCCACGGGATTTCCGCCGCGGCGAAGGTACTGCTGCCCGCCCCTGTGGGCGCCCCGCCCATTGACCGGGTTTCGGTGCCTGTTTCCGACGAGGCGGCGGCCATTCAGTTCTACGTATGCGCCTTGAAAAAGAACCGCCGGCTCTTCGACAGCATCGAGGGTCGGGTGGCAGAAATAGGCGGTCTGGTCCGGGAACGGAGCGGAGAGGTGTGAGGCACCTCACAAATTTGGGACAAAACACACACGAGGTTTTCTGATCAAACTCTCGACTTTCATGAGTAAAACGTGGCCCTGAGAAAAATCCGTCGCGTGATTTTGAAATAGGGTCCGAAAACCATCCCGGTTTTCTCCTATAGGTAGAGGGAAGGCGGGATCATCCTTTGAATCCATAGCACCTGCTTCGGCGGGTGCTTTTTGCTTTCAAAAAGCTGAGAAAAATAAGTTCTCTGACCCAAAAACTACTCCCACTTTTTTCAAAGTGGGAGCTGTATTCACAATGCGAAACGGAGGTGAGATTCAACACAATCGTCCGCCCATCCACCCATCGACCCAAGAAAGGAGACTGTATGAAAGAAATCCAAGGAACGATAATCATTGGGATCGACCGCGGCTATGGCAACACGAAAGCCGTCAGCCGTTGATTTCCCACCAGCATCTTGGCCTACGACACCGAGCCGCTGTTCACCCGGGACATGCTGGAGTACGAGGGAAGGTACTACTTGATCGGGGAGGGCCACAAGGAGTTTATCGGGGAGAAAACCCAGGACGAGGACTTCTACCTGCTGACTTTGGTGGCCATCGCCAAGGAGCTGCACGACGCCGGACTCACCGAGGCCGACGTGCTGCTGGCGGTGGGGCTGCCCCTCACCTGGACCTCCGGCCAGAAGGAGCAGTTTGCGGCCTACCTCACCCGAAAGGAGGAGGTCCATTTCATCTGGCAGCATCAGGAGTACAACGTCAGCATTGTGGGGGCCAGGGTCTACCCCCAGGGCTATGCCGCCATTGCTGAGATCGCCAGCACTATGACAGGGCTGAACCTGGTGGCCGACATCGGCAACGGCACCATGAATGTGCTGTTCATCAACGATGGGCGGCCCCAATCTGGGAGAATGTTCACCGAGAAGTTCGGGACGTACCAGTGCACCCTGGCGGTGCGGGAAGCTTTCCTCCGGCAGAACCAGCGGGAGGTGCCGGATTCGGTTATCGAGAAGGTGCTCATCGACGGCAAGGCCAACATTGCCGCCCCAGATCTGAAGCTCATCCGCAGCGTGGCGGCGGAGTACGTGTCGGACATTTTCCGCCGGCTCCGGGAGCACGGCTATGATGAGAACACCATGACGCTGTACGTCACCGGAGGGGGTGGATGCCTGGTGAAGAACTTTGGGAAGTACAGCAAAGCCAGAACCGTGTTCGTGGAGGACATCTGCGCCGCCGCCAAGGGGTATGAGTATATGGCCGCCGCACAACTGAAAGCCGGTGAGGCCCGGTGAAAGCAAACGAATACCGACTCAACGTTCGATTCGACCTCACAGATGACAACCAGAGGGAAACAGCCGAGTTCCTAAAACGCTTGGACACCAAGACTTTCGGTTCCATCAACCGCTTCGTGATCAGTGCGGTTGCAGAAAAGATTCAGCAGCTTTCCACTCCGGTGACCAGAGATTTCACGCTGGAGGATATCCGGCGGCTGTTTCGGGAAGAAACAGCGGGTCTGGCTATTGCCGAGGCTCCCTCTCAGCCGGTTATCGTCTCCCCTGCAGAGCTGACCGAGGAGCAGCGTCAGAAAAACATGGATCTGGTGCTGGATGCACTAGACTTCTTTGAGTGATGCCAAAGGCTCCCATTCTGGCAGTATTCCACCAAAATCATTGCTCGCCTTACTGCCACATCACTGCCACGAAAAACAGCCCGAAAGAGCCGGATGGGACAGGCCCACCGAAGGTGCAAAATACACCGTCCTAGCCTGGCCCTTTCGGGCGGCACGCTTTCGGCACAAAAATCCCTGGACTTCTCCCAAATGGCACGAAAACCAGCCCTTTTGGCACGTCAGAAATTCTCCAGGAAATCCAGAGCTGCCTAGGCGCTCCGTTCCCGCTGCTCTTCGGTCAACTCGATGGGAACCTGCAAGGTCGGAACGTCTGTCATCATCGGCTGAAAGGCGAAGCCTTCCTCATGCAGCAGCTCCCGGATCTGTTCCAGCAGCCGGGCGTTGGGGTCTTCGTCCCGGTTCTTCAAATAGGCCAGGATCGCTGCCACCACAAAGGCATTCTGGGAACGGAACTCCTTCTTGTCCAGGTGCTGCAGATGCTCCGCGGCCTTGCGTTGCTCCGGGTCCTCCAGATTCAGCCGCACGTTGATCCGATACTCGCTCATTTCCCGGCCCTCAACTGAGCCTCGGCCAGGAATTCATACCCCTTGGCAGCGGCGCAGAGTTCCTCCACGAACACCGTGCGGCTCCTGCTGAACTTGCCAAAGTTGCGGACCAGGCACCCGCCCCCGCCGGTGACGTACAGCGTCATGGTGTTCTCGTCGTAGCCGTGCTCCCGGAGCCGGCGGAAGATGTCGGCCACGTACTCCGCCGCCACGCTGCGGATGAGCTTCAGGTCTCCTGCGGCAATGTTGGCTTTGCCGTCGATGAGCACTTTCTCGATAATGGAGTCCGGCACCTCCCGTTGATTCTGGCGGAGGAACGCCTCCCGCACGGCCAGGGTGCACTGGTACGTCCCGAACTTCTCCGTGAACATTCTTCCAGATTGGGGGCGGCCGTCATTGATGAACAGAACGTTCATGGTGCCGTTGCCGATGTCTGCCACCAGGTTGAGCCCCGTCATGGTGCTGGCGATCTCCGCGATGGCGGCATAGCCCTGGGGGTAAACCTTGGCCCCCACAATATGAACGTGGTACTCCTGCCGCTGCCAGGTAAAGATCACCTCCTTGTTCCGGGTGAGGTAGGCCGCGAACTGCTCCTTCTGCCCGGCAGTCCAGGTGAGGGGCAGCCCCACCGCCAGCAGCACGTCGGCTTCGGAAAGGCCGGCATCGTGCAGCTCCATAGCAATGGCCACCAGGGTCAGCAGGTAGAAGTCCTCGTCCTGGGTCTTTTCCCCGATGAACTCCTTGTGGCCCTCGCCGATCAGGTAGTATCTGCCCTCGTACTCCAGCATCTCCCGGGTGAACAGCGGCTCGCTGTCGTAGGCCAGGATGCCGGTGGGGAAGCAGTGGCCGGCGGTTTTCGTGTTCCCATAGCCATTGTCTACCCCGATGATGGTCGTTCCGTTGAGTTCTTTCATTTGCATTCTCCTTTCTTGGGTCGATGGGTGGATGGACGGACGGTTTTGCTTGACATCACCTCCGTTTCGCAGTGTGAACACTGCTCCCACTTTCAAAAAGTGGGAGCGGTGTTTTTATGACGGAAACCTCCTTTCTTCTTTGCTCCTAGACAGCAAAAAGCACCTGCCGAAGCAGGTGCTATGGATTCAAAGGATGATCAAGCTTTCCCTCTACCTATGGGAGAAATCTGGATTGTTTTTCGGAACCTTTTTCAAAATCACGCGACAGATTTTTTCTCCGGGGTTTCCGCTTTTTGCCGAAATCCCAGAGGCTCCCCGGAAAATTTCTCATACGCTTCCCCAATCTTCCGGATTCGTTTCAGCACGGCGCTGTGGGTTTTGTAGCCCACCCGTTCCGCGATCTCCTGGTGGGTCCAACCCTCCATCCGCAGCCGGAGGATTTCCCGATCCTTCTCGGACAGCGCAGCCATAAAGGCAGCCACGTCGATCTCTGCCGTAACCTGCTCCTCCACTTGGATCCGCTCATCCTCCACGTCCCTGGGAGTGAATTCCCGTTCCGGGTCGTAGGCCTTTTCTCCGCGGTCCAGCCACTTGAAGCCGTTTTTCCATTGCTCCAGAGAGGTTTCCGGGTGCCGGGTACGGCGGTGGTACCAATCCCGAAAAAAGTTCTCCCTGGGGTGGCTGATCCGGGAGTCATAGTCCTCAAAGCAGCGGTGGCGCTTTACGTACTCCAGCACGTCGTCCATGTGGTATTTTTCCAGCGTCATGGGAACGATCTTTGAAAAAAGGAGATGGAACTCCTCGTTGGAAACAAATCCCATGTGTTCTCGGGCTCCCTGCTCATAGAGCTCCTCCACCGAGGGAAGAACCCCTTCTTCGGTCATCACTTCGACCCATTTCAGGGAGTGTGCGAAAATCCACGCAGGATCGAAACCGGAGTAAGCCTCCATGTAGCCCTTGACGCCTATATACGGCCACGCCAGCCAGGCATACCCATCTATTATGGCTTGCAGGAACAGCTTGTTTTCCACGGCCCTGAGTGCTTTCCAGCTATGGACGACCTCGTCCAGGCTTCGTGGAATTTCCTGCAACTGTTGGGGAAACTGATCCAGCAGGTCCTTGGGGATAAAGTAGAAGGCCGGCAGCAGTTCCGCGTTTTCGATCTGGTGGAAAGCTCCACCCTTTTGTTCCAAGTACAGCGCCATCTTTTCCTCCCATTAAGAGAGGACATTTGCAACTGCAAAATGTTCCAGCTTTTTCAAATTCTTTTTCTGCACGATCCCCACCGCAGACCTCCTACTGATAGGGGATATGGAAACAAGGGAATTGTTCCGAAAACTCGAAAATATTTTCGACCAGCCAATTATAGAATATATGTTCGCCTTTGTCAAGTAAAAAAGACCTGCCTGAAACAGCAGGTCTCAGCCAAAAACGACAAGCATCGGCACGGGGTCAAGATTATTCACATGAGCAAAACATAGAACTGCGGTTTTTATACGATGTACAAAGTAGCATCCTCTGAAAACCGCTTGGCACATAGGCTTTTGCGGGCAGCGGGTGTATTTTTGCTTATATGTGATTTTCCTGAAAGCCTGTTTTGTCACCGGGATTGAGTGCAATGGACACGATAACAAATTAGAAAAAGAGGGCTGTATCGTTATGGAGTCCATCGTATCAGGATATGGCGACAAGTACGATGTCCTGGGCAAGGTGACCAAGGAACTTCTGACGACCCCGATGCCGGCCGCTTATGACGAGCAAACCTAGTTGGAGATGCTTTTCGTGAAACACGGTGCGCTGACCATGCGGGAAATGATCCAGAACGGAGATGCTCTTTCCAGCGATGGATGAGGGCCTCCATTTTCGCGTACTATCTCCACCGCATTTCTTTCGGTCTTTATTTGTTCTGAATTTTCAAGTATAATAATAGCAACTTCAATCTTGTCTCAATGTTGACTTGCTATTTTTATTTACAAGTGGGAGGTGTCAGGATGAAGCTTCTTCTTGCAGAAGATGAAAAACGCATGGCGTCGGCACTTGTAGAACTGCTGCGCCTTGAAAAATACGATGTGGATCACGTTGCGGATGGTGCGGCTGCGCGTATGGCATTAGGAAGCAACCTCTATGACGCAGCCATTATTGACGTGATGATGCCCCAGATGAACGGCTTTGACGTGGTGCGCAGCGCACGGAGGAAGGGCGTGAAAACGCCGGTTCTCATGCTCACGGCGAAGAGCGGGTTGGACGATAAAGTCACCGGTCTCGACAGCGGCGCGGACGACTATTTGACAAAGCCGTTTCAGACGCGGGAACTGCTTGCCCGTGTCCGCGCCCTCTGCCGTCGCAACATCCGCTCGCAGGACGAAAGCCTGCGCTTCGGTGATTTGTCGCTGGATACGGCAACCGCAACGCTGACCTGTATCAAAACCGGGCAAAGCGTCCGTCTGGGCGAGAAGGAGCTGCGGATCATGGAATATATGCTTGCCAATCAGGGGCAAATTCTGAGCCGTGAACAGCTTGCCGTAAAGATTTGGGGCTATGAAAACGACGCCGAATATAACAACGTGGAGGTTTATATGTCTTTCACCAGAAAAAAGCTTGCGTTTATCGGGTCAAAGACAGCGATCAAGGCCGTGCGCGGGATCGGCTATGAATTGAGGTGCGAGGATGTTTCGTAAATCAAGGAAGAAAATCGTCGCCTCAATCATGGGTACGCTGATCCTGCTGCTTGCCGTTACACTGACCGTGATCGTTCTTTCCACGTATTATGAGAACCGAAAAGAGAGCGAAGAAATGCTGGATCGCTATGTAGCGCTGTACTCTCTGGAAAATCCGCCGGGTGAAGAACCTGATATCCCGCACGGCCCCGACGGGCAAGGCCCACCGGAGGAGTCATCGGTGTTTCGTCTGTCCACCTTCTATTCCACTGCGATCTCAGAGCAAGGTGAGATCCTCTCCATTGACGTCGGTCAAAACGGTCTCTACAGGGAAAGCGAGCTCGTTGAGATTGCGGAAGACATTCTGACAGCGGGCGGCAGCTCCGGGACGATCGGAAATCTCCTGTACCGGGTGGAAGTCAGAGACGGCTATACGCTGGTCGCCTTTATGGACAACACGGTTGTCAGCGAAGGCCTCTTGTCTCTGACCCGTCACACGCTGATTGCAGGCGGGATTGCATTGATCGTGCTGTTTTTCGTTGCTGTCTTCTTATCCCGCAGAATCATAATGCCTCTGGAGGAAAACGATCAGCGACAGAAGCAATTTGTCTCCGACGCAGGACATGAGCTGAAAACCCCTGTTGCCGTGATTTCCACCAATGCCGAGCTCTTGTCCCGGCAGTTAGGCGCCAATAAATGGCTGGATAATATCCGCTATGAAAACGAACGCATGGGGGATCTGGTCACGCAGCTCCTTAATCTTTCCCGTGCGGAAAATGCACAGGTTCAGACGGAAGAACTGGATCTGTCCCGCCTGGTTACCGGAGAAGCACTGCCCTTTGAAAGTGTGGCTTTCGAGAATGGGCTCTCCATCCGAGGCAAAATTGACGACGGTATCACGCTTCAGGGAAACCGGACGCAGCTGTCCCAGCTCGTTTCGATCCTTCTGGACAATGCCATCCGCCATGCGGAAGGAGGCAATGAGATCGGCCTTTCCCTTCACAGGCAAGGACGGCATGCTGTGCTTACGGTAGAGAACAGCGGGAAGGAAATACCACCGGAACAGCAGGCACGGTTATTTGAACGGTTTTATCGGCTCGACGAAGTGCGCAATACCGATGGCAACCATTACGGGCTCGGGCTTGCCATTGCCAGGGCCATTTCGGAAGCGCATGGCGGAAGCATATCTGTCACCTGCCGAGATGGAAAAGTCGTATTTGCGGTTTCACTTCCCTTGAAAAATAATCCGTCTGTTTCAATGTAGTTTCAAGAAACCTCCTGTAAGATGATGTCATCATCAATACGGGAGGTTTTTCTGTATGAATAAATCAAAAAAGCTGCTCGCGCTTTTGCTGGCCCTGACGCTCGTGGTCAGCCTGTGCGCTTGCAGCAATAACACATCGAATGCTACGAGCAGCAGTTCCGAGCTTCCGACTGAAAGCAGTGAGCCGAACAGCAACTCAGATGTGCCGAGCGAAAGCAGTGTGCCGAACGGCACAGACACGACAGTCATTACTGTTGACAGCGCGGATAAGGCAGAGATCGAATCTGCGCTGAATCTAGCCAACATCAAGCCCGATTGGACGTATTCCGAGAATGCGGACGCCTGGACAATGGCCATCGTCACAGCGGTGACCAATGCCGAGCTGCCGGATTATCAGGGCGTTTCCGTCTGCGTTCCCGGCGCTTACGTGAAGGGCGTGGATACGGACGGCGACGGCATGGCGGACGCAACCAGCGGCACAGCCTCCGGTAATCTGGTCATTGACTATGATGCCAGGGTCACCAGCACCAACGGTCAGGTCTATACGGCGGCTACCGCTCCCGTGATCGTGAACACCGGCGCTGCCGGGTATTCCTCTCAATCCAATCAGTCGGCGGGAACGACCTATGCGGCCGAAGGATATATCAACGTGGCCTGCGGCAACCGGGGAAAGCAGAGCACGCTCTCTGACAGCACCTATACCGGCGACGCGCCGTCCTGCCTGGTGGATCAGAAAAACGCGGTTCGCTTCGTGAAGTTCAATATCCTGCTTGGCAACCTCCCCGGCAGCGTGGATTATTTCGTCTCTACGGGCGGTTCCGGCGGCGGTGCGCATGCCACCATGCTGGCAGCGACCTCTGATAACCCCGATTTCTATGATTATGAAATCGCGCAGGGCGCTGTGGGCGTCTATAAGAGCTCTGACGGAAGCTATTCCACCACCGTTACCATCGACGGCAGCGAGGTCGCCCTCTCCGACGGCATGTGGGGCTGCATGGCATATTCGGCGATCACCTCCCTAGCGGAGGCGGATATGGCGCTTGCCTTCGAATATTACCTTGATCCTACCTACAGCTTCAATACGGATTTCCAGAAGCAGACGGCTGCCTATCTTGCCGCCGAGTATATGGAGTACATCAATGGAAAGAATCTTTCTGTGAAGGAAGCAGACGTCGATTTCGACCTGAACGGCGACGGCGATACCGATGATACTGTTGCGCTTACCATCGAGTATGACGCCAGCGGCTACAGCGACACCAACGGCTATTACGGCACCTATGTGGATCTGTATCTGTCCGAGTTTGAGCAGAGCCTTGGCGATTATATCGCCCGCCTCGCTTATGCGGAGGACTGGACGTGGTTTGACGCCAGCGGAAATGCGCTGTCTGACAGCGAAGTCGCTGCCATGACCGACGCTGACAGAGCAGAGGCGTTCATTTCCGGTGCCTATGCCAAGGGCAGCACTGGCAGTACCTCCGGCGGTATGCAGGGCGGCCCCGGCGGAAACGGCGGTCCCGGCGGCGATTCTGCGGGCGGACCTCCCGACATGAGCGGCGACGGCCCCAGCGGCGACAGCGCAGGCGGTCCTCCGGACATGAACGGCGGCTCCACGGAAGAGGTCGGCACGCCGGACTCTGGTACGACCCAGTCCGCCAGCAGCAAGACCGACTCTGCCAACTATGCTTCCTTTGACGAAATGCTGGCTGCATATCAGGCGGATATCGCCGAGATCGAGGCTGGCGATGCCTACGGCAATTACATCGTAGAGTTGTACAATCCGATCAACTATATCGGCGCGGATGGGACGAACGATCCCACTTGGGCGAGAATCCTGATGGGGGCCTCCGAGGGCGACATCTCCATGCTCAACTCTCTCAATCTGCAGATCGCCTGGCTCAACGCCGGTACCGATGCGGAGATCGAATGGCAGTGGAACGGCGGACACGTCCCGTCCGAGATCTTTGGCGATTCGCTGGCCCTGTATGTGGATACCATGTACGGCAAGTATGTGGATGGCGCTGTGCAGGTAAGCAAAGCTGCAGCCACCGGGCAGACTGCAAACGGAACTGCAACGGAAGCTACCGGCACCGATCTGTCAGGCTGGGTAAACTATGACAGCGCAAACGGTATTACGATGACGCTTGCCGGAGCCGCTAACTACCGCACCTCCGTCGCAAGCAAGGCCATCCCCGGCTTTGACGTGATGGACTACGGTCAGGAGGATTACGTCTTCGGCAGCAGCACCGCCGATGCGCGGCACTGGAACAAATATGTGCTGAAGGTGTTTGAAGAAAACAAGGATAAGCTGTCCACTCTGTTTAACGCTGGATCATAAGAATAAATGATTTACGGGCGCCATCAGGTGTAGAGCCTCATGGCGTCCGCTGTATTTTTGCATATCAATTTTTGGATGCGAAAAATAATAAACGACAGGAGTGATAACCATGGAGAGACGCAATATTATTTTCATGTTAAGGAACTAGGATCAAGAGGGCTGCATTCAAAGCAGAAAACTCTCATTTCGGATCGTATCGTCGGTGTGCCGGTGATGTGGTCAACTATACGCTCAGCCCGATGATTCTCGGATTGAAAACAAAGGATCGACCGGGTTTGGTCGATCCCTTGGCGTATTATCTCGAAAGGCGTACTTGACTTCTGCTTTGATGCAGCGCCGTATACCTGACCGGTGCTTACTGTGCAATGGGAGGGAGAGACCGAACTCCCTCTCTACCCTATTAATCATTTATCATTTCCCGATAGACGATCTCCTCCGCCCGCTGACGGATATTGTTCAGGCTTCCGATCCAGGCCATCTGATCACGGGCCTTTAGTTCCTCGGTAACGCCCTCCTGTTCTGCCATCTGAGTAATCAGTAGCTCCCTCATTTCACGGGCTTGCCGATCCACCTCTTCCAGGTGGGCGTTGAGCTTGCCGGCCAGCTGCAATGCGGTGTAGATGGGGCGGCGGTGCTGACGAAGGTATTCTTTCCTCCGAGTGCCCCACACTCCAATTTGAGGGGACTCTGGAGTGGCCACATTGGGAATCAAGTATCCATTCTCCTCGTGATAGGTCAGCTTCA
>ERZ842401.7847-NODE-7847-length-10747-cov-6.912364_pt1 | contig 10747 bp, 11 predicted proteins | sample MGYA00521270_ERZ842401 | MGnify/ENA primary metagenome ERZ842401 (study PRJEB31892, sample SAMEA3878208) | bioreactor metagenome | biome: Moose rumen | place: Sweden | collected 2011-10 | study: EMG produced TPA metagenomics assembly of the PRJEB12797 data set... | reverse complement strand
AACTGCCTGTCAGACTTCCCTCAACTGGGGACACGTCACTCCCGTCAACAAACGTAATGCTGTCAATCTGCTCTGTCGCCACATCGCTATGCCCTCCACCTTTATGATGGATGCGTATATGCGTCTGGGCCAACTGTTGGTACAACAGAGAGAAATCAAAGCGATAACGATGACACCTCTCATTTCAATTTCCTCCAATAAGGCATTAGACCTTCAATGATAACCGTTCCAACTTCCCCAAGAGTGACGGGGTCTGTCCACTTGATATTTCTCAGGAAAGCTCTCCACTGAATCTGCCGTTTCTCATTCTCGTAGAAAGCAGCCTCAAACAGAGGATGATTCTCCTTGTAAACAGTCCCCCTGTTCTTGAAAGTATGTGTTATGGCTTCTTGCAGCAGGACAGGGTTCACGTCCCCTGTGGTTAATATGCGGCTGACATCAAAGAAATCCTTCATCCGGCTGTTATCTACAGACAGTGAAATCATTGCCTCGAACTTCTCGGCCACCACCGTTTCGAGAGAGTAGGCAAGCACAGACACTTTAGGAACATCCTTCAGCAGAACTGGATAGTCAAGGCTTTGGGGCATCGGGACCACTACGTCGCCAAAGCCAATGTCTATCGAAATCTTCTGTCTGATGGTATCCAGCGCAGCAAGAATCGTCAGGCGTACGCCATGATACTCCTTGTCCTCTGTGATGTTGACAGCCTCTATATGCTCGCCGTCAAACACCACGCCATCGGTTTCGCATGGAATGGAAACAATCTTACAGAATACAGATTTTACAAAGTCTGAATCGTTGTTGATGTGTCTTCCCAAGAAATCGATATCCTTCGTAGGCCGCGACTTTTCCTGTTGATGGGCATAAAGCAGTGCCCCGCCTTTCAGGTAGAGATTGTCATGGAAAGTACTCTGCGAAACTCTGTACAGCAGCCGCTCCTGGAGATAGCGCACAAGCAAGGTCATGAACGGTATGCCTTCTTCCTTCGAAAGATTCAGCAGACGGGTTCTTACCGACTTCCCGTAGTTCTTCATGGTCTTGGTCATAGCAGATAGATTATAAGGTTGCTTAATGTCGTGTCTATCCGCATCTTTCTGGCATAGTCATGGAGCCGTTCCAGATTCCTGTCCGACCGTCGGAGATAGTTCTTCAGTATTTCGGAACTCACGTCAAGCCCTATCTTGTTGCGGAACTTCACGGCATCGCAGACCGACTTCTCCATATCATAAATCTTCACTGTGTATCCGTCGATAACCGCATTGCTCACCCCCAGTTCGTACACACCCTGCGTCCAGTAATATAGAATGATGGGTGGATAGTCTGGCAGTCGCACCTTCCTGTTTTTTTCTATAGCCACACAGATGCCTGGCGGCAGTTTCGTTGTCAAGTCGTAGTGTTCCCAGGCCGTGAACATACATACGACCCCATCAGGTACAAGCCGCCCAATGTCTGCCATCGGCTTTGCCATCTCATCGGGCAAGGCATACACACCTGTCCTCACACGCACCACGTTGCCCCGCTCCACCTCCATCAGCAGTTGGTCGTACATTGCGCGGCTGCCAATATCTTTCGTGGCGATATATCCGCCCTGTTGACTCATCAGTGTCTTTACGTCCATTTTATCACTCTTTAGGAATACTGCGTGCAAAGTTACCGCTTTTTTTTGAATTAGCGGTGATTTTTGAGGTTTTTTTGATGGATTCTCTCATTCCACCTCCACCTTATAGCCCACGATGCCATTCGTGTCTGCCATATATTTCTGAATGTAGGTCGTGCCTCGGCTCACCCCTTGCAGTTTCCCGTCGATGATGCTGACGATGACTCCATCGGCAAAGACGAACCTATCATAACCACCACATCCCAAAGGCTCACCACCCGCTTGTAGATGAAGCACCTCCGGCTGTAGCCGGTAGTAGGTGAAACGCCCCATCCTCGTCATCACGTCGAGGGCATTCTCTGTCAGTGCCATCACGAACCAGTTGTAGCGACGGTTGTACCCAAAGCCGTTCGACTGCAAGGTAAGCATCGCTCCTACCTGTGCATACCACCCGTATGCCATCGTGTCGAAGCCATACGTGAAGTATTTTCTGCTTAGTCAAGCGGTATTAGACGAACGGCATAGCCAGTTAGGTCTTATCGCTATATTATACTTTCTCTCGCTATACCAAAGTCTATCTTGCGATTATTGTAACACAATAACTTTTGCAGAAGAATTATCCATATCAGGCATAGTGTGTCCAACAGAAGCTCCTATGTAGGTAGGGTCGCAGACCACAAAACGACTACCGTTTACTTGTATGTAGTCACCGCTTACATGCTCCGTAAAGCATACAGCAGAGGCCAAATGGCCAGGATAGTAAATTAGAATGCATTTCAATCCCAACAAGTCTCGTACTAACCGCGTAAATAGGATTGAGCGATCCTCACAATCGCAATAAGGATAATACAAGGTTTCGTCGGGAAAGAAAGCCCTGTCACCTCCCCATACTTTATCATCATATTCATAAACGAAGGCCGTCTGTACCCAATTCAGCAATCGTTCAACAGCATCGAGTTGTGAATGTCCGCCAATAAACCTGCGGAGCTGGGGATATAATTCACTTTGTGCCTCCTGACATATAGGTGTGTTGGCATACATCGCCCAACGGGTCATAAAGTTTCCACCAACCTCTGACGTGGGATATGAATTGAAGAACGACAGAAGATTCTTGTTCTCGCTTACCTGTACAGACATTTCGGGGTAGCGCTTAGATGTCAAAGTTCTCGCCGGTGATGCAGAGAATGATACTTGTGGCTCGTTGGATACCCACAACGACAGAGACTGTTCCTTAGGATACTTTGCCGCATTGATTTGAATCTGCCCTGTGTTCTTCGACATGGCAAAGAACTTCTCGCCGTCACAATTATAATAAGGTGTATTGTAAACATTGTGTTGACTGGCATAGAGCATCTGCAGTTTTCCCCCTGCCTGGCCTAATCGCATCTTGTACCCCGACTGACTAAAAATGTAGGCCATCAGCAGAGTCGCCTCGTTAGTGTTTGCACCACAGTAGCTGTTGCCTAATGACTGTAGCATCATCAGGTAGGCCCAGTCACAAAGTTTCAGGCTGGAGCGTAGCTTGACACAATCTATAATCATGTTGTTAAAGCGCGGGTCACATAGTCTTTCCCACGCATCAGCCACAGCATTTTCACTTGTGCCTGAAAGGGTGACACCCCCACCTTTTGGCTTCCTTACCTGTAAAGACGTTCCGAGATAAGAGAAAGTCAAGTACTGAGGATTGTTGTCAGGAACTTCTTGCACAGGAGCAATAGGAGTTGGATTCCCATTGCCCCGAATCGGGCTTACGACACCATCAATATTCAATCGATTGTCCTGCTTATCACGGCGGGCATCCTCATCAGACATGCTGATAGGACTGACAGGCTTCGCATCCCTGTCTGGTAATGTCAGTCCACGGAATGAATTGAAGTCTTTCCATTTCTCTCTTGTCTTACTGACATATTCAGCATTCAGTTTTTGCCGATAGTCATTGAAATTGTTCGCACGGCCTTGGTTGAAGGCGGACGCATTGCCGCCTCCAACGTTTTGACGTGTGCCGTTGAATGCATCCCTTACCTGTCCATGTACAAGGCTTACATAGGCAAGTAACATGACACATAAGAATATGTGTTTCGTCATTATCTTACTAACCAATTCTCTCTAACTGTCAATGCTTTCTGGTTCTGCCCAAAGGCTACACCAATAGCGCGGATGGCCTCTATCTTTGCTTTCTCCAGCATCACAGAGTCGCGCATCAGTTCCTTGGAGAACTCCCAGTCGTCCCCGATACGTGTGCGGATGGTCTCGGCCAAGGCGAGGGCATCGTCCCAGCACGACGAAGCGGGGTCGATGGAGGCGAGGTATGCTCCTGCGAGAGCGGCCCCCTCCTTATCCTGACTTGCGTTCCAAATGGCGCGTGCCTTGTTCACTTTCACAGCGCAGTCATAATCCACATATTGCTGGTAGATTTCAAGCATACAGCGTTCCACTTCCGGATACTTGCTACAACAAATAGGGACAGAAGTCAACAGACAAAGAGCCTCCTCATATTCACGCCGAATAGAAAAACCGCGAGCTTGACTAAGGATGTTCGGAATCTGTGTCTCATAATAATCGTTTACCTTGCGCTTGGCATCTTTCAGGAATTTCTGTATCTGTGCGTTGTTTGTACTGATACTGCCAAACGCCGCTGTATAGGCTTTCGATTCGTTACGACCGGCACCATTAAGAACAATTGATGTAGAGGCAAATTTGTCGCCAGTATAATTGTTGCCGACATATAGTTCAAGCTCACTGGTAAGCGTCACCAAAGGGCGAAGTCCGCTCGTCACTTCTTTGGAGCCTTCTGTCAGGTTTGCCACGACACTGAAATTCGCGAACTGCGCCCCTCCGTCCATGCCGTTTTGCGTAACTATCTGACGTAACCTTGATTCCAATTTCGATTGTGCCATTGGCGCAAGCGAGTCAACCTGCTCGGGTACCAATACCATCATTGGTATGACGCAGTCGTTCTGTGCCTTCATTGGGAAGGTGCAGAAAGCAACCATTGCGATTATCAATATTACTTTCTTCATATTTTGTTTCCTCCTTATCTTATATAAATGTTGACTTTACCTAAACCGCGAATTTTGTAATCTGCAGAAACGCCATTTCCCTCAAGGAAGTTGACAAGTTTCTGAGCAATATCTTTGGCTCCCTGCTTACGCTGACGGCCTCGTATGGTCACTTGAAGTGGTATATATATACCTTTATAACTCATAAATGTATTACCGCTTTGTACTCTCTCTGTACCATTGCCGTCTACCGTGTTATCATAAATGAAATCCTCTATCTGTTCACGAAGCGTATACTGACCGACCTTACTGTTCATATTGAAAGACGATGTAGAAGTAGTTTTTATCTCTAATGCCACCATCCGCCCGTTTTCCACCATATTTTCATAATATTTTAGCAAACTTGCAGTAAATGGTGCCATATTTTCAAACACAGCTTCTCGCAACAGAACAACAGGATTGGCTGAAGTAGACCCTTTTCCCAATCCAGAGACTGGCGCAAAATCCCTGCTTGTGTAAGCATCTGTTCCTTTCAGAACGTATGACACGCGATATTCGGGGCCATTCTTCACCAAATCGAACTGCACTTTAACAAGAATGTCGGCTTCAGAATTACGGATAATGGCTTCATCCACGCTTTCAGACTCATCACCTGCGTTAGCTGCTGCCATTGCTGCATCTGCCTTTGCATTGTTGATGGCTTCTATCAAGTCAATAATAACAATTTTTTTGTTGACATCAGCCTCCATTATCTGCTGGGCAATTTGTGCAAGTACAGCATGCAATGTCGGATCTTCCGTGAGTGCCCGCTCATAGTCGGGAATGGTCTCCGTGATTCCGTTATTGTTGAACTGCTGCGTAAAGCCATGACTAACGCAATAAATCTTGTCGGGAACTACCATTACGTGTGGTGGTGTCATCGCCTTTTGTGCCAAACTGCTGCCCCCCATCATTAGTAGGGATGCCCAAATCATAAATATCTTTTTCATTGATTCACGCTTTCTTTTTTTATTTGACTATAATGTTATCACTTATGAAACGCTGCCGGAGGGCAGAGCGGTTAACGGTCACTATGATACCAAAAGTTTGTGTGCCGTCACCATAATGTCTTTGCATTGCCGACTTCTTTTGATTTGAGGATGACACATATTCTTTATATGCGCCACCATCGGCAAAGAACAAGTCGAAATAGTCTTCATATTTCTTGCGGGCATTAGCCTCGTCAACAATCGGATATGCATTGCATTCTCCACTTCCGGCCTGGATGCCGGTGAATACCATGTCGTAGACAGCCTTCTTCTTGGCTTGTTCAATGGCATCGGCACGGTTACGCCCTGAGGCCCATACTCTTAGTGTCTGACTGCCATCCATGCTTTTGCCGAGACATTCGGTGGAATAGCTGTGAAAAGCCGTCGTCGTCACTTCCTTACTCTTGCAACCACTCAAAGCCACGAGGACAATGGCGGTAATGAATAATATTTGCTTCTTCATTTTGCTTGAAAGTTTTAGAATTCATAACCAAGTTTCAGCAGCGCACCGCTATAATCAGTTGTATGCTCAGGATAGGCTTTCAGATGACGTAGCGTATAGCCTACATTTACCAAGAAAGCATTACGCTTCTCACCAATGCGAAGTCCGATAGAAGGAGTAAGGAAGAATCCGTCAGGGATAGTCGTTCCGACATTTACCGACCAATATGGAACTGTGCGTCGGATATCGTCTGAGAGGATGTTTCCACGTGCATTCACAAACAGCGGCATAGCCAGATGGTTCTTCGTGTCGCGCACATTGCTGCTGTTCGGATAATAAAGAACGCCAAGTCCAGCACCGACTTTCAGATACTGGTTGAAACGGTAGCCGCCCACGTATGATGCACCTGCCATTGCAACGTTCTTCATATTTTCCATTGCCGTGGAACCTCCACCAACCTCTATGGCACACCAGAATTTCACGTTGTCTTCGTCGGCAATGTTCTGGCTCCTTGTCGGTGGTTCAGGCATCCTTATGACGCGCTCCTGTGCGCAGATGTTTGCAAACACTGCAAACATTAACAATAACATAAACACTTTCTTCATAATTACCACAGATTTGAGAATCCTTGAATAATACCATTTTCCTCCAGATATTTCTGGAGTTGCTCTTTAGATACCGTCACCAATGCAGACGTTTCCGTCATCTTCGACTGCTTGTTCTTCATGACAGTCAACGATGAAGGGGTGATGGATGCATACCTGCTGTATGCGTTCTCACGCCAGAAAGCATCGAAAAATTCCTTCTTGGCCTTTTCAATGTTCGGGTCTTTGACGAGTGGCGGTTGTGCGCTGTATTCTTTCGCTGCCGTTACACCACGGAACATCACCCCATGTACGGCATACTGCTTTACCAAGTCCTCTGCTGCCTTTGAGGGCTTCTTTTTTGTCGAGACCACGATTCTTACCACGTAGTTCCCTCTGTTGTCAACTCCCTCACTCTGGATGGTATATTCCTGTGCATTGGCAACGATGCACCCCAGCGTGAGCATGATAGTCAATAAAACTTTCTTCATACGGTTAAATTTTAGAGTTTATAATTCCCTTAGCTGCAATCCTGGGGTATGTAAGTCGACAGACGCTTTTTTACAATAGAACATCGTTCCTTTTACACCAGGGTCAAAATATTGGTCAAATCTGATTTCTCTGTTGTTCCATGGCGAACCTGCCTGCGCAGTTCCTATGCGTTTGTAGCAAATTTGTCCGTGCTTGTCCTTATATGGTTGTACGATTTCATATTTCTTTCCATGTGACACTTCTTCTTTGCTGCCTATATGAGAATAAACTGTGGTACCTTCAAAATAGAACGGAGTACGGGGCTTGAAAATGGGGAATGTCTTAGCCAATTCCTTCATTCCCTTGTTGACACAACGTTCACAAACGTCAAGAATCACTTGATCTTCGTCATTCCAACTTCTGAGTATGGTCTTTGAACTCGTTGCTTTGTATTTCCCAACAAAGTCAAGTGTAAAGGCATACGAAGCATTATCAAATTTGTTTTTTCTGTCTTGTGCTTCTGAATAGGATGTTTGATAGTCGCACCAATAATCACGATACATCATTTGTGTCATGCTATCATCCCAACGAAGTTTGTAAAGATAGGCATTCATCTTTACCCTAAAGCCCCCAATATCTGCTACGACAGCTGTTGCGACCTGTCCAACAGCACTACCAGCATTCCAAGCATTAGCTGCATTTTGCTTTCGTCTGGCCTCATCATAGTCTCCTTGACGAGCCGCATTATATGCTTGCTGTTGATTGACAGCCCCCATTGTGGCAGCACCTACGCTTAACAGTGCCGTTCCAAATGCCGCCCATCCCGCTCCTTTCTTCTTGTCGATATAGTCCATGTCGCAAACAAGGACAAAAGTACTCTGAAGTAGTTCTATACCCTCGTCACGAAGCATATCCGTGCCTCGAACATTACCACGTGAGCGCTGATAGTCTGCATAGAAAGCACCATATCCGCCGCGTTCATGTATCAAGTCCATATTCATCCGTCCCGAATATGAATTTCTGTTGAACCATCTGCCAACTATCTTCTGGGCTACATAGTTGCTGCGCACAAGGCGGTCTATATCGCTTTTTGACTGTTTGCCTCGAACGCTAATCACTCGCAGGTCGCTAATGTTATGTTCGTTGTAGCGGGCAGGAAGCGGAAAGTTCCTGAACACACGTTCCATCGCGGCGGCATACTTCTTGTCGCGATGGGTAAGCAGAATGAGACAAAGAGAACTCCTTCGGTATTGGTCCTTATCAGAGAATCCTGACATTGAAATTGCTGCTGATGAGGAAGGATTGTTGACATCTCTTCTTTCTAATGAGATATTATTTGCAGCCTGTGAAGACTCTTGGGCAGTCGGATTGGTTGATGCCCGTGAGTCTGTTTGCGCGGCATTACCCCCTTGCGTCGGTGCCTTTTTTTGTTCAGCCTTTATCTTCTCTACCCTTTCTTTAGCTTCAGCAGGAATTTTCAAGGTGAAACCGGCATATACGAATTTATAGTTGTCGGGGTTGAGCTTCTTTAGTTCGTCCACAGTAAGGCCATACATAGTTGCTATGCTTTCCAAAGTCTCATTGGGCTGTATCTCATGATCAACAAGTTTATTAGATTGCGCGTTGACAAGAGACGGAATCAGCAACATAAGGGCTGAGACGACAAATAACCTAATCTTTGTTTTCATTTTGGCCTATTCTTTTACGAATTTTTGAGACGCTATTGCGAAACTATTGGTTAAGTTTCTATGTGCGGTTGTGTATGATGTTGAGATAGAGGAATTCTTTTTCCTTAACTTTCCAACCTTTTCCCTTATTTTGTCTGAAGCAAATTTGGGTTCTAAAATAACATTCCCGTTAAAGTCCAAAGCACCATAACTCTTTTCTTTCAAGCCATCTTTGTATTTAAGAAAATCCCCTTCACAAGTTAGTGATTCGCATTGTTTCATCGGAAAAAGCAATTCTCCAGATGCTGATATAACGCCCATTTTGTCATATTGAGTAACTATGAATCCGTTTAAGGTTTCGTCCCAAGTAATATTGTTGTATGCAATATCAGCAATAGGAGTACCGTCAAGACCTACAACTCCCTGTGTTCCACTTGGAGTGTACATCTTGATGAATGAGTTCTTTACAAATTCGTATTTGTTACACTTGTCAATCGGCACGATCTCCTTACCCGTTATATCAAAAAGCCCTACATTGCTGCCTGATTGTGCCTTTATATAAAAATTTTTCGACCCAGTGATATGTATGAATTTAAGTTCAGTAGTATATTTCGTGTCTAAAATGACCTTTCCATCAGCAGAGCATGCTCCGTAAAGATTATCTTTTTTAACCATAAAGCCTTCTACCTTGTCGGTGAGATTGACAGTACGGATTAAGCTGTATATGTTTGGAACAAGCGCAGAAGCCGTTTCAAAATCGGCCGCACCACATTTGTCATTTATATTTGTCAGAAGAATGTTTTTGCCATTCATCTTTGTCAAGTTAATAGCAGTGAACATACAAGGGAATTTTTCTGTTCCGTTTGGCATAACAACCCCCCATAGCTTACCTTTTCTACATTCGTACATATTGCTCTTATCCTTCAGTTCGTCATAATCAAAGGCGACTGTCGTTTTTAAATCGCTGTCAACAACACCATATTTTGTCCCTTTTCTTGCAATGGCGTGACCATAGTTGTTTTTTATGGATTCATAATTTATTTCATCAAATGGGCATGGCTGTATATACGTAAATGGCTTCCACTCGTATCCACTTGCGGGTTCCACAGGTTTAGTCGGTTTGGGATTCTCTGGCTTAACAGGTGCCGAATATAATCCACGTTCACTAATCACTTGATCTTCAAATGGCTGGTATTGAACAGCATTGACGGCGTTTTCCACTGCGGCTGCATTTGCCACCCCCTGAAGTACGGCTCCAAAAATACCACCACTACTTGATGTTGACTGATTCGCTCTTGCGTTTCTTTCAGCTATAGCCCTTGCATTCTGCCAACGTCTTTTGGCTTCAGCCTTTGCAGCACTAACCTGATTATTAAAATTCTTTAATGCGGCATCGTATTGGGCTTCAACCTTATTATAATAATCTAAGTCTCTATTGTAATTACGCATGTCGTCTTCCCATCGGTCATGGATGGCTTTCTTCTCGGCATCAAGCACACACAGATTAATCCAACTCTTATGCTTCTCGGTTTTTTCGACATTTGAACAAATCATTGTGCCATTTTTGTCACAAAAGCCCATTAATGTTTTTGTTCCAGCCTGATAAGTAACGAGATACCAGCCGCCACCTTCTGGCGAGTAGGTAACATTGTCATATTTGTTCTTCAGTCTTTCTTGAACAGCAGGGTCCTGTGCAACACAATATTGTGAAAAAAGCACAGTCCATAGTAACAACACTAATTTAAAAACAGAGAAGCAGTTGCCATTGAAATCAACTGACAATCTTCGCATTGAGATTGCCATTCGTAGATTTGCATAATTAGATTTAGTCATAATACAACTTCTAAGTATGTGCCTACGACCTCCCCAATTCAGCGTTAATAATATGTTTTTGGTTTGGAAATAAAAAAGACGTGGGAGTTTGTTCCTCCGCGCCTATCCCTGTTGTCAGGCTCTCGC
>ERZ842401.7845-NODE-7845-length-10747-cov-32.362421_pt1 | contig 10747 bp, 6 predicted proteins | sample MGYA00521270_ERZ842401 | MGnify/ENA primary metagenome ERZ842401 (study PRJEB31892, sample SAMEA3878208) | bioreactor metagenome | biome: Moose rumen | place: Sweden | collected 2011-10 | study: EMG produced TPA metagenomics assembly of the PRJEB12797 data set... | reverse complement strand
CTGTTGTAGAAAAGTGTTGATCTTATCCACAGACTCAAATGAGTCCATCTAAAATCATTTCAATACCAGTCAAATCATTACATACATCTTAACATATTTCAAAAGTTATACACAAAAGGTCTTTAGAAGTCCATATAATATCACAATTCAAGTCAAAAGGTTATTTCCGACCAAAATCACAGAATTTGCTTGATATAATTTACTGTCACCACAGATTGTGTATAATAAACATACGATCAAATAGAAAGGTGACTATATGCAATCCGATATTGTCTATCAAATGTATTTACAGATGTCAGACAATGAACGTAATGACTTCCTCCAGAAAGTATATAATGAGTTAGAACCTGTAACATCCTCCAACACCTTTGAATCTATCATTCTCGCAAAATCTAATCACCCATTACAGGACCGATCTTCATGCCCGCATTGTCAGTCCCTTAACTGCGTTAAAAACGGTCATAAAGACGGGTTACAGAGGTTCAGATGTAATGACTGCCATAAGACCTTTACATGGTCAAATAACACCATTTACTTTGGCTCTAAAAAGCCGTTTGAAACCTGGTCACTGTTTTGTGAGTGCCTTATGAACAAGTTTTCATTGAGGAGATGTTCAGAAGTATGTAAGATCAACCTTCATACCGCCTTTAACTGGCGTCACAAGGTTTTAGATGCACTTCAGAATATGCACAATGCAGTGGTTCTTAATGGGATCATCGAATCTGATGAGACTTTCTTTGGTCTGAGTTTTAAGGGTTCAAGACACCTTAACAGGGAACCTCATAGGAGGGGTTTAGCCGCTACTAAAAGGGGGTTATCGGCTGAAAAAGTATGTGTTCCCTGCTCAGTAAATCTGAACGGATATTCAATCGCTAAGATCACTAATCTTGGTAAGCCCTGTTTATTGGATTTACTGACTTTGTTCAGTAACCGCTTTGTTAAGGGCTCTATCCTCGTTACTGACAGTTTACCCGGCTATTCCTCAGTTGCCTTTGAGAACAATTTAACGCATATCAGGATCCCATCTGGAAAACACTCTCTGGGTGAGTTCAACATTCAGACTATAAATAGTTATCATAACGAGCTGAAAAGACTTGTTAATGGCAATTTTAAGGGCGTTGCCACCAAGTATCTTAATAACTATATTGTCTATCATAACTTCGTTAATCATGCGAAAGAAAGTTTTACCGACAAATTAGCAATCCTCAAAAATTTTGTATTCTCCACTGTGTGTAACACAAGAGGTTACAAGATTGTTATGAGAAATGCTGTGCCTGTTTGAGAACTAAAGGAAAATCAAAGTGATCAAAGATATTTTAGAAGCCAATGACAATGTAACACACAATCAGAAGGAATTAGAGGTTCTAAAACAATACTTTCCTGCCTGTTTTAAATCTGATGGCTCATTTGATATTACAAGATTTTCTGAGTTCCTTAAAGACAAGGTTAATATCACTCATGAGGGTTATGAACTTAAATTCCTCGGTAAAAGTTATGCTAAATTGCTTGCTTCATTGGATACTGAAACTGTAATAGTTCCGGATGAAGATCATAATTCATTACCTGAAAATAAAAACAGTCAGAATATCTATATAAGCGGTGATAATCTTGACGCCCTAAAACACCTGCTTAAATCCTATTCCGGGAAAGTTAAGTGTATCTATATCGATCCTCCATATAATACAGGTAGTGATGGATTTGTTTATAAGGATAAATTTGAATTCAAGGCTGATGAATTAGCACGTAAATTAAGTATTGGTCAAGAGCAGGCTGAAAAGATATTAGATCTGACTTCTAAAGGAAGTGCCTCACATTCTGCTTGGATGACATTTATGTACCCCAGACTTCAATTAGCAAGAGATATGATGACTAAAGATGGAGTTATATTAATTTCTATCGATGATTATGAACAGGCAAATTTAAGATTGCTATGTGATGAAGTTTTTGGCGAAGATAATTTTATAGCCAGCTTGATTTGGGATCTTGGAACTGGAACTACAGCAGGGCATTTTACCCGTGGGCATGAATATGTACTTGTCTACTGTTATGATAAATTATCATTACCGAATTTTGCAAATCCCGAAGAAGGACAATTAGTCGTTCACGGAGCACTTAAAAAAATTTCATACAAAAACCCTGCATCAGTAATTGAATTTCCTCAAGGCTTTGAATTTGATGGTAAGGACGCCGTATTTAAAAATGAAATTGGTGATTCTGAAAAGGAATATATACTTTCAGATGAGATGAGATTTAAAGATGGGAAATTAGTTAAGCCCACTAAAGTTAAAGCAGGTTTTGCTATGAGAGATCAGGTCTTGGATTTCATAGCAGGTAAAGAAGTGTTTGATACTAAAGGACAAAAAGTTATAAAATTTTATTTTAACAAAAGTGGTATCCTATTTTATGTAAAAGATAAAAGTGTTGTAAACCCAAGAACAGTATTAAGTGATATTCCAAGTACCAAAACAGCAAGTACTGAATTAATTAAGTTAATGGGCGGAAATTATTTTTCTTATCCAAAGCCTGTGTTGTTATTAAAATATTTGTTTAGATTATTAACCTCAAAGAAAGATATTGTTATGGATTTTTTTTCTGGAAGTGGAACTGCTGCGCAATCTGTAATGGAATTAAACTTAGAAGATTCAGGATCAAGAAAATATTTATTAGTTCAACTTCCTGAAAGAATATTAGCAAATAGTGAAGCTTATCAAAAAGGTTTCAGAACTGTTGAACAGATAGGAATAGATCGTATCAAAAGAGCAGCTAATCAAATCCGTAAAGAGCATCCTGACACTAAAGTTGATCTAGGTTTCAAACATTACACCTTAAAAGATATTGAAGAAAAGAGTTTACTGGACAGGATTTATGATTTCACACCGGATGCGATTATTCCAGATACCTCTATTTCAGACTCAATAGGTCTAAACACCATTTTAACCACCTGGTTAGTCAGTGATGGTTATGGCTTTAACAATAACTGTAAGGCATTGGAATTAGACAATTACACAGCCTATCACTGTGATAATCATTTGTATTTAATCAATTCCGGGCTGTCAAGTGAAGCTGTAAAGCAGCTAATGGACAAATACAGTAATGACGCTGATTTCATCCCTCAGAATGTGGTTATATTTGGCTACAACTTCAATTATGTTCAGACAGAAAATCTAAAGACGAACTTTAAAATCCTCAAAGACACAGAAAAGAATTTGAAGATCAACCTGCAAATCAGATATTGAGGTGTAAGATGGAACTCATCCTTGAACGTGGTTTAGAGCACCAGCAGAAAGCCGTAGACGCTGTTAAAAGTGTGTTTAATGACGTTATACCCTTATCACCCGAGTACACCTATATGAACCCTCAGATTGACTTAACCAGTATGCGTTTAAACAGCAATCTGAACACGGTTCTGAGACTGAACAAATCCGGTAATACCTATAATTTTGAGAAGGACTGTTTGCGTCTTGACATTAAGATGGAGACCGGAACTGGTAAAACCTATGTGTACACACAGACGATTTATGAATTGCATAAAACTCTGGGATTAAACAAGTTCATAATTGTAGTTCCTACACTTCCTATCAAAGCGGGCACTTCACAGTTCATTACAGACGGTTACGTTAAAAGACATTTCTGTGATGACTGCGGATATAACAGTGTAATTGATTTGAAAGTTGTAGAAAGTCCCAAACAGCAAAAGGCAAAGAAATCTTTAATACCGTCAGCGATCAGAGAATTTGTTTCTGGTTCATTTCAGAACACCAATAAAATATATGTTATGTTAGTCAATATGCAGTTACTGACTAATGGTAACTTGCTATCTAAGGACTACGATCAGCTCCTTGAGGGTTATTACCGTCCTTTTGACGCTATAGCCGCAACTAAACCTGTTGTGATCATAGATGAACCCCACAGGTTTGATAAATCCAATAAGGCTTATCAGGTGATCATGAATGAACTTAAACCTCAGTTGTTGATCAGATATGGAGCGACATTCCCGGATGTAACTGAAGGAAGAGGAAAGAATAAACAGACACATAAGGACTATAATAACCTTATCTATGAGCTCAATGCCTGTGATTCTTTTAATCAGGGTTTAATCAAGGGAGTTATCAAAGAGCACTTTGAGCCTTTATCCAAGAAGGAACAGAAAGTCAAAGTAACTAATATCAAAGCCCGGGATTCAGTTACTTTCAAACTTATATCTCAGAAAGGCAATAAGGTATTTAACCTTAAAAAGGGTGACTCCCTGTCTGAAATAGATGACGCATTTTATGGCATAACTGTAAGTGAAATTACATCTAAAAATGTAGTTCTTTCTAATGGGCAGGAAAAGTCATTAAATGAAGAATTTAACACTGACATCTACTCCTCATCATATCAGGAGCAGATCTTAAAACTGGCAATTCAGAGACACTTTGAAACTGAACGTCAGAATTTTATGGAGAGAAGATTTAAGATCAAGACACTCGCCTTGTTCTTTATTGATGATATATCTTCATACAGAAAGACAGAAGACAAAGTTCCATATCTGAAAGAAGCCTTTGAAAGACTATTAAGGGAAAAGATTGAGGAATTGCTTGCAGATCGAAACCTGCAATCTGATTACCGTGATTATCTCCAAGTTAGTTTAGAACACATTAGTGATTGTCATGCCGGATATTTTGCCCAGGATAATGATGATTCAGATGAGTCAATAGCCAAAGAAGTTAATGACATCCTGCATAACAAAAAAGCGTTATTATCTATTCATAATCCGGATGGAACATATAATGTAAGACGGTTCCTGTTTTCTAAATGGACTCTCAAGGAGGGATGGGACAATCCTAATGTATTTACAATTGCTAAACTGCGTTCTAGTGGTTCAGAAAACAGTAAATTACAGGAAGTGGGGAGAGGTTTACGACTTCCAGTAGATGAGTATGGTAATCGGATTTCCAATGAAACTTTCAAATTAAACTACATAGTGGATTTTACTGAAGCCGATTTCGCTCAGAAACTGGTAAATGAGATCAACGGTGAATTGTCCAAGATCTTGTCTATAACTGATGATATGCTGTCTAGTGTTGCTCAATCCCGTCATATAGATATAAACAATCTGTTTATCGATCTGCTGAATAAAAAGTATATTACCTTTAACAAGGAAATAATACAGGAGAATGCAGATAAGTTTTATTCTGAATATCCGGAATTCAATAACGGTGTTCAGGCAAATAAGATCATAGACGCCAATCAGAACAAGAAAGATCATGCCATTATAAGAGCCAACAAGTTTAATGAACTTAAAGAACTCTGGGAGCAGATCAATAAGAAGTATTACTTGTTCTATGAAAATTCTATGAATGAAACGGTTGAAAAGATTTTGCGGGAAGTCATAAACCTAAAGGATATTTTCAGCAAAGAAGTATTAGTGAGTAACCGTAAAGAAGTCCGAAGTGAAAACGGTCAAATGGTGCTTTCTGAGGATTTAAGCGGTGTATCATACTTCATTAAGAAAGATTTACCCTATGGTGAATTTCTTAAACGCCTCTGTCAGCAGACAAGTATTCCTATAAAAACTGCTCATCAGTTAATATCAGAGCACATTCAAACTCACTCTTATATCCCGAAAGAATGTTTTAATGAATATTCACTTGCTAAAATAGTGAGTGCTTTCAAAGATCGTAAGAATAATCAATCAACATATTCTTATGCCCCCTCAGATATAAAAGTCAAAGAAACTGCTTTGACATATAAGGATGGTAATCCTAAACAGAAGATCTCACTAGGTAGAATAGGGACTAATGTCACTGAAGGAATTGCACAGGATAAATATCTATATGATACAGTTGCTTTTGATTCACCTTTAGAAAGGCGTAATATATTATCTGAAATAGATGAGGTTAAGGTATTTGGCAAAATACCTCGGTCAAGTATTGCTATTCCAACTATTTTAGGTGAAAATTACAGCCCTGATTTTATGTATATTGTTAAGAAAAAAGATGGCACTCAGGAATTGAATATAATAGTTGAAACTAAAGATGTTGACGGCGAAACTGCATTAAGAGACAATGAAAGAATTAAAATCAAATGTGCTGAAAAATTCTTTGAGGAATTATCCAAACACAGTCCACCAAATCTTAAAATATCTTTTAAGACCCAGATTAATACTTCTGAAATGAAAGATATTATTAATGGTGTGCTGACCGAATAATGTCATTAAATTGCTTGATAAAATTTAAGGTGTATCTACGACATTCCAGTTTTCTGAAATTGTTAATTGCTGTGGATAATCTAAAACTAACGGACTTATTTGAGTCCGTTTTATGGTGTTGTGGATAAGATCAACACTTTTCTACAACAGAGCCAATTTCGAAAAACCGCAAATTTAACTGCGGAATGTAAGCTTTAAGTGATAAGATTCAGATCTTAAAGGACTTCGTTTTCAGTACGTTCTGTAATTCCCGGGGGTATCAGGTGAAGTTTAGGAATGCCGTTCCGGTTTAAGAATTCAGGTGCATTTCACAAATTTTGAGAGAAATCGTGGTAAATCGAATTTGAAAATGGATAATATGATTTAAAACAACAAATATTACAAAATTGATTACTTAAAGAAGAACGATTATGACAAAAATTTCAGCTGCTTCTATCTATTTTGAAGATAACCAAGACATCGAAACTAAGAAAAAAATTCTTTTTAAACAAATGTTTAAGGATCTAAAAGAACGTAATTTTCTTGTCCGATTTCATAAAAAACAAATTTTTTGCTTGAGATCTGCGCTCAACCAATTAGATTCAGAATATTTTTTCAATTTAAATTATGTGTTTTTTTGCTCAAATAAAAAGATCAACAACTGCTACAACCAGTACGTCAATCGTTTTACTTTCGGTTTAGTATTTAATTATGCAATGTATGAATTGACACTTTACATTACTTTTGATAATAATAAAAACAATACGATTAAATACGCCGTTGATATTTATAATAAGAACACATCAGCATTAAAACAATACAATATTTATGATAATATATGTTCGATACACGACATAAATATTAAAATTAGACAACAATTATGATGGAGATTGATAATGAAAGATATATTATTATTAGAAGATATAGTTAATAATTCGTTACTAAACAATTATTACGAAAAGGTAAATGCAGTAAATTCGTTTGTAAGTGCCAAATTAAAATCAGATAACGAATACTGTGTTAGGATTATACTACCTTCTTATGAGTATATTTTAAGATGTTTTAAAACTAAAATAGGAAAAATAAATTTATTATCGGACGATTATAATGACAAATCTGATTCTACTATAAAAATTATTCCCAACTCTATCTTTAACGACTATTTACGGCAATCTCTTTTGGATCAGTCAACAAACGGATTGTCCGTCAACAGAATTAACCTTAAGGATATTTCAAAATATATAAATTCTTCTGAATATGAAAACGCAATACATGATAAAGAAGATGATGCTTTGATTAAATCTATTAAAAATACGGCACGAAAAGATATGCTATTTATTGCAATGATAAAAATATCAAGTCTTTCTAATGACGTTAATGTTGTTTATGACCCAGTGGTTCCACCAAAAGGCGATTTGAACAATAACAATAACAATGCTCGTATAAGTCCAAACCATAGTCACTCATTATGTATAAACGTAAAAGGTCTAAATACAGTAAATATTAATACTGAAAATTTAAATAAAGAAATAGAAAATACTCTTTTAGAAATTCTTGAAACAGCATTAATTTTTGATAAAAATGAATCTTTTAAATTAGAATTTAATGAACAATGTGAACAACAAATACATAAATTAATTATTGACGCTTTTAATAATAATAGGATTTATAAAAATGGTAGTAAAGATGTGTCCATACATTTTCCTAATACAAATAATTGCAAGTATATTATCGACCCAGAAAATCCTAATGATAAAAATACCAATTATATAATTAGACCTCGTAAACTTAATGAATCTTACACAAATACTGAAGGGTTAGATGATATTACTTATCATAAACTTTACAGGTTTTGTTAAGAATGACCAAAATTACAAAAGATTTATTTGAAGCATTTGATAAAATTTAAGATCCTCTCAATTTCTGAAGCATGGCAAACTTACGGAGTTGCAGAAATTTGAGAGGGCATTTAATGACAGAGTTCTATGGTGTCTCTGGTTGGATCAACACCATTCATGAACAGAGCCTAAATTTTACAAATTGTTTAAAATTTATCATTTGTACACCTCTGTTTTCTATAAAATTATTTTGTCTTTTAATAAATATATTTATATATTTCATCACAATTTAGTGTTATAACACTTGAAAAACTCAAACAATAGTGTTAAAACCGAGATAATATTTTTGTTGGAGAACTATAAATGCTAATTTGTACATTATTTAACCAATTAGGGGGGCAAGCTACTGTATCAGCCCAATTCGAGGTGCAGTATGAATCTTAAAACATCCATCTATACAGTTCTTAAAAACGAATTATTAGCCAATCCCAGATATTCTTCAAACGATCTAGATTCCTCTTTGCTCCGCAACAAGGTTTCTGAAGATGCCTTAAAAATGGAGTCTACCCTTATTCAAATCCTTCTGGGCAATCCTACTTTAAGATCTAAATTCTTTACCGAGGTAAACGGCGTTTTGGTCTTTGACAAGATGGAATTTAACTACGTTGTAAGCAATAAAGAATTCCTGCCTAATTCATTCACTCGTTTTAAGCAAAAGATAGGCTTGGTGGATTCCAAAGGTGAATTTATCGCTGACAAAGATGATGTGGTTTTGTCATTTCCTTATAAGGACTGTGTTCTTGAAGGTGGTCAAACTAAAGAAGATCAGAAGAAAGACGAAGTATTCTACAACGTTACTTTGGCTCCAGATGAGGTGGATTGCCTTTTAGCACCCAAAGTCTTTTGCAATGCAAAGAGATATACAAAAGAGGGTGTGACAGATATTACTGAATTTAATGATAATGATAATTTGATTATCAAGGGTAACAATCTCTTAGTTCTTTCAAGTCTGTTAAAAAGATATGAGGGTAAAGTAAAGTTAATTTATATTGATCCTCCATATAATACAGGTAATGATTCTTTTGGTTATAACGATTCTTTCAATCATAGCACATGGTTGACTTTTATGAAAAATCGCCTAAGACTAGCTAAAAGGTTATTAAGAGAAGATGGTGCTATATGCATTCAATGTGATGATAGAGAAGAAGCATATTTAAAAGTTCTATGTGATGAAACTTTCGGATTTAGTAATTTCATAAATATTGTAACTGTTAAAGCAAAAGCAAGCTCTGGGGCAAGTGGAGGTGGTGAGGACAAGCGACTGAAAAAGAACACTGAGAGTATTTTGATATATTCTAGAAATCGTGATCATGTAATTATTGACAAACCAATTGAATATATCCCTATTGATCAATATATACAAGAACATAAAGAAAACAAAATAGGTTTTTATTATACTAGAATTCTTGATAGTGCAGGCAAAAAAGAACTTATTACATCTATTGGAGAAATAAATGTTTACAAGCATAGAGATTTTGTCTTTTCAACTGTAAATGAAAAAATGAAATCTGAACACTTATCGCTTAATGAAGTGTACAGAAAGTATTTTGATAAGATATTTATGGTAACTAATGCTCAAACATCTCTCTTAACTAAAGTTAATGGAGTAACTCCTCAATTACAAATGCTTATATCCTATGAGTACGTACCAAAAACTGGCAGGGATAAAAATCTGTTAGTTACAAAATTTGTGTGGAACAAAACACTTGTGGTATGGTTCTCTGATTGTGCCATTAAGAATAGTGATGGTGTTTTTAAGCAGGAATCTATTGGGACACTTTGGGATGATATATCATGGGGACGTTTAGATGTTCAAGGAAACATACATTTCAAAAATGGTAAAAAACCCGAAAAACTCATCCAAAGAATTATTGAAATGACAACAAATGAAAATGATATAGTTTTAGACTATTTTTTAGGAAGCGGAACAACTGCTGCTGTCGCACAAAAAGTTAATAGAAAGTACATTGGAGTAGAACAACTTGATTATGTTGATAGTAATCCAAAACAAAGACTAATTAATGTAATTAATGGTGATCAAACAGGTATCTCAAAAGACGTCAATTGGCAAGGTGGCGGTTCCTTTGTTTATTGCGAATTGCAGGAACTAAATTACGAAATTCTAAATCAAATCACACATGCAACAACTTCAGAAGAATTAGATGATCTATATGAAACAGTCAGAAATTCCGAATTTATAAGTACAGATGTAGATCCAAAGATCTTGTTTTCAGACAATACAAAGTCAGATTTTAAAAAGCTGTCTGTAATAGAAAAAAAGAATCTTTTAATCAAATTGCTTGATCTTAACATGCTCTATGTAAATTATTCAGATATAGATGATCAGAATTATAATATCTCAGAACGAGATAAACAGTTTACAAAGAGTTTTTATGGAGACTAACAATGATCAAGCAGAAATATCTCTATGAAAAAGTCAATACCAAACGACTTGCAGATGACATTTGGTACAGGCAGATACCAGAATTCATAAAATCGAACCTCAATGAAAAATTTGAATTGAGGGATTATCAGATTGAGTCCATAAGGAATTTTATTTCCTATTATGAAGATCAAGATATGAGATCTAATCCCACACAGGTTCTATTTCAGATGGCAACAGGTAGCGGTAAAACAATTGTTATGGCTTCCTTGATCATCTTTCTTTACTCAAAGGGAT
>ERZ842401.7844-NODE-7844-length-10749-cov-4.212456_pt1 | contig 10749 bp, 10 predicted proteins | sample MGYA00521270_ERZ842401 | MGnify/ENA primary metagenome ERZ842401 (study PRJEB31892, sample SAMEA3878208) | bioreactor metagenome | biome: Moose rumen | place: Sweden | collected 2011-10 | study: EMG produced TPA metagenomics assembly of the PRJEB12797 data set... | reverse complement strand
TGTAAGTGCTTGCCTCATTGGTGGCTTGGATTGACTCCCATTCCGATATGTTTCCAGAGTAAAGTGCCGTGCTGTTCGGCTTTATTGGACTGTAGTATCTCAACTTGAACGAAGACTGGGCGTTGCTTTGATGTGCTACGGCAATCAGCAACAATGCAAGAGACAATCGGCGAAAAATAGGGAACCGTTTCATCGAGATAGTTTTTTTGTTTCTGCAAGGTAAGCAAAATAATATAGCAAAGCAAAAAGCAGCAACCGTTGCCAGCTGCTGCTTTTCAAAAATCTGTGTTGTTTGTCTTTGGCTCTATTCCGCCAGAGCATCCTCGTACATCTTGCGGTGGGAGTAGAATTCACCTTCGTATTCTTCCTCGATATCATCTACCATCCACTCATCGCCATTGTATCTGAGGGTGAACCTTACCAGAGAGGGGGTTTCCTGGTCGTCAAAAGCCTTGACCTTGACATAAGCCTTGGCGGTCTGGCCGTTGATCTCCTCTGCCTTGACAAACTCGTATGAAGGATTGTGACAGTCCTGGCCCATGATCCAATGGTCGTGGTCTATATAGAGGTTGCCGCTTTCCTTCTGTTTCTTGAGCACTTTTTCCTGAAGGTCAAAGAAGTCTTGGGTGAAGAATTTTTCATCTGCCTCAGTGAACTTGCTTTCTCCGAGAACGAAGCCATATATCTCAGCGATTCTGTCCTCTATATATTCCTGTGTCTGGATGGTTGCTGGGGCCGATGAGATTTCATTGGCTTTTTCCTGCTGGGCATCCTTACCGTCATTCTTGCATGAGACGGCCAGGACAGTAATCAAGGCTGCAGATAACAGCAAAAACTTTTTCATATGTCTATTCGTAATAAGTGATTGTCCGTTTTTCTATCATGCTCGTATTCTGTTCGGGAGTGCTCTGGTTGCAGATAGTCTTCCTCTCAATCCAGTTGCCGTGGCTGTCTGATTTTATGATTTCGTACCTTTCAACCTGACAGTCGAGAATACTCTCATCACAAACCATATACTCGGGATGGTCTTTGTAGTTCTCAGTCAACTGAGGGGTAAGTTCTATCCTTACATGGAATCTGGCAACTCGGTTGCCACTGTTGTCATACACATAATAATAGGGAGAACTGGCTGGACCGAGGTCGGTCGGATGCTCTATTTCCTCAGTGACATAGATTCCCTCGTATTTCAATTCATTGAATCCAGCAATGCCAAAAGAGGCAAGCCTGCCGTCCCCGTCAACCTTGATAGTGGATTCATTCTCAGGCAAACCGTTCAGTTCAAGGTATTCCCTGTCCCTTTCCAGCATTTCCATTGCCATTCCTTTCTCATCAAATTCAATAACTGAATGGTCTTTGTCCGCCGAATTGTATTCTATGGATTTAACCGGGCCGTAAACATCATAGTATGAGCGGCATCCTACGGGAGCATCAAGTATCTTTGAGGATACTTCCGCCCCGCTTTGGGCCGGGCCGTTGCAACTGAATGCAATGCAGGAGGCAGCAATGGTGAATATTAATGATCTATACTTCATATTTGGTCTGTTTACAGCGATTGCCTACCAACCGAGGATGTGGGCGAACATCAGAGGAGCTACTATTGTAGCATCGCTTTCAACGATGAACTTAGGGCACTCAGGAGAGAGCTTTCCCCAGGTGATTTTTTCGTTAGGAACGGCTCCGGAATATGAACCGTAAGAAGTGGTGGAGTCTGATATCTGGCAGAAATACTGCCACAGCATGGTGCCATGCCACTGGAGATCCTGCTCCATCATAGGTACGCAGCAGATAGGGAAGTCTCCTGCGGTACCGCCGCCAATCTGGAAGAATCCTGTTCCGCGGTCTATGCCAGGGCGGTTGTTGGCTTTGTACCAGTCAACAAGGTGCATCATAGTCTCGATGCCGCCCTTTACCAGATGTACGTCAAATTCGCCTCTGATGCAGTGTGCGGTAAAGATGTTTCCGGTAGTGGAATCTTCCCATGCAGGAACTATGATAGGGATGTTCTTCTCGCAGGCTGCCAGTACCCAGCTGTCCTTAGGATCTATCTCATAGTACTGTTCCAAGACTCCGCTGCGGATAACCTTGTACATGAACTCATAAGGGAAAAGCCTTTCGCCCTTTGCAGCTGAATCTTTCCATGCATCTACCAGATGGTCTTCCAGCCTTCTGAAAGCCTCTTCTTCCGGAATACATGTATCAGTTACACGGTTGAGATGATTGTTCAGGAGTTCCTGCTCATCCTGCGGGGTGAGGTCTCTGTAGTGAGGAACTCTCTTGTAGTGGGAATGAGCCACAAGGTTCATGATGTCTTCCTCAAGGTTGTTTGCCGAGCAGCAAACAATTGCAAACTTGTCCTGACGGATCATCTCGGCCAGTGAAAGTCCGAGTTCTGCCGTACTCATTGCTCCGGCCATTGCAAGCATCATCTTTCCGCCTTCTGCCAGAAGCTGTTCGTAAGCCTTGATTGCATCAACCATAGCGGCAGAGTTGAAGTGACGGTAATGGTGGTCAATGAATTGAGTGATAGGTCCTTTTGCCATAATCAATAATATTCTTAAACAATTAACTATACTGTCTTTCTGCAAATAGCCTGTTTCATCACGACAGTCAAGTGGCTGAAAGGCTGCACAAATTTAATGAAAAATTGATTAGATTTGCACTCATTCTTAAAAGCACTAAAAACAAAGCAGATGATTACAAAGCAGGCTATAGAGGCATTCGGTAGTATCCGTACACCGTTCTATTATTATGACATGGAGCTTCTAAAGGAGACATTGAAGGTTTACACTTCATACACAAAGAAATTCGGCTACAATGCCCATTATGCCATCAAGGCAAATGCAGAACCGAGAATCTTGCAGACAATATGCAAAGCAGGGCTCGGGGCAGACTGCGTGAGCGGAAACGAGGTCAAGATTGCCATAAAGAACGGCTTTGCTCCTTCAAAGATAGTGTATGCCGGAGTTGGAAAAAGCGACAGGGAAATTAAAACTGCACTCAAGGCAGGAATCTTCAGCTTCAACTGCGAGAGTGTGCCGGAAATCCGGATAATCAACGATTTGGCAGCAGGAATGGGTGTTGTTGCAAAAATATCGCTGAGAGTAAACCCTGATATTGACGCCCACACCCACAAGTACATTTCTACCGGAAGAAAAGAGGACAAGTTTGGTATCAGCCCGTGGGAGTTTCAGGCTGTAGCAGACCTTCTGAAGGAGTTGAAGAACATAAAGCTGATAGGTCTTCATTTTCATGTGGGAAGCCAGATTCTGGACATGAGCGTGTTTCCTCTCCTTTGCCGGATGGTGGAACAGCTGCAGAGTTGGTTCATAGACAAGAAAATAAAAATAGATAACATCAATCTGGGTGGAGGTCTTGGAGTGGACTACCAGAACCCTGACCAGAATCCGATTGCCAACTTCAAAGACTATTTTGAACTCATTCACAAGAACCTCATTGTAAGGCCGGGGCAGAAGATTCACTTTGAACCCGGAAGGGCAATTGTGGCTCAGTGCGGTCACCTGATTTCCAGGGTATTGTATGTAAAGATAGGCCAGAAGATGAAGTTTGTGATTCTGGATGCCGGAATGAACGATCTGATACGTCCTGCTCTGTATCAGGCCCATCACGATATTGAGAATCTGGTATCAACAGGAAAGAAGACCAAGTACGACGTTGTGGGTCCGGTATGCGAAAGTTCAGACAAGTTTGCACACAATATCTGGCTGCCGGAGACAAAACGCGGAGACCTGATGGCTCTCCATACTGCCGGAGCATACGGTCAGGTAATGGCTATGCGCTATAACCAGAAAGACCTTGCAAAGGCCTACTACTCAGATGAAATTATCAAATAATAGCAGCATATCACATTTGAAGGAATATGTTTGAAAACCTAATTGACAGACTGGACCGGTCTTTCCGCCTGCTGAAGGGCCAGGGCAGGATTACTGAAGTAAATATATCGGAAACCCTCAAAGACATACGCAGGGCCCTAATAGAAGCTGACGTAAGCTACAAGGTTGCAAAAAGCTTCTGCGATGATGTTAAGAAAGTGGCTCTTGGCCAAGACGTTATAAAGAGCGTAAAGCCAGGCCAGATGATGGTGAAGATAGTTCACGACGAACTTGCCCGCCTGATGGGAAGCAGCGCAGCGGACATCAGCCTGAAGGGAAATCCGGCAATAGTTCTGGTAGCCGGCCTCCAGGGTTCCGGTAAGACCACATTTTCAGGCAAACTTGCCAACCAGCTCAAGAACAAGAGAGGAAAGCGCGTGCTTCTGGCGGCCGGAGATGTTTACCGTCCGGCTGCAATTGACCAGTTGAAGGTTCTTGCAGAATCTATTCAGGTTCCGGTATATACGGAGGAAGGCGTAAAGGATCCTGTAAGAATTGCGGAGAATGCGGTAAAGAAGGCCAGGTCTGAGCAGTTTGATGTGGTAATTGTAGATACCGCCGGACGTCTTGCCGTGGATGAGGAAATGATGAAGGAGATAGGGAGTCTGAAGAAGGCCCTGAATCCGAGCGAGATATTGTTTGTAGTTGACTCCATGACAGGTCAGGATGCAGTTGAGACGGCCAAGGCTTTCAACGATGTGCTTGATTTTGACGGAGTTGTTCTGACCAAGCTGGACGGTGATACCAGAGGCGGTGCGGCTCTTTCCATAAAGGCCGTGGTAAACAAGCCTATCAAGTTTATATCGTCCGGAGAAAAACTGGATACCCTGGATGTGTTCCACCCTGAGCGTATTGCAGACCGTATCCTGGGTATGGGAGACGTTGTAACCCTGGTGGAAAAGGCTCAGGAGCAGATTGACGAGGAAGAAGCACGCAAGCTCAAGAAGAAACTCATAAAGAGCCAGTTCGACTTCAACGATTTCTACCAGCAGATCCAGCAAATCAAGAAGATGGGTAACATCAAGGATCTGGCGAGCATGCTGCCCGGAGTGGGCAAGGCCATCAAAGATGTGGATATAGACAACAGTTCTTTCAAAGGAGTGGAGGCCATAATCCAATCTATGACGCCTTTTGAAAAAGAGCATCCCGAGGTTCTCAACGGCAGCCGCCGCAACCGCATTGCCAGTGGCAGCGGAACTTCTATTGCTGAGGTAAACAGGCTCATCAAGCAGTTTGAGCAGACAAAGAAAGTGATGAAGAACGTTGCAGGAGGCGGTCTGAGAAACCGTATGGCCCAGATGCGCAACCTCAGGAATATGGGCCGTTAAAAGTCAAGGTTATGGAATACAGAATTCTGGACGGAAAAGCCACCGCTGAAGCCATCAGGGCGGAAATCAAGCATGAAGTAGATGATATTGTTGCAAAAGGTGGAAGGAGACCGTCTCTTACAGCCATTCTGGTAGGGGATAATCCTGCAAGTAAAACTTATGTGGCAAACAAGGAAAAGGCCTGTGCAGATGCCGGTTTTACTTCTGACGTAATCCGTCTTCCGAAGGAAACCACGGAGGAAGAACTCCTGAACATCATACGCAATATCAACGCAGACAGCAATATAGACGGCCTGATTGTCCAGCTTCCTCTCCCTAAGCACATCGACGAGAACAAGGTGATTGCAACCATAGACCCGTCCAAGGACGTAGATGGATTCCATCCGGTTTCTGCCGGCAAGATGATGCTGGGCCAGGATACTTTCCTTCCAGCTACGCCTATGGGCATAATGACGCTTTTGGAACGCTACGGCATTGAAACAAAGGGTAAAAACTGCGTGGTGCTCGGCCGGAGCAACATAGTGGGACGGCCGATGGCCAACCTGCTTTCAAGAAAGGGCTATCCGGGAGACTGCACCGTTACGATGTGCCACAGCCGCACCAAAGACATCGAGAAATATACCAGAGAAGCTGATATCATAGTTGCAGCCATAGGCATACCGTTCTTCGTGAAGGAAGATATGGTGAAGGAGGGTGCCGTCGTCATAGATGTCGGTATCAATTCGATTGAAGATCCTTCCAGAAAGAGCGGCCACCGCCTGGTAGGGGATGTTGACTTTGAGAAGGTTGCCCCCAAGTGCAGTTATATAACTCCTGTTCCGGGAGGAGTAGGTCCCATGACAATAGCCTCTCTACTGCAGAATACTCTTAAGGCATACAAGAACCATAAATAATCGAAGACCGCTACGACGAGTAGAGGCTGTTCCGTTACTGCGATTACCTTAGCTTCTTGTTGTTGGTACGGTCCCAGATTTCCCAGGCTTTGGGTTCCTCGGGGCATACCCTCCAGCATCTTCCGCATCCGATGCAGGTGGCATCGTCAATCTTTGGGGCTTTCAGTCCTTTGCCGCCTTTTACTTCAACGGCGGTTATGCATTTCTTTGGGCAGGCCTCCACGCATAGATTGCATTGCTGGGGATTTTTTGCCTTTGAGTTTATCTGCTTGTGAATCTTGCAGTTGTTGGCCACATATACGGCTTTTCTGACTATTCTCTGCTGTTGCTGGTCCTGATCCAAAAGAGCGTCAAAAGTGCCGGAAGCGGCTCCGAGCCTGTTGATTATGCTTGAGCCTGCGAGCGCGGCTATGAAAAGGCCGGCTGTTTTCAGGCATTGTCTTCTTTCTTTATTTATGCTTTTTTCCATAGTGTTCTGTGTTCTTGCCGTGTGCAAATATAGTTGAAATACTTTTCAAAAAGTGGGCCGGATTTGAAACCATTTTATTAAATTTACGATGTGAACATATTCAGAAAAGTATATGAGTTTTATCGCGATGGCTTCAGGAACATGGAGGTGGGGCGGAGCCTTTGGCTTATAATTCTGATAAAACTGGTAATTATGTTCCTGATTCTGAGGGTGTTCTTTTTTAGGCCAGAACTTGGAAAATACAAGACTCAGGAAGAGAAGGCTGCACATGTAATTGAAAATCTCACACAAGACAAACGATAAGATATGTTACTTTCTTCTTTAGTAGATGCTTCCAGATTGCAGTTTGCGCTTACGGCAATGTATCATTGGCTGTTTGTGCCGCTTACATTGGGGTTGGGAATCCTGATAGCAATCTTTGAAACAAAGTATTACCGGTGCGGAGATGAGTCTTGGAAAAAGCTCACCCAGTTCTGGAGCCGGATTTTTGCCATAAACTTTGCCTGCGGAGTGGCAACTGGAATAATACTCGAGTTTGAGTTTGGTACCAACTGGAGCAACTATTCCTGGTTTGTGGGCGACATATTCGGTGCTCCGTTGGCCATAGAAGGCATCTTTGCCTTCTTTATGGAAAGCACTTTCTTTGCCGTAATGTATTTTGGATGGAACAAGGTCAGCAAGGGCTTCCATCTTGCTTCTACCTGGCTCACGGCCATAGGAGCCAATCTGTCTGCATATTGGATTCTGACGGCAAACGGATGGATGCAGAATCCTGTAGGCGTTGCCTTCAATCCTGCAACGGGCAGGAACGAAATGGTTGACTTCTGGGGAATTGTATTTTCTTCTACTACAATTACCAAGTTCTGCCACAGCGTTCTGAGCGGATTCCTGGTTGCTGCGGTTGTTGTAATTGCAATCTCCTGCTGGTACCTGAAAAAGAAGAGAAACAAGGAATTCTCGCTCAGGAGCATTAAGTATGCAACGGTCTTTGGGCTGTTTGCCATATTCATGCTCATGGTAACCGGTCACAGTTCCGCCGTTACCGTAGCCAAGACCCAGCCCATGAAACTGGCAGCAATGGAGGGTCTGTATCGCGGAGAAAAAGGAACTCCACTGGTAGGAATAGGGGTGCTCAATCCAAAGAAAACCTACAGCAATCAGGAAGATCCCTATTTGTTCAAAATATCCATACCCAAGGGCCTGTCATTCCTTGCAAATATGGATTTTGACAGCTTTGTTCCAGGCATAACGGACATAATAGAAGGAGGTTACACATATAAAGACGCCAATGGTGAAGAAAAGACAGCCATTCCGTTTACAGAAAAAGTGGAGAGGGGAAATATGGCAAGGCGTGCCCTGGCGCTTTACGGTCAGTACAAAGACAATCCTGACACTGCCGTAAGGAATCAGGTTCTTTCTCAGGCCCGGCAGTATCTGGACGAAAATTTTGAATATTTCGGATACGGGTTCCTCAAAGACCCTGAGGAAAGCATACCGAATGTCCCCATGACCTTCTATTCTTTCCACATCATGGTAATTCTGGGAGGATATTTCATACTCTTCCTGCTTCTGTGCTGGTGGTTTGCAAAGAAGAATCTCATAGAAAAAAAGAAGTGGTTTATTTTCATCGCGATAGTTTCCGTTCCGCTGGTCTATATCTGCGCCGAGTCGGGATGGATTGTTGCAGAAGTAGGGCGTCAGCCGTGGACGATTCAGGATCTTCTGCCGGTAGGGGCTTCGGTATCGGGAGTGTCATCCGGCAATGTCTGGACCACATTCATAATATTTGCAGTACTGTTTACCACGCTTCTTGCGGCTGAACTGAAGATTGCCTTCAACCAGATAAAAAAGGGTCCGGAAGGTATAAAATGGAACTGAGTGTCTTACTATAAACCGAATACAATATGACAACATATCATTTTCTCCAACTTTACTGGTGGGCTATAGTTTCTGTTCTGGGCGCCGCTCTGGTATTTCTGATGTTTGTTCAGGGAGGGCAGACATTACTTGGCGGAGTTGCCAAGACAGAAGACGAAAAGCGGCTGTTGCTGAGCCTTTTCGGGCATAAATGGGAACTTACGTTTACCACGCTGGTCACTTTCGGAGGCGCTGCCTTTGCATCGTTTCCGCTGTTCTATTCCACAAGTTTCGGCGGGGCCTACTGGCTGTGGATTATCATCCTGCTGAGTTTTGTAATTCAGGCTTTTTCTTACGAGTTCCGCAGCCGCGAGAAGAATCTCCTGGGGAAGGGCACATACGAAGCCTTTCTCAAAATCAACGGACTGCTTGGAACGGTGCTGATAGGGGTGGCCGTAGCAACTTTCATATCCGGAGGAAACTATGCGGTTGACAAAATGAACCTTACGGTGCCTTCTGCAAACATAGTGTCTTACTGGACCAACGATTACCGGGGGCTTGAACTGATATTCAAGCCGTTCAACCTGCTGCTGGGAATAGTTGTATTTCTGGCTGCCCGTACTCTGGGTATGCTCTATGCCTATGGCCAGTGCAGTAAAATGGAAGGAGATGCGGCAGCCGATATTGCATCCAGGTGCCTGGGCCGCGTAAAAGTTACCGGAACTGCCTTTGTTCTTTTCTTTGTAGCTTTTGTGGTTAGCATGTTCCTTACTTACGGATACAGGGTAGATACCTTGTCTGAGTCTTTTAACGGTACAGAGGGACCCATTGTTGAAGAACATTATGCATATTTGCACAATATGCTGAGTCATTGGTGGATAGCAGCCATATTCCTGGTAGGTACGGTATTGGTTCTCATTGGGCTTGGACGCATAATGTTCAAGGGCAAGAGCTCGTTCTATGTAACCGGTCTGGGAGTCTTTCTTGCAGTTTTGGGCATATTGCTCAACATCGGGTTTGGCGATATGGCCTATTTCCACTCTCTGTATGACTTGCAGAGTTCTTTGACCCTGTACAACAGCTCATCCAGCATTTACACCCTCAGGACTATGGCCTGGGTATCGCTTGCAGTGCCTTTTGTGATACTCTACATAGGCTATGTCTGGAAGAAGATGACTGCCAGATAAATCGTTGATTATAAAGCAGACAGCATGGAAGAAGAAATTAAGAAGGATAAAAAGAAATTCAAGTTGGGGCTGCTGCCCAAAGTGCTCATAGCCATTGTGCTGGGCATAGTGTGCTCCATGTTTTTTCCGATGTGGGCAACGCGCGTGTTTTCTACCTTCAACTCCCTGTTCGGAAATTTTCTGAGTTTCATAATACCGTTGCTCATAGTGGGGCTTGTGGCTCCCGGTATCGCCGAGATGGGTAAAGGTGCCGGAAGGCTTCTTCTGATAACGGTGCTTCTTGCCTATTTTTCAACGATTTTTGCAGGTTATTTCTCATATTTTTCCTGCAAGGCGTTATACCCTGTGGTTCTTGTAAAGGACTCTTCTTTTGCCCTTGCCGCAATGAGCGAATCTTCCTCCGTACTGCCTTATTTCAGCATTGACATGCAGCCTCTGTTCGGGGTAATGAGTGCGTTGATTCTGGCCTTTGTGCTGGGCCTTGGTGCGGCTTACTCCAAGGCTGATACACTGACAAGGGTACTCAGCGATTTCAGGGAAATAATCTACCTTGTAATCCGCAAAGTGATAATACCGCTTCTGCCACTGTATATATTCGGTACCTTTCTGATTCTGGGAGTAGAAGGGCAGGTCTGGTCTGTACTGAGGCTTTTCCTGAAGGTCATTCTGGTGATATTTGCAATGCACATAGCGCTGTTGCTGATTCAGTTTGTGGTAGCGGGCCTTATAAGCGGCAAGAATCCGTTCAGATGCCTTTGGAACATGCTTCCGGCATATGTTACGGCCTTGGGAACCCAGTCTTCGGCTGCAACCATACCTGTAACCCTGCAACAGACCAGAAAGAACGGAGTGGACTACGGCATTTCTTCGTTTACGGTTCCGCTGTGTGCCACAATCCATCTTTCGGGCAGCACCCTGAAGATTGTAGCCTGCGCATTTGCCATTATGTGGATGACGGGAATGCCCACAGACATAGGGCTTTATACAGGCTTCATATTTATGCTTGGGGTTACCATGGTGGCGGCACCAGGAGTTCCGGGAGGTGCAATTATGGCGGCCTTGGCCGTATTGGAATCTATACTTGGCTTTGACGCAACACTTCAGGCCTTGATGATAGCCCTGTAT
>ERZ842401.7843-NODE-7843-length-10753-cov-4.599084_pt1 | contig 10753 bp, 8 predicted proteins | sample MGYA00521270_ERZ842401 | MGnify/ENA primary metagenome ERZ842401 (study PRJEB31892, sample SAMEA3878208) | bioreactor metagenome | biome: Moose rumen | place: Sweden | collected 2011-10 | study: EMG produced TPA metagenomics assembly of the PRJEB12797 data set... | reverse complement strand
CGAGGGCGTCGAACATCATGCGGTAGCTGGTCTCGTCGAAGGAGAGCTGGATGCCAAGGCCCTCTTGCTGCAGGCTCCCGACGGAGAAGCCGTCGGGCACTACGACCACCATGCGGTCGCCATCGACGAAGGAACAATACCCACCCCCAGCCCCTCCCGAGAGGAGGAGATTAGTTTCATGCAGACCAGGCTTTTTTCCCGAGGTGAGGGGAGTTTGTTTAGTTTCAGGCTTTTCTCCTGAGGGGAGTGACTGGGTAAAAAAGCTCACTGGTCGCCCGAATTCGAAGTTGTGGTCGATGTCCTGACCGGTGGTGCGGAACACCTCTACGCAGAGCTGGTTGAGCGAGTTATAGTAGCTGCGGCCCACACGGACGGGCCACCACGCATCGCCGCGCGCTATGCGGTTCTGCATGCCGATGGCATCCACCTTCTCTTGGAAGGCTTTCTTCTCCTCTTCGTACTCCATCTGGAGGAGAAGCTGCTGCCGCTGTAGTTCGGTTATGCTTAAATTACTCAATGGGAGTTACAGGAGTTCAGGAGTTCAGGAGTTACAGGAGTTCAGGAGTTACAGGAGTTCAGGAGTTACTGGAGTTCAGACGATAGTAATCAAATCATTTCCTGTGTGAGAATGGTTTCCAGTTCCTCGGCAGAGAGGTTCAGGCGGAACTGTCCGGCCTGTGCAACGGAGATGCCGCCCGTTTCTTCCGACACGATGATGCAGAGGGCATCGCTCTCCTGCGACATGCCCAGTGCGGCACGGTGGCGCAGACCTAAGCTCTTCGGAATGTCGAGGTTGTGGCTGACGGGCAGTATGCAGCCGGCAGCCAGAATGCGGCGGTTGGCTATCACCATCGCACCGTCGTGCAGGGGTGAGTTCTTGAAGAAGATGTTCTCAATGAGCCGCTGGTTGATGTCGGCATTCACCACGTCGCCCGTGCTGACAATGTCGGTCAGCTTGGTGTGGCGCTGCACCACGATGAGTGCGCCCACCTTGCCCTTCGCCATCGACATGCAGGCCATCACGATGGGGATGATGAGGCGTTTCAGGGCTGCCTGGTCCTGTTCTTCGGTCCGCTTGGGGGTGAAGAAGCGCATGACGGTCCTGACGCGCTGGTGGGCTCCCAAATCGTACAGGAACTTGCGTATGTCGTCTTGGAAGATGACGATGATGGCGATGACACCCACCGACACCAGTTTGTCGAGGATGCTGCCGAGCAGTCGCATCTCCAGGATCTGTGACACGATGAACCAAATGAGTATGAAGATCATGATGCCTACAAAGACATTCAGCGAACGTGACTCGCGCATCAGTCGGTAGATGTAGTAGAGCATCAGCGCTACCCACAGAATGTCGAAAAAGTCTTTAAGACTGAATTGTAGGAACATGGTTTAAGGGGTTCAAGGGTTTAAGAGTTCAAGAGTTCAAAGTCAGGCGTTCAAGGGGTTTAAGCGTTCAAGGAGCTGACAGGTCTCCACGGCTGCTTTCACGTCGTGGACGCGCAGGATGGAGGCACCCTTCATCAGGGCGACGGCGTTCAGGGCTGTGGTGCCGCCGAGGGCCTCGTCGGGTGTGCACTGTAGTGTCTTCCAGATCATCGACTTGCGCGAGAGGCCCACCAGCAGCGGCAGTTCCAGCACGCTCAGCTTGTCCATCTGGCTCAGCAGCTGGAAGTTCTCGTCGACGGTTTTTCCGAAGCCGAATCCTGGATCGAGAATGATGTCTTTCTGTCCCAGGTCGCGCATCTGTTGCACCTTCCGTGCAAAGGTCAGCAGGGTGGAGCGCAGGTCGGGCTGCACCGAGGTGAGCACGTAAGGGGTGCCCAGTCGGGCGGTCATGCGGAACATCTGTTCGTTGCCCTCGCTCACATCGTTGATGATGTCGGCACCGAACTCTTCAACGGCCATGCGGGCCACGTCGGGGCGGAAAGTGTCGATGGAGAGGGAAGAGGGGAGGGCGGAGAGGTCAGAATGGAGGGCGGAGAGGTCAGTCTCTTCCTGTATTTTTCGGATGATGGGTAGTGCCATTCTCAGGCGGTCGATTTCCTCCTGCTGGCTGACGGGTGCCGAACCGGGTCGGGTGGAGCAGGCCCCCACGTCGATGATGGCCGCTCCCTCGCTGATGATTTGTCGGGTGCGCTGGGCAATCTGTTCCTCCGTTTGCTGTCGGCTATCGGCATAGAACGAGTCGGGCGTTACGTTCAGAATGCCCATCACCACCGGTTTCCCAAGGCTAAACAGCTGTCCTTTCAAGTTCAGTGTATAGTTCATTTCATCAGCTCCTGCAGTCGTTTCTGCATTTCCTTGTTCGGAATGTCTCGTTCCACGATGATTCCCTTCTCGTCGGTCACGATGTTTGTGGGCAGGTCGTTCATGCCCAGTGCTTGGGCCATGGGTGTCTGCCACATCTTGCCGTCGCATACCAGGGGGAAGTTCACGCTGTCGCGTCGTGTCCAGTCGCGCCCTTCACCGGCTGTTGCGTCGATGCTGATGCCCAAGGCGCTTATTTTGCCCGGGTTCTCTTTGACGAGCTTGCGCAGTGTGCTCAGTTGTGCGCGACTCTCATAGTTCCACGTCGCCCACAGGCACACCACGTTCACCTTCTTCTGCATCTGCCGGTTGGTGACCACCCGTCCCTTTGTGTCGAGCAGGGCGAACATCGGCATGCGGCTGCCCTTGCTGCCTGCCGTGAGCGGCCGCAGGTCGTGTTTCAGCTGGAGCACGGCCCTGTTCTGCGGATTGGCCTGCAGCATGGTGTTGCACAGTAGCATGGCGCGCCGGTAGTCGGGTTCCAGTGCTTTCACAAAGTATTGCTGTAGCAGGTAGAAGCTGACGGGCGAGTTGGGTTCTTCGGTGATATATTCAGCTGCTATCTCCGTCATTTCGGGCGGTGTCAGCTGGTTGGCTTTCAGTCGGAAGGCCGTCATCTCGTCGTTCTGCTTCGAGCCTTTCACCTTGATTTCGCGCAGTTGCGAGGCATCGCCCTTCATCTTGGCGGTGATGCCCGAGGTGGCGAAGACCGGTATTTGCGAGTAGTTGGGGAACATGACCATCAGCGTGGCCGTGTCCTTCAGGTCGGTCTCGTAGATGAAGCGTCCGCGCTGCACGTGTATGGTGTCCTTGCGCCCGTCGGCCGCGTTGTACAGGTAGAGTTCGGCCTGGTTCATGTTCTTGAACTCGCCCTCCAGCCTGAAGCGGTTGCCCGACGAGCCACAGGCGGTCAGCAACGTGACCCACCCGATGGCTGCGAGCAAACTATTCTTTATTGTCATTCTTTTGCGGTTACTTCAGCTCCAGATCCTGCTCAGCATACTGGCGCAGCGAGGCATCCTTGCTGACGGCCGACTGCAGTGCGGTGGCCACGTCGGCCTTCTTGCCGGTGCGTGCGGCCAGCACGGCTTTCAGATAGTCGGTCATGCCGTCGGGGTTCTGCACGTTCTTCAGCGTGGTGGCTGCGGCGGCATAGTTCTTGTTCATGATCTGAGCCAGTGCGGCAGAGTTCGAGTTGGTCTTGGCGAAGTCCTGCTCGGCCTGTGCATACTTGCCCTGAGCCAGATGCAGGTTGCCAATGATTTCCTGCACGCCGTTGGCGCTCGACGACTTGGCAATCAGTGTCTCGGCTGTTGTCAGGTCGCCGTTCTGCAGTGCCAGCAGACCCAGGTTGGCGTTGGTCTCGGGCAGGTTGGCGTTCACGCGCTGAGCCTTCTCCAGCCACTGCTTGGCCTCGCTGTAGTTGCCCTGTGCGTATGCCAGTGTGGCCAGGTTGTTATAGGCGCGGGCATCGTTGGGATAGTACTGCACGGCCTTCTTGTAGGCGTTCTCGGCACCCTTCACGTCGTTGTCGTAGAGGGTGGCTCCGTAGAGCAGCTCTTCAACGCTCAGTTTCGAGGCATCGCTGCTGATCTGGCTCATGATCTGCTCGTCGTCGCGGCCTATCAGCTGGTAGTTGGCAATCAGGCGTGCACGGCGCAGCTGTGGCAGAATGCCGTCGGCCAGTTCCTTGAAGGCCGACGAGATGGCCTTGATCTGCTGTTCGCGCTCCTCGGGGTCCTTATACATGGAGAGCACGCGCAGAATCACGTCCTTGTCCTGAATGTCGCTGGCAGCCACCAGTTCCTGGAAGCCTTCCCAGTCCTCGGCGGTGTATTTGGCATCTACGGGCGAGTCGCTGTTCACCTTCTTCATTTCGCCCTTCAGGAAGTTCTCGGTCACCTGCTCGCGCTTGTTGGCCAGCTGCTCGTTCAGCTGATAGCCGCCGTCGGGCGATGCATAGGCCGACACCTCAATGCCGTCGAGCACCTTGCCCTCCTGGTCCTTGGCAATCTCGCCCAGCAGTCGCACGAACTCCTGCACCGAGTTGTTCTGCAGCTCGCTCTTGCGCAGCTGTGCCTGACCGATGAGGAACTTCACGTTGGCCTCCTGCTTCTGCTCAATGATGCGCTGGAAGGCATCCTGTGCGATGGCACCCTGTGCCGATGTCAGCGTGCGCTTGTAGAGCTCGCTGGTGGCAATGATGCCGGTGGCCACCTTCACGGCAGGCACGTCCACGGTCTTGTTGCCCACCTTGGCGTTGAAGGTCAGGTAGAGGTCGCTCTGGTGCATCTCGGGCACATACTTGAAGCTGGTCTTCATCGTATAGCGGCCACCCACCTTGTACGAAATGGTCTGATCGTTACCCTGCACTTTCTCACCCTGGAAGGTGGCGCTGTTGCCCTTCACGGCCTGCTGGCCGTTGACGGTCTGATAGCGCAGCTCGGGCGTTACGGTGACTACGGCCTTCTTCTGCATGTACTTCTCGGGGAACATGCCGTTGATAGTGGCAGGCACCTCGCCGGCCTGTGTCTCCAGCGGGTTCGGCGTTACGTTGAAGTTATCGGCTGACAGAGCTCCCAGCTTTCCAGAGCATGACGACAGCAGCACGGCAGCTGCCGACAAGAAAAACAATTGTTGCTTTTTCATTTTTTCGTTGTGAATATAAAAATGTGTGATATATCTATGCAAAAATAAGCATAAAAACAGTATCAACCGCTAAAAGAACATGTTTTTTTGTTTTTATTAACTCACCTTTCTTGCAATCAGCGTTTCGCCGGGTTACAATAAACGTCAAATCTCGCTCTAACGAGCGTCAAACTGTGGTGAGATTTGACGTTCGTTACAGTGAGATCTGACGTTAAACAGAGCGAAATCTGACGTTAAACAGAGCGAAATCTGACGCTAATCAGAGCGAGATTTGCCGCTCGTTGCAGCTTGTTTATTCAGGCTGCCCGTTGCTGTTTATTTAGGCTGCCCGTTGCTGTTTACTTAGGCTGCTTGCCGATGTAGGCCAGAATGCCACCGTCTACATAGAGCACGTGGCCGTTCACAGCATCTGAGGCATGCGAAGCCAGGAACACGGCGGGACCACCCAGCTCAGAGGGGTCGAGCCAGCGGCCGGCAGGTGTCTTGGCGCAGATGAACGAGTCGAACGGATGGCGGCTGCCGTCGGGCTGACGCTCGCGCAGCGGTGCGGTCTGAGGCGTAGCGATGTAGCCTGGGCCAATGCCGTTGCACTGAATGTTGTATTCGCCATACTCCGAGCAGATGTTGCGGGTCAGCATCTTCAGGCCACCCTTGGCGGCAGCGTATGCCGATACGGTCTCGCGGCCCAGCTCAGACATCATCGAGCAGATGTTGATGATCTTACCTTCGCGGCGTTCCATCATTTCGGGGATTACGGCTGACGAGCAGATGAACGGACCCACCAGGTCGATGTCGATGACCTGCTGGAACTCCGAGCGCTTCATCTCGTGCATGGGTATGCGCTTGATGATGCCGGCGTTGTTCACCAGGATGTCGATGTTGCCCACCTCGGCGTGAATCTTGTCAACGAGCTCCTTCACGGCGTTCTCGTCGGTCACGTCGCAGATGTAGCCTTTCACGTTCTCGATGCCAGCCTCGCGGTAGTTGTCCAGTCCGCGCTGCAGAGCCTCCTCGTTGCGGTCGTTGAAGATAATGGTTTTGATACCTGCTGCAACAAATGCCTTTGCAATGTTGAAGCCAATGCCGTAAGATGCGCCGGTGATCCAGGCGTTCTTACCATCTAATGAAAACAAGTTTTTCATTTAATTTTAAATTTTAAATTTTAAATTATAATTGTAACAAAACTATTTTTATATTATCTGCTTTATAACTTTTTATCTGTACTGTTTTCCTTTATCTTGCGCAACATGGTAAGCGTGATGGAAGTGCCAAGCTTGATGAGTTCTAAGCAGTCATTACGAAGAGATTCAAATAATTTCTCTTCTAAAAGTCCTACGCGATGAGAGAGTTCCAACCAGTAGAGCGTTTCTTCCGCTTCTTTCAGCGCTATATTGTATTTATGCACGAAGTCTGCATCAGATTCAGCCTTTATGGCTTCTGAAATATTAGCTCCTATAGACGTGCCCGAGCGAAACACCTGATCAGCAAGCGTAAATTTTTTCTGTTTCAGCAGATACTCATTCAAGTGATAGATTCGTACCGCATAGTCCATCGCCTTTTGTCGTATCAGATTATCGGCTCTTGTTGGCATAGGGGTATTTCTTATAATTTACAATTTATAATTTATAATTGGATTATTCCGATCAGGATTTAAAGCAAATCTCGGATTTGCGAGAAATCCTGATCGGAATAATCGAGGTTCTCTCCCCCCATTCCCCAGATGAACGTGTAGTTATGGGTGGCGGCGGCGCTGTGGATGCTCCATTCGGGCGAGAGCACGGCCTGCTCGGTGTGCATCCAGAGGTGGCGCGTCTCCTGCGGCTCGCCCATGAAATGGCAGACGGCCTGGTCTTCGGGCAGCTCGAAGTAGAAGTAGGCCTCCATGCGGCGCGTGTGGGTGTGGGCCGGCATCGTGTTCCATACCGAGCCGGGAGCCAGCTCCGTCATGCCCATCTGCAGCTGACAAGTGGGCAGCACCTGATTGACCAGCATCTTGTTGATGGAGCGCTCGTTCGAGGTCTCCAGTGCGCCCATGTGGGCCACCACGGCGTCCTGCTTCGTCACCTTGCGGCAGGGATAGGCACAGTGGGCAGTGGCAGAGTTGAAATAGAACTTCGCCGGACGGGCAGGGTCGTCGGAGAGGAAGATCACCTCGCGGTTGCCGCGGCCGATATAGAGTGCCTCCTTGTAGTCGAGCTCGAAGACCTGCTCACCAGCAAGACTATCCTCGCACCTCGCACCTCGTTCCTCGCACTCCCGTACGATGACCTTTCCTGGTCCGCCCACGTTGTAGATGCCCACCTCGCGACGGGCCGTGAAGTAAGGAGCACGGAGCGGATCGATGGCCTCGAGCGGCAGCTCCTCGCCCACGGGCATGGCACCGCCGACGACCATGCGGTCGTACATGGAGTAGACCATCTGCACCTCGTCGGCCACGAAGAGCGTCTCTATCAGGAAGTCGCGGCGCAGTCGCTGGGTGTCGTAGTGACGGGCATCCTCAGGATGGGCCGCATAGCGTATTTCGTAGTTAGTCTTCATTTTAATTTAAGGTGAAATAGATTTGTTTGGCGCAAAGTTACAAAATTTCTGCGAATGAAGTTTATTTTATACGCGAATCTTTATTTAAACTTACTTAAATTCAATTATTTTTCGTACCTTTGTCGCGCAAACAATTATCATTATTAACCCAAAACTATTTCATTCTTCTATGGAAACAACATTAGTATTGCTGAAGCCGGGCTGCGTACAGCGCCAGCTCATCGGCGAGGTCGTCAACCGCTTTGAGCGTCGCGGCCTGCGTATCTCGGGCATGAAGATGATGCAGCTCTCCGACGCCATCCTGCGCGAGCACTATGCTCATCTCGTTGAAAAACCCTTCTTCCCTGGCCTGGCTGCCTCTATGCAGGCTTCGCCCGTCATTGCCCTGGCCCTCTCGGGCAAGGAGGCTGTGAAGGTGGTGCGTGCCATGGCCGGTCCCACCAACGGTCGCGAGGCTGCCCCCGGCACCATCCGTGGTGACTACTCGATGAGCAACCAGCAGAACATCGTGCACGCCAGCGACTCGGTGGAGAACGCCGAGATTGAGCTGCGCCGCTTCTTCCGTCCGGAGGAGATCTTCGACTACGAGGCCCACGCCTTCGCCTACGTCTATGGCGACGGGGAGTGCCAGTAAACGACGAATTTCATTCCTATTAAAAACTGAACTTTCCCACTTTATTCTAACGACCACAGATTGCACAGATGCCACAGATTTAAAGATTATTACAGTCGCCTTGCGACGATTTCTACAAGATTTCACAGATTATTGCCTACGGCCCTTTCGCGCAGCAATCGCGGCTTTAGCCGCTGTTATCGAATCAGAATCTGAGTAATCTAAATGCTAAGGCGTAGCCTAAATCTGCGAAATCTGTGCAATCTGTGGTAGAAAGATGAAGGGGGAAACTTCAATTAAAATCCACGAATTACGCTTAATTCGTGGTTTTATCTCACCACCTTCCAGACGTTGCCCTTGTCATCAACCTTGATGCTGATACCCTTGACATCGGCTGAGCGACGGCGGCCCTGCAGGTCGTAGACGATACGGGCATCGGTGCGACTGCTGTTCAGCGTCTCTACATAGCTGTCGATGGGCTCGCCCAGCTCGTCGACGACTCCGTAGATGGGCATGGTCACGCCACCCCAGCTGTCGAGCACATCCATGCCCTTGGCACGGGTGATATAGCCACAGTAGCTGCCGGGGCTCTCGGCCTCGGTGATGCGGTGCCATGCACCGTCGTCGCGCAGCAGGTAGCTGCCGACACGCACGTTGACGCTCGACTTATAGAAGCCTGTCAGGTTGTTGGCACCACGGGGCGACGGGGTCTTACGGGCCTCGCCGAAGGTGTAGTAGACCACCTCGGGCTGATCGGCAATGTAGATATAGGCCACGCCGGGCTCGGTCTCCTCGACCTCCTGCAGGGCTATCGACTGATAGTCGCTCATCAGTCCGGCAATCTCATAGATCTGTACCCCCTTGGGCGACCGATAGGCGTAGGGCAGACAGATGGTGCCCCACTGCTTGGCGGTGACCGTTTTCTTGATGAGCGGATGGAAGAGCAGGCGGAAGTCGGTGGCGCACCACCAGCCCTCGCGCTTGTCGCCGTCGTTAGCCGTGCCATAGGTCACGCCGTAGCGTCGCCAGGCATCGTCGACAGCTCCCTGCTTAGAGCCCGTGAAGCCGATGGTCAGCGAACCGCCCTCAGGCACGTAGACGGGCGTTGAGGTCATGGTCTGCCATGAGGTGACGGTGTTGGGGATGTCGAGATAGTCGCGCTGCAAATAGGGTGTAACGGCAAAGGTGGCCTCACCCGACAGCGGTGCGTCGCCAGTTTCTAAAACATCTTCCACGCGAATAAATCCGTGCTGGTCGCTGAGGCAGTAGTGCTGTGTGCTGCCCTTGCACTCCAGGGCGTAGAGACCCTCGCTGAGACCCGTGACGGTCTGACGTATCTCCATGGTCTGGCTCTCGCCCTGGGCAGCGTCGATGCCGCTCCACCAGGCGTTCCAGCAGGTCTTGCCGTCCTGTGTGGCCAGTCGCTGGTCGCCGCCGGTGAAGGTGCCCACCTTCGTCTCCCAGCCGTCGGCAGCGGCAAGGCTGGGCGACTGCGGCTGCTTGTCGGCCTCGGTCAGGGGCAGGAAGTCGTCGAGCACCTGCTGCAGCTCGTAGCGTGCCATGGTGATTTCCTCGGCAGTGGCGGCCTCACTGGCAGTCTCGATGGCTGCTTCCAGTTCCTCGCGTCCGTCAAAGTTCCATCCTACAACGGCGTGTGCCACTGCAAGCAGCGAGTCGACGACAGACTTGTCTTCCATGGCCTGCTGCATGTTGCTGATGGCCTGAGTATAGGTGAAGAGGATATTCTCATAGAACTCGGATTCTGTTGAGAACTCCCTGTCGAGTATTTCCTTCAGCTCCTCGTTGAGGGCAGGCAGCTGGGTGTTGTAGTCCATGAGCACCTGCGCCTTCTTCCGCGTCATGGCAATGCCGTCGGCAATGGCCTCCTCGCGGGTGGGGAACAGGCGGTAGAGCTCCATGTCGCCTATCTGTGCCGTTCCGGCCAGCCAGCGGAAGGCCAGCACGGCCTCGTCGTGGCTCTCGGTGTTGAAGACGGCCTGCTGGGTGGTCCAGTAGGTCTTGTTGGCCAGCGTCAGGCGGTTGGTTTCCTGCTTGTCGTCGGTGCTGCCCTTCGGGCGTGTCACCACCTTAATATATTCGCCGGCGTTCTGTCCGCCCATGCGGAACACGTAGTCCTGTCCGGCCACCACGTCGAAGGCGGTGAGCAGCGAGCGCTCCGAGGTCTTGCCCTGATCGCCCAGGCACTGCAGGAAATAGCCGTCGGTGAGCGCCTTGGGATAGACGCCGAACCAGGGCTGCGAGAGGGGCTGTCCGGCACCATTGGTATAGCCATAGAGGCCCATGCGGAAGTCGCCGTTGGGCAGCACGTTGCCGCCCACGTAGCGCGTACCGTTCTCGGTCTCGATGGCCTCGCCGGGCTCCATGTCCTCCGAGCTGTAGTAGTCGCGGCCGCTAAAGCTGCGAATGTGCAGGCGATAGCGCGTGCCGTCGGTATACTGGTCGTCGGTCAGCTTGTAGTCGGCCTCGGTGTCCTCGGGCCGTATGGTCTGCCACGTCTGCCAGGCCTCGCCGGGCTTCTTGCGGAGCACCTCCATCAGCTGGTTGTACTCGCCGTCGTAGTCGTGCCAGCTGACGACGGCCTTGCCGTCCTCCGTATCTACGCGGAAGTCGCGATAGCCACCACGC
>ERZ842401.7841-NODE-7841-length-10754-cov-5.443686_pt1 | contig 10754 bp, 8 predicted proteins | sample MGYA00521270_ERZ842401 | MGnify/ENA primary metagenome ERZ842401 (study PRJEB31892, sample SAMEA3878208) | bioreactor metagenome | biome: Moose rumen | place: Sweden | collected 2011-10 | study: EMG produced TPA metagenomics assembly of the PRJEB12797 data set... | reverse complement strand
CGAGGTTTCCCTCTATGCCTATTGCCCTTCGGCCTCCGAGGGTCGGCTGTCGCAACCCGCGAGCCGGTTTTCGCACAGGGTGGAGCTGCAGCTTCCCGGGCAGTGGGAGGGGTGCGAGGTGTGGCTCTACGGCTTTGTCCACGACTATGCGGGCCGTGCCTCGGAGAGCGTCTGCCTCGGCAGGGTGCAGCGGGTGGACGGCCAGGCCGGTGGTGGCGACGGGGAGCCGCAGGGGGATGCGGCGGCATCGCTTTTGGCCGCGGCGGCTCCGGACGGGGGCAATAAACCGGGCGATGTGCCGTTAAGGTCAGAAAACATTTCAAACTATGGCCAGTCAGAAAGAAAACCAGCCCAACCTCAATCTCACCATTACGCCCGAGGTGGCCGCAGGCACCTACAGCAACATGGTGGTCATCAGCCACAACCCGACCGAGATGGTGTTCGACTTTGCCCAGATTCTTCCCGGTATCGACGGGGCTACCGTCCGCCAGCGCATTGTGATGAACCCCATCCATGCCAAGCGAACCCTGGCCGCCCTGGCCGAGAACATCAAGAAGTACGAGCAGCAGTTCGGCGAGATTGTGGAGCCGCGTATGCCGCTGGGGGCTGACACCGTACCCTACGACATACTGGGCAAGGCGTGAAGCTTGCTGTTCCAGGGGTCAGGTGGGCGGTGGAGGGCGGCTTCTGGCCGACGACGGCCGGGCAGAGCGCCGCTGCACGGGGTGTGCTGTGCCGCCTTGTGGGGGAGGAGGCCGCTGTTGCGCACAACGCCGAGGGGGCTCCGTTTCTGCCCGCCCGTCCCGGACTGCACGTCAGCATCAGCCATTGCAGCCGGGCGGTGGCCGTGGCGGTCAGCCACAAAGGGCCTGTGGGCATCGATGTGGAGTGCCGTCGTGGAGTGGGGGAGGATTTGATGCGCCGGGTGTGCAGCGAGGATGAGTTGTCGGCGGTTCTTGCGTCGGCCGATTCCACGATGGCGTTTCTTCAGCTTTGGACGCGCAAGGAGGCTGTTCTCAAAATGCGCGGCACGGGCATCAAGGGATTCGGAAGCCTGGTCGGCGCCCTCGCGGCGGGCGATGCTGTTGCCGATGTTCCGTGCGGTTTGCCGGATGTTGTGTGTGCCCTTGCGTGGTAGGGCGCGGATTATGGGCGGATGACGGTTTGCGTGCCGTCGGCAAGGAGTTTGACTATGCGGCTGCCGTGGGTCTCGTGGCTTTCCAGGGCGGCCAGCGGCGGCACGCAGAAGTCGACGCGGCGGAGCAATTCCTTGTCGATGTCTTCGTAGCGTTGCGGCGACAGGCGCCCGCTGAGGTTGGCCGAGGTGCTCACCAGCGGAGCCCCGAGCCGGGAGATCACTTCGCGGCAGAAGGTATGCCGCGGCAGACGGATGCCCAGCGAGCCGTCGGCAGCGGCCAGGTTGGCGGCCACCGGGGTTTTCAGCACCCGTTGCCAGAGGGCCGGAGGAAGAATATAGGTGGTGGGGCGTCCGGCATCGGTGGCGAGCTGGGGGCAGGCGTCGAGGTCGACGATGTCTTCGGTGCAGAGAATGAGCATGCTTTTCTGCGGGTCGCGCTCCTTGATTTTGTAGAGGCGGGCCACGGCGGCGGCGTTGCGCGCATCGCAGCCGATGCCCCAGATGGTGTCGGTGGGGTAGAGCACGGCGAGGCCTGCAAGCAGGGCGCCGGCGGTTTGGCTGGCAAGGGGTTCCATAGGCTTGCAAAGGTACAAAAAAAACCGTCGGCGAGTGGCGTATGTAAACTTTTTTTTGTACCTTTGCACAACGTTTGCATTGTAAGCGTATCGGTAAGCAAAGCTAATTAATTTATAAACCAAAACCTTACAACTATGTTTAAAGGACATCCTAAAGGACTTATCGCAGCCGCGTTGAGTAATATGGGTGAGCGTTTCGGCTACTATATTATGAATGCGGTGTTGCTGCTGTTCCTCTGTTCGAAGTTCGGCATTCCCGACAATGTGGCGGCCATCATCTATGCCGTGTTCTATTTTGCCATCTATGTGCTCTCGCTGCCCGGCGGTATCATAGCCGACAAGTTGCAGAACTACAAGGGCACCATCATGGCGGGTCTGCTGACTATGGCCTTGGGCTACATCGTGCTGTCTATCCCGATGATGGACAACATCACCAACCCCGCCTCGAAGACCGGCATACTGATTATTACCTGTGTGGCTCTGTTTATCATCGCTTTTGGCAATGGCCTGTTCAAGGGCAACCTGCAGGCCTTGGTGGGGCAGATGTATGACAACCTTGAGGCGGAGGCCGCCAAAAAGGGGCCGGAGGCTTTGGCCGAGGCCAAGAGCAAGCGCGACCCCGGTTTCCAGATTTTCTATGTATTCATCAATATCGGCGGTGTGATTGCTCCCTTTGTGGCTCCCTCGCTGCGTCAGTGGTGGCTTGGTGTGAAGGGTCTGACTTACAATTCCGACCTGCCCGCCCTTTGCCATCAATATCTGGCCGATGCAGGCGCCATGACCCCCGAGCAGATGGCCAGCCTCAACACGCTGATGGCGCAGGTGAACCAGGGCGGCCTTGATTTGGCCGACATGAGTGCTTCGTGCGTAACCTATCTTGAGGTGTTCAATACGGGTGTTCACTATTCGTTCATCGCCTCGGTAGCGGCTATGCTCCTTTCCCTCATCATCTTCATCTGCACGAAAAAAGGCATGCCCGAGCCCCAGAAGAAAGCCGCTGCCGCTGCTGCCGACAACGAGAAGGCTGTCGATAGCATGAGCCGCGAGGAGCGCGAGGCTATGGCCAAGGAGGTCAGGCAGCGCATGGCCGGTCTCTATGCCGTGCTTGGTGTGTGTGTGTTCTTCTGGATGGCATTCCACCAGAATGGCCAGTCGCTCTCGTTGTTTGCCCGCAACTTTGTCAATTCCGACAGCGTGGCTCCCGAGGTGTGGCAGTTCCTCAACCCTGCATTGGTCATCCTGCTGACGCCGGTCATCATGTGGCTGTTCGGCACCACCTGGGGCAAGAAGTTCAGCACGCCCCGCAAAATAGCCCTGGGTATGGGTTTTGTGGTGTGTGCCTACCTCTTCCTCACTATTCTCTGCTCGGTGATTGGCTACCCCAACGGTACCGACTATCTGGCACAGGATGTCAATACCCGCCTGCCGAAGAGCGGTGCATGGGTGTTGATAGTAACCTATTTCTTCCTCACTGTTGCCGAGCTGTTCATTTCGCCGCTGGGCTTGAGCTTTGTGTCGAAGATTGCCCCCAAGCACATACAGGGCATCTGCCAGGGTTTGTGGCTCAGTGCCACGGCTATCGGCAATCTGCTTATCATGGTCGGGCCGTTCCTCTTCAACTCGATGCCCAAGCTGTGGATGTGCTGGGCAGTGTTCATGCTCATCTCGTTGGCAGCCATGCTCATCATGTTCGGCATGTTGAAGTGGTTGGAGAAGATTACTGCCGAGAAGCAGTGATGGAGTTCAGTCCAGACAAGATTGGATAAAAGAGAATCCCCCGGGCGTTGAGGTCCGGGGGATTCTCTTTTTCCAATGGCGTTGCTCCATGCGGGAGCGCTCGATAGGCTCGGGCTTACTTGTCGAGTTCCTGCTGACGCAGGTGCTGCACATAGATGGCTTTCAGCCTCTTTTCGCGATTGACGACGCTGGGTTTGGTGAACTGCTGCCGACGGCGCATTTCTTTCACCACACCAGTTTTGTCGAATTTGCGTTTCAGCTTCTTCAGAGCTCTCTCAAGGTTTTCACCTTCTTTAACGGGAACTACGATCATTGTTAATACCTCTTTCTTGTTAAGGTTAATACTAAGGTGATTTATTAAGACTGTTTGGGTCTTCGCATTACTTAAAACACAAGATGTCCCTGTGCGGCTGCATCGTTCAGGGCGGCGATGATGCCTTTCTTGTTGATGATACGCATGCCTTTGGCCGACACCTTCAGGGTAATCCACATGTCCTCTTCGGGGATGTAGAATTTCTTGGTTTGCAGGTTGGGGGAGAAGGTGCGCTTGGTGTGGATGCGCGAGTGGGACACGTTGTTTCCAACGATTACTTTCTTGCCGGTGATTTCACATTTCTTTGACATTGCTGTATACTTTTTGTTGTTTGTTTGCGTTGTTGTTTCGTTGTCGAAACGGAGTGCAAAAGTACCACCTTTTCCGAATATGGCAAAATGCAGAATGGTTGATTTTTCAGATTTTATGTTTTTTTAACATATTGCATGTTGTAGATTGTTGATTCATTGATGAATAATATTTTGCTAAATCGCTGGTTTAACATTGTCTTATCAGTTAGTTACGGGTGGATTAATATGTTTTTTGCAGTAATTTGAAATGGCTTTTGCTGAAAAATTGGAAATATGGTATGCCGATTTTGGGCGAGATTTGCCTTGGCGCGGCATTGACAATCCCTATTATATATGGCTGTCCGAAGTCATCTTGCAGCAGACGCGTATTGAGCAGGGAAGGGGCTATTATGCCCGTTTTGTTGAAGCGTTCCCTACGGTAGGAGATTTGGCGCGGGCCAGCGAGGAACAGGTGTTGCGGTTGTGGCAGGGTTTGGGTTATTATTCGCGTGCGCGTAATCTGCATGAAGCCGCCCGGCATATTATTGAAGATTGCAATGGGCGTTTTCCCGCCACCTATGAGGAGATACTTTCTCTGAAAGGGGTGGGGCGCTATACTGCAGCCGCCATTGCATCGTTTGCATACAAGTTGCCTTATCCGGTGATTGATGGCAACGTGTATCGTTTTATCAGCCGTCTGTACGGCATTGCGACACCGATTGCCACCGATGCGGCCTACCGGGATTTTGAGCGGGTGCTGATGCGCCAGATAGACAAGTCGAGGCCTGATGTCTTCAATGCGGCATTGATGGATTTTGGTTCGTTGCAATGCAAGCCGGTTCCGGATTGCGAAAGGTGTCCGTTTGTGGAAGAATGTGTGGCGAGACGAACGGGCAGGGTGGAACAACTGCCGGTGAGGGTGGAGAAAAAACCTCCTATCGACAGGTGGTTTCTGTATCTGGATGTGCGGTGCGGGGGAAAAGTGTTGGTGGAGCAGCGCATGGCCAAGGATATATGGAAAGGGCTATGGGAGTTTTTGTTGGTGGAGGTCGATAGGGAGCTTTCGGTGGATGAGGCCGAACAAGAGGCATCACATTATATAAAGAGGGAATTAGGTATGGAGGGTGCGGAATTTCATTTTATGATGCAATGCGTGCATAAACTGACACATCGCACAGTGCATGCTTATTTTATGAGGGCAGAATTAGGGAAGATTCCCGATAGTTTGCCGAAAAATGTAATGCAGATTTCGGTGGAAAAAATGAAAAAACTCCCTGTGTCTCGGTTGATAGATAGATACTTGCAAAGATTGTGAATATCTTTATTCATAAGGTAGGTGAAAAAGTTGTATTTTCGCACTCCAAATTAATGACCGTAGGTTGGCGTTAATGGTATTAGGCAAAACGAACAGTAATTAAATAATGCAAAGCGTATGATTGGAGTAAACAAAGTGATTTTAGTAGGAAATGTGGGAAAAGTGCCTGATGTGGTTACTTTTCCATCGGATGGAGGAACCCCTGTCAAGAAGGCTTCTTTCCCATTGGCAACGACAGAAAACCGTCGTAATCGCGACAATGAAAGGGTGGAAATAACCGAATGGCATAATGTGGTTTGCTGGAGGGGTTTGGCTGATGTGGCAGAACGGATATTGACCAAGAGTGCCCAGGTTTACGTTGAGGGTCGCCTGCAAAGCCGCACATGGGAAGACAAGGATGGAAACAAGCGTCATGTAACGGAGGTTGTGGCCGACAATCTATTGCTGCTATCCAGCCGTCAAAGGTCGGATGAGATGTCTAACAAGAATAATCCATTGATGGAAATTCTCAATGCCGATACAGAACCTCTCGGGGATCTGCCGTTTTGACGGTTGGATAAATATCAAGTGCAATATGGGGAAAGGTCTTGTGTTGTCAAGGCCTTTTTCTTTAGCCTTATCGAAGTAGCGTTACTGTACCGTTGGCGACCTGCATGGCATCGGGATAGTCGATGGAATGGTAACGGAATATCCAGACATAAGACCCTTGGGGTTGGTCGCCCCCATCCCAGCCTTCGCTGTCAAGGTCATTGGTGCGGTAGAGGAATAGCCCTTGCCGATTGTATATAGAAAGTTCGCCGTCAATAACGCCTTGGGTGAAGAGCCGGAAGCGGTTATTGTCTTCAAGATTGGGTGTGAAAACGTTGGGGGCGAAGATGGCCACTTTGAGAACGGGAACAATCTTTGTGGCGGAGCCCCAGCATTGGCCGTCGAATGTTTCCAGAGTTATGACGAGACTGTCGTCGCTCATGCTGGCGCATCCACTAAGGTGGGGAGCGTCTGACGATTGGGGAATGCCATTAATAGTCCATCTCCGCTGAACCGATTTATGAAAGAGGTCGTGAATCTCATATTCAAGGCTATTAAGTTTAAGTACGCCCGGATTTACTCGAATTTCAGGTGTGGGTGGTATTATTGGGAGAAGTCGGATGCTATCGGAAACTGGGCAAAGTGGAGTCTCCCTATAGTCGGCATAAAGATAGTAGGTTGTTGGAGATGGAGGTGAAACGGTCAGTGTGCGCGACTGAATGTGGTCGAAGATTGTGGTGTCGGCAGAGCTCCAATTAATATAGTTGGCATTGGTTCGAACTTGTAGCTGGTGTAGAAGGTTGTCGCAGTCGGCCGAGTGGTTGATGGTGAGTATGGGTCGTGGCAATTGGGTTAGGGTGAGCCTTATGATAGAGTCGCAGTTATGTGATGTGGCAAGGGTGTCAATGAGGATTTGTGTAAATGTGGCACGAGAAGTATCGGACATAATGTGATGGTTGTTCCATTGGTATATTTGTCCATGGCAGAATGTGTCGGCCACAGCATTATAGGCGGGGTGATAAACTGTCAGGTCAAGTGCAATTATAGAATCGCAGCCATGAGTGGTAACGACTGTGTCTACAGGACCAACAGAAGTGTGGCTTCCAAGGGGACCAGCATAGCCGAGGGTATCATGGCTGTATGTATTGCCGTCGCGCCATGTATATGTATTGCAGGCTTCCTTTCGGTCAATCGAATAGTGGGTGTGATTAATGTTGAGATTGAGAATGACTATACTGTCGCACCCTACAGAATTGGTGAAGACCCGAGGAAGTCTATCGCTTTGGGTGAGAATTTGTCCGTGGTAGTTGTAGTAGTCGCAAGCAGTGGCTTCAATGTTGGTTTGATTGCTATTGTTGACGGTAAGGTGAAGAACCACAATAGAGTCGCAACCTAAATGATTGGAATAGGTATGGGCGGGTTGGGCGGAGGTATAATAAGTGTGGTCATGCCATTCGAGACTATCACATGCCATAGCGACGGTGTCTCCGGTGCTTGAATGATTAATGGTGAGACGCAAGGAGACAACGGAGTCGCAGCCTTCGGCATTAGAATAGGTGTGTTGTATTGTCTCGGAATTAGAGTAAGTAATATTGTGCCAAATGAAGCGGTCGCACACTATGGCGGAGGTGTCCCCTCGGGAACTATGGTTTATGGTGAGATGTAGGGTGTCTATTTGGGTACAACCATTTATGTCAGTCCGACCATATGTGTAGTGTCCGGAATTAGTATAAGAGGTGTTCCCCCCGGCAATCCATATGTATCTGTCGCAGTGGGTTTGTTCGGTGGAAGTGTGGTTGGGGTGATTGATGGTGAGGTGGAGGGTAACAGTGCTGTCGCAGTTCGAAATATTGGTATAAGTGTGCGTGGGGAATCCAGAGGCGATGTAGGTATTGCTGTGCCAGGCGAATTGGTCGCACTCGACAGCGGTAGTATCCCCAGTGCTGCTATAATTAACGGTGAGGGAAAGGGTGACTACGCTGTCGCAGCCGGCATGGTTGGTGTAGGTGTGCAGATAATTGTTAGAGATGGTATATTCGGCTTCCCACCATGTATATTTATCACATACAACGGCGGCAGTATCTCCTGTGTTGCTGTAGTTGATGGTGAGGTGAAGAGTAACGGTGCTATCGCAGTTTGCAGTATTAGTATAAATATGTGTTGGATTGGCTGTAGAGGTATAGCTGTTTCCATGCCAGACAAATTGGTCGCATTTGTTGGCGCTGGTGTCGCCGGTGTTAGAATGGTTAATGGTGAGGTGGAGTGTTACAGTACTGTCGCAGTTCGCTGCGTTGGTATATGTGTATGTTGGTTCGACTATCGGGGTGGCGGCATAGGTGATACCTTGCCATGTGTATTGGTCGCACACAATGGCATGCGTGTCCCCTGTATTGGAGTAGTTGATGACAAGGTGAAGCGTAACAATGCTGTCGCAGTTTGCAGTGTTGGTGTATGTGTGCGTTGGATTAGTTGTAGTGGTGTAATTATTGCCGTGCCAGGTGAATTGGTCGCACTCTATGGCGTTGGTGTCGCCAATGTTGGAGTAGTGGACGGTGAGGTGTAGAGTAACGGTGCTATCGCAGTTTGTGGCGTTGGTGTAAACGTGTGTCGGATTAGCCGTATTTGTGTAGTTGTTCCCGTGCCATGTAAATTGGTCGCATGCGAAGGCGTTAGTGTCGCCTGTGTTGCTATTGTTTATGGTAAGATGAAGAGTAACTACACTATCGCAGTGCGCAGCATTGGTGTAGATGTGTGTTGGCGCGACTGCTGGTGTATGGGTATAGGTATTGCCCCACCAAGTATAAGAATCGCACTCAATTGCACTGGTGTCTCCAGTGTTGTTGTGGTTCACTGTAAGGTGGAGGGTATCTACCTGTATGCAATTATTGGCATCGGTATGTGGGTGAGTATAGCTTCCTGAGGCAGTATAGGTATCACCGTTGCCGGCCGTCCATGTGTATGTTTCGCAGACTGTTTGGGCAAACGAGGTGTGCACCGGGTTGTTGATGGTGAGGTGCAGTGTGTCCACCTGCGTGCAGCCGTTGGCATCGGCATGGGAGTGGGTGTAGTGCCCCGAGGCGGTGTAGGTGTTGCCATCGCCCGCCGTCCAGGTGTAGGCCTTGCAGGCCACCTCGGTGAGGGCTGTATGCATCGGGTTGTTGATGGTGAGGTGCAGTGTGTCCACCTGTGTGCAGCCGTTGGCGTCAGAGTGGGAGCGGGTGTAGTTGCCGGAGGAGGTGTAGGTGTTGCCGTCGCCCGTTGCCCAGGTGTAGGTCTCGCAGGCCACCTCGGTGAGGGCTGTGTGCATCGGATTGTTGATGGTGAGATGCAGGGTGTCCACCTGTGTGCAGCCGTTGGCGTCGGCATGGGAATATGTGTAGTTGCCCGTGGATGTATAAACTTGTCCGTTGCCTGTAGTCCATGTATATGAGATGCAGGCTGTCCCGACAGTGGCTGTATGCGTAGGTGTGTTGATGGTGAGGTGCAGTGTGTCCACCTGTGTGCAGCCGTTGGCATCGGCATGGGAGTAGATGTAGTCATTCGAGGCGGTGTAGGTCTGGCCGTCGCCTGTTGCCCAAGTATATGTATTGCAGGCTACTGCAGCGTTGGCTGTGTGCTCTGGGGTGTTTATGGTAAGGGGGAGCGTAACGATGCTGTCGCAGTTGGCTGCGTTAGTATAGGTGTGTGTATGGTTGCCCGATGCCGTGTAGGTATTGCCGTGCCAGGTGAACTGATTGCATTCCGATGTACTGGTATCGCCCGTATTGCTATGGTTGATGGTCAAGTGCAGGGTAACGGCACTATCGCACCCGGCCACATTGGTGTAAACATAAGTTGGTGCGGTAGAGGCGGTATAGTTATTTCCATGCCATGCAAACTGGTCGCATTCGACGGCGGTGGTGTCGCCCGTATTGCTATATTCCACAGTAAGATGGAGACTGACGATACTGTCGCAACCGACGACATTGGTGTAGGTGTGCTGGTGGACTCCGGTGCTGGTGTAGCTGTTCCCCCACCAGTTGAACTGGTCGCATGCAGTGGCTATGGTATCGCCAGCGGTGCTGTGGTTGATGGTAAGGTGTAGAGTTACAATGCTGTCGCAAGCAGAGGTATTGGTATAGGTGTGCGTAGGGTTGCTGGAAGCAGTGTAGTTGTTCCCATGCCATGTGAATTGGTCGCACTCTACGGCATTGGTATCGCCGGTGTTGCTGTGGTTGATGGTGAGGTGGAGCGTAACAGTGCTGTCGCAACCTGTGGCGTTAGTATAGGTGTGCACAGGGTTGGCCGAGGCGGTGTAGGTGCTGCCCCACCAGGCGAACTGGTCGCATTCCACGGCGGTGGTATCGCCCGTATTGCTGTGGTTTATGGTGAGGTGCAGGGTTACAGTGCTATCGCAGTTCTTGGAGTTGGTGTAGACGTGTGTTGGGCTGGACGAAGATGCGTAGTTGTTGCCCCACCAGGCGAACTGGTCGCATTCAATGGCGGAGGTGTCCCCTGTATTGCTGCGGTTTATGGTAAGATGGAGGGTATCTATCTGCGTGCAGCCGTTGGCATCGGTATGGGTGTGGGTGTAATTGCCCGAGGTGGTATATGTCTGCCCGTTGCCTGTCGCCCAGGTGTAGGTGTCGCAACTGGTCTGGGTGATGGCGGTGTGTACGATGTTGTTGATAGTCAAGTGGAGGGTGTCTACCTGCGTGCAGCCGTTGGCATCGGAGTGCGAATGGGTGTAGTGCCCCGAGGTGGTATATGTCTGTCCGTTGCCGGCAGTCCAGGTATAGGTTTCGCAGGCCTCTTTGGAAGTGGCGGTATGCACCGGGTTGTTGATGGTCAGGTGCAAGGTGTCCACCTGTGTGCAGCC
>ERZ842401.7840-NODE-7840-length-10754-cov-9.613422_pt1 | contig 10754 bp, 2 predicted proteins | sample MGYA00521270_ERZ842401 | MGnify/ENA primary metagenome ERZ842401 (study PRJEB31892, sample SAMEA3878208) | bioreactor metagenome | biome: Moose rumen | place: Sweden | collected 2011-10 | study: EMG produced TPA metagenomics assembly of the PRJEB12797 data set... | reverse complement strand
CAATCCCCAATCCCCAATCCCCAATCCCCAATCCCCAATCCCCATTCATATTATTCTTTATTACTAAATACCAAACTCAATTTTTAATTAATTTTAATTTAACATTATTTAAATGAGATAAATTTTAGATTTACTCCGCAAGTTTTTTAATTCTTAGTTTATAATTATCCTTCTCAATCCAGAAAGAGATTTTTTCTTTTTCGAAAATAGTCATTTTTCTTTTTTTCAATTTTTTACTTCGATTAATATCATCCCATTCACTTAAATCATCCTTATCATCTTTATTTTTATTTTTTTCAATTAATTTCACTCTTATCATTTCATCTAAGCAATTAGTAACGACATATTCTTTATTATCATAAGATATCACATCACCAAAATTGAATTTAAAATCGGATAAGTCCTCATCGAAATTTGTTACATTATATTCGATTTTTTTATTATAAAGAATATTTTTAATTCTTTCGATTTTTTTATTTGTTTTTTCCGTTTCTTTTTTATCGAATTCAGCTCTTTGTTGAGGCGTCATGTCTTTAATGTGATACATAGGGGGGAGATTTTTATACATTGCTATTCCTTTAATTTCGTAAAATTTAGGAGGTATTTTGAATTTATTTAACCAATTTAAAATATCATTTAATTCCTTGGAGTATTTTTTACTATCGATATTAACTGACTCGAATAAATTAATAATAATATTAACCACGGTAATAGCCTTCGAATAGTATTTTTTATTTTTGCTGAAAAAACTAAACAATTTCCCGAGACATGTTTTTATTTTATAGTCGATTAATTTTTCATTTTTTGATTCCATTAATATCTTAACAAGAACAAAGCTTACATTTTTTTTCAAAGTCTTTAATGAACATTCTGTATTATTCTCTCCAGTGTTTTTATATATTTCAGATTCCATTTCCGGATCGGCCTCGTCGAAAAAGGCAATATCAACGTCGTTAATATTTTCTAAATAACTTATTAAATTTTTTATAGCAAGGTCAAAAATATCTTTATTATTACATTTAAGTTGAGCAAGTTTCGCAAAATATTTAATACCTTGTTTCGTTTTACAATGACGTAATAAAGAATAAAAATATTTATCTTTCCAAAAAGTATAACCTATATCTTCATTTGATTTTTTTATTTCGTCTTTTGTTTTCGCTTTTGTATAATTCAAACTACATAATAACATTATATCATAATCTAAATTGATATAATTTCCTGTTTTGTCTTTATCTCCTAAGATGACCTCATCTGGAGTCGGATTTAATATTTCATGAGGAGCTTTAAATTTGCCTTTGTCATAATCTAACGCTTCTTCGTTAGAGTAATTTTTTTCGTTGCATTTACTCGCTAAGAAATAATTAAGTGGAAGTAATATATTAATATCATTAAAAAAAATTTTTCGATTTTGTTGAGATGTCAGAGTAAATTTGAGTAAAACTTCGAATAAAAATCTCGCCTCGTTTTTATGCGCCCAAAATTTAATTTTTCGAGAAATATGAGCCACATTATATACTATTCTTAAAACACTCGGGGTTGATATATCTTTAATTAATAACGATTCGTCACCTTCTTTATCTTCATTATATCTCTGGGAATACTCAGCTTGTAATTTCATAGCTAATTCTTCATCACTTAATTTTTCAGTCACTTTATATTGATTATCTCGAGCTCTTTTTTCATTTGTATAACTTTGTTCTGACCTGACCATGGCGTAATATATCAAACCAACAAGGACTTTTTTGATTTCGTACATGGGACAATTAATTAAATATTCGACTAAGGTATTATAAGAAGAGAATTCTTCAAGGAAAAACTCGGCACAAAAATCGTATTCATTTATTAAATATTTTATTAATTCAACAAAGCATCCGAAATATTTTTTTTCTCGAGAACGGATAATAATATTGAAAAATTCGAGTAATATATATTTATATATTTCTATTATTTTTTGCTTTAGTTCATCATTTGTATATTTTTTATTATCGATTTTTAATAATTTTATTTTATTTTTATCGATTAATTTCTTTATGTTGGAAATTAAAGGCGTCTTTTCTCTGAATATGAAACTTTGACCTTGGAAAGGATGGTCATTATTAATAAAGGATAAATTTTTTATTACTTCGGGAAGATTGTTACTTTTATTATCGTATAAATTTATTATGTTTAAAAAAAAGGATAAAGTGAAAAGTTGATAATCTGCTGAAAATAATAATTGCTTCATTTGCTCTATTTTCATTTGCTCATTTATATTTTTTAATATTTTTTTCACGTCTTCCATACATCCACCCATATCAACCAATTCTTCATCATTTTCATTAATATTATTAATATCATTAATATTTTCTACTTTTTTTACTTCTTTTACTTCTTTGATTTCATTAATGGCGCCTTCTTCTTGTAATAAATTAAATCCATCATTATCTTCTTTTTTATTTTCTTTTTCTTCTTTTTTTGCATTAATTTCTTCTTTTTCTTCTTTTTCTTCTTTTTTGTTTTTTTTATTATTTAAATTAATTAATTTATTCAAAATTTTATTTTTATCGAAATTTTCGCAATTTGACTGATCAACCTTCTCATAAAATAATAAATAAGCACTTCGATTTTTTTCTTCCCCGGTTTCTTCTTCTTTTCCTCCGAACGTTTCTCTTCTTAAATCATTAATATCAAATTTTGTCACTGAGGTATCATTAAATTGATGCCAGACATTACTTTGTTCATCTTTAATATAAGCATAATAATGTCCTCCTTCACTATGTCCAATATGAACCACGACACTTTTTAATTTATATTTATTATTATCATTATTTTGTATATATTTACTCATATCGAGATCTAAAGGAAATTCATAAAAATCGTTAATTTTTATTTTTGCCATTGTATCATAATTAAATTCGAACCGTTTTAGAACGAACATTAATATACGAGGCAATTGGTTAAATGATTGACTTTTTAAAGCAGGGAATTTCTTGTTACATTGAGGACAAAAAATACAATTGTCTCCGTTCATGAGTTCACCTTCGGTTAAAGTATCTAAAGATTCGTATATGTTTTTCTTGTTCATTACTTGGAGTTGAATCGAATAAAAATTTGTCACGTTTGTTCTATGATGTTCACACCCTTCTTGGAAAGTAAGACTGTCATTTAATTTTCCTTGGAAGAAATACTTAATTAAATTTTCATTATCCGTATTTTTAATTCTATTTTCTAATTTGTCGAGTAAATTCGAAAAAAATTCATCTACGTCCATTTGCTGATGTGGATTTAATATTTCGTTATCATAATTATTCACGAAACTATCCGGAGTATAATATCCGTTTCTTAAATATTTTAAATTAAAAAATACTTTTTGGACTTCATATAACGAATTCTTATTTGTCGTTTGACATTTACACTTAAGGAGACTTTCTCTGAATAAATTGATATTATAAAATACTTGTAATAAACTATTCATATAACAAGTACACCCTAAATTTTTTAAACCTATGAAATTATTTGAACTGACTTGATCTTTGAAATATATTTTCCAATCTGAGACCTGATTTCCTTTGGATATGTTATATAAATGAATATTATTTAATTCCATTAAATAATTTGAAATACTTTTTCTTGGAATTAATTGCGTCTCGCCTTGAGTTTCTAATAAGTAATATTCTTCCTTTATTAAAAATGAAATAAATAATTGAGCCACTGAATTAAATGAATGGACTACTTTTAAATATGATGAGGAAGAATTGTTTTCTTGGGTTGTATATGAGGAGGATTCATTTGTATCACTTTCGTGATTATTCATAATAAGTTCATCATATAAATATTCTTTAACATTTTTTCCTTTATAATATTCAATATTTCTAAATTGATTTTCATTAATATTATCTAAATAATAATGCATTATTTTACACATTCCTCCAAGAAAATAATCATGAAAATTACATTCATGATTAATATTATTCAAAAAAGGTTTAAATAAATAATTCATCACGACATCTTTTATATAAATATCAAAATTGATTTCATTATGGATTACTTTATATACAATATCAAACACTTGCGATATAGTATTAAAATATACTTCTAAATTGTATTCATATTGTTCTATATTAGAAATTATTGCAATATTTCTGCTATTATATAAGTCATATAAAATCTTTGTAATTTTTTCTTTGTTTTCTTGCGAGAAAAATATTTGAGATATATTTATATAATAATCTTTTAATAATTTTTTTAGGCCTTCATTATTTACTTTAATTAAAGTTAAAAATAAGGAAGATATCTTCTCACTAAATAAAGGATATTTATTTCTTAATATTCCTTCTATAAATATAAATTCAAAAAGTTCTTTTATTTTGTTATTTTTTTTCACTAATTCTATTATATTTTTATGCAAACGTGAATTATCCTTTATTATTTTTTGGATATTTTTGAAAAAATTTAGATAAGTTTTTTTTATATATTTCATTTTATTTTTCTCGTCATCATTTTGCTCTCTGAAAAAACCAAAATTAATAAAGGAACAATCGTGAACAAAATTATAGATTATTTTTATAATGTTAATAACTATTGTTTCTAAATGCTCTTGTTTTAAAAACATTTCATTCAAGATTTTTTTATATATTTTCATTAAATTAATTTCATAATTTTTTCGTGTATATAATTCTGTTAATGTTGGCAATTTATTATCAATATATAATTCACTATTTAATTTTATTTCTAAATCTTTTATCTTTTTATTCCATAAACAACTTTTAATAAATTTACCAATTTTTGCATCATTATCCAGAAAATTATTGATATTTAATAAAGTATAATTCATATAAATTAAATTTGAATCGTTGAAATTAAAAAGTTCATTTAATTTCTTGATATCTTCTTTATCGCAATTTGTCACTAAATCATTGATTAATTTTATTCCTTCTTTATTCATATCTTCACTTTTTTCAATTTTATCTTTAATCAAATCAAATATATCATTAGCGAAATCAATATTTTTTTCTTTTAATAAATTTTGTAAAATATCAGACAAAGTTTTCCCAGTTAAAATTAGTTTCCTCAAATTATCATAAGCATCATCGCAAAAAGGATTCTTTATTTTTTCAACAAAGAAAATATCTGGCTCATTTTTCTTTTTCTTTTTTTTATCATTAATTATCTCATAAACATTTTGAAAATCATTTAATATATTAATACCATTATTAAGTTCATTTGGTTCATATTTTTTTATTTGAATACATTTTAAAGGTATTTTGAAATTATAACTTATATAATATCTTAAATGATAAAAACATTCGGAAGGATAAATATCACAATTATTATTTTGTACTTCAGTAAATTCATTTTTTGAACTTGAATCATAATATTGCAATTGAACTGTTTTTATTAAATTTGTATTATTTTGTTTTTTATCATCTTTTATTTCATTTTGTTTTGGCTTTAGTGGATTTATTATTTTTTCTAAAATATATTTATCTTTGATTATATCTCCATCAGAATTTGATACTTCTACTATATTTTTTACAAGAAGGACTAAACCTTTTATTTTATTAATATTTCCTTTTTCTTTGATATTTTGATATTGCTTAAATAATTCAAGTATTTTTACAACTATATCATTAGTGTAACTTTTATAACTTTTAGATGATGAATATCTCACTCCTAAAAATATCAAAGTCATAAATTTACTTACATCAATTTTAATATCTTTATTTTCAGTAAATAACAAGATATTCCAAAGAGATTGAAATCCATAAATATCATCACAAGATTGTTTCGTGTTAACCAAAAAATTTTTTCTTTTTTCTTTATCTTCTAAAATAATCAAGAAATGTTTTAATGTTATATTTATTTGCATAATAAATTCTTTAACCAATTCATAACTCATAAAATCATTGATTTCTTTTAAACATTGTTTTTTTAATAATATATTATCTAATATATATTTCTGAACATCGACATTTATTTTTTTGATATTATCTTTTATTTTTTGATAAACTATTTTCTTGATATATAATTCATATTTATGGACATTGAATAATAAATTATAATCATCAGTTGAAATTTCGATGTTATTTTCCAAAAGTAAAAATATTAAATTTATTCTTTCTTCGATGTCTTTCTTATTTTCTTTTGTTTCTTTTTGTAATGTATTAATATAAGTAAAAAGCTCATTAATTAAACCTGATATTATTTTTTTATTTTGGCAATATAATTTAATTTGTTTTTTGGTTTCATCTTTAGATATTAGATTTATTATTCTTCTTAGTAATGAAATATTAGATATTGTATTTGTTCCTGAAACTATTCCATTAACAACTTTTATAAATAAAATTTGTTTAATATTTTCATTATCTTTATCTTTATTCATAATTTCAATAATTCCATCAATACATTTATTTATAACATTTTTTTTCAAATCATCATTGACTTGTAATTCATTTATTTTATCTTTGTTAATTAAAAAATTAATTAACAAATCCAAGCAAAAAAATTTATCACTATTAAATTTTCCTTTTTCAAAATCATCAAAATTAATATTACCATTATTAGTATTAGTATTAGTATTATTTTTAATAATATTTTCTAAATCGGGCATATTTTCTTTATTTTCAATATTAGAATTTATACATTTTATTGAATAATCAACAATAAAAGTCAACAATTGAATAATTTTCGAATTTTTTTTCGCTGCAGTATTTTCATAATATTTTCTTATTAATCCAAAAATATATTTTTTATCTTCTTTTTTAATAATATCAGCAAATTTTAAAATGATTTCTGTCAAAATAATTTTCCATAAACTTTCATTATTTTTTTCAGATTCTTCTAATTTAGTAAAGAGTGAATTAAAAATATATTTCGCGTCTATTTTTTTTATATCAGTATTTATATTTTTATTATTACTATTAATATTATTATTTTCTTCAAAGCCGAAATTATTTGAATACATTATAGATAATAAAGGATATATTCTTTTGATGATTTCTTCATGAGCAGTTTTATTTTCTAAATATAATTCTAAAATATTATTTTCGTTACATAAAATACAAAAATATTTTCCTTGCATTTTATTCACAGTCAAATCCTTCCCTTTAAATTTCGCATCTTTTAACATTAGTTCATTATAATTTTTATTATTTTTTTCTTTAATCTCGAAAAATAAAGAATTATATTCGACGCTTTTTATTATGTTATTTATTTTAGTCAATAACGAGATACTTTTTTCTAGCTTTTTTGCGCTTTTTAATTGTTTAAAAATACGCTTTATATAAAAGCGCTCTTTTAACACCGCTTCTTCATCTTCATTTTTTTTTATTAAAGTAATCATTTGATCTACTAATTTATTCACTAATTCATAATTGAAAGAATTTTGGTCGTTTTCTTCCAAGTTAACACTGTTTAAATATTCATCAATATATTTTAATAATTTTTCTGTGCCTTGGAGTTCTTTAATTGTATTCATATTTTTTTCGTTGTGATAAAAATTAAAAGAATCAGTGAGTGCTTTTGCTGTGAGTAGCATTTCTATTATATGATATTGAATAGTGTAATTGATATAATAATTATCTTCATTTAATTTAATTGAACACAAAAGCGAAAATAAAATATCATATCCGTTCAAAAAATTAAAATAATCAACAAAATAGGCAATAATATATGAATATATTTTTTTATCTAAAGTATAATATATATTATTTTCATTATATGCTTCTATTAAACAAGATTTTTTTAATAATTTTATTGACTTATCGCCTTTGGTTTGATCTTCATATAAAGGAAACAAAATCGAATAATGCGAAATATTTTGAAGAACATTTGATGTCGGAATGAAATTATTAATATCTTTTTTATATTTAGTGTACCAGTCTAAATAAAGGGGAGTATCCGCAAAAATTTTTTTGAGCAAAAAATAAATGTCATCGAAGGAACTATATATGGCATAATTTTTATTAAGTAATACTAAGTCTTTGAATTGAGTTTGTTTTATTTCGTTATGATACTTCAAAAACTCGGATAAATTATCCTCAATAAAGTTTAGACAATCGCAAATGATATTTAATATTATTAAAATTAATTGAAAACTTATTTCGATATCTTTATTATCTATATTTGTATTCATGCAAAAATCAAGACCGTAAAAAACTGTCGCTCGTAAAAAATAATAAAAATCGAAACTGTCGCAGTTTTCTAAATATTCTTTGAAATTATTGTGGAAATTAATAAATTGCGCTAATTTATTTTTTAAATTCATTGAAGAACCTTTTACCATGCTATTATCTGGTACACTATATTTTCTAAAATAAGATAAATTTTTTGAATCATTTATCCTGATTTTAATAATACCTTCGACACTCTTCGAACATGCAAAGCCAGTTGAATCGAAAAGTTCCACATAATCGTCAGATATATTAGTAATAAATCCTGAACGCCATTCTTTTCCTGAATTATAATCACAAAAATGATTTTTTATATAAAATTCTTTATAATTTGACTTATTAAATTCGGTTATTTTCGCTATATCTTTGTTAGTAAAATCTTCTTCGAATTTTTTTTCTATAATAATTTCATTTACATTTTGATTATTTTGTTCAATATTATCTTTATTTATTTTTATTTCAATAGTTTTTATAACACCATCATTATTTAAATTTTCGTTTATATTATTTCCTTCGACCATTTCTTTATTTGGCAAATCATTGTTATTTTCTTCTAAAATATTAATAGTATTTTCATCGATGTTATTTTTCTCATTTAGTGCTAAATCTATATTTATTTTTTCTTGATTATTGAAAATTGTTAAATCATTTTCTTCTTTATTTTCTTCATTGTTATTTTCCATTTCATTATTTATCTTTATTTCTATTACATTTATATTTTCTCTGTTTTGTTCTTGTTCATCTTTGTTTTGTTCTTGGACTACTTTTATTTCTCCTTCATTATTTTGATTTTGATAAGGCTGTACTTCATTTATATTTATTGGTTCATCGATTTTATTAATATTTATATTTTGCTCTTGTTCATCTTTATCATTTCGAGCGTTTTCAACTTCGTTAATGTTTATAACCTGTATTGGGTTTTCTTCTTTTATTTCATTTTTGTCATTATTTGTAGAAATTTCTGTGACATTGTTCTCTAAAATATTAGGAGATGGATTATCCATATTTAAATAAAATATTGTATTAATAAATAAAATATATCAAATTTTTTTAATATAAAAAGGAACAATTATTAAATATATCCAAGAGAATAATAAATCACAGAAAAATACTGCCTTTTTCCAAAAGAAGAAGCAAAAAAAGGAATTTCTTTTTTTTAAAAATAGAGATAATAAAAATAAAGTAATGACTCTTATAATTATTATTATCCTTAGTTTATTTCATCAGATAAAAAGTAATATAATTTTTTCTGATGCTTATGGAACTTTATTTTGTAAAAATATAAGAAATAAATATCCTATTCAAAGTCTTGTTATTGGTACGCATATTTTCCCGTGGGATATTAAAGAATATAGTAAAATCGGAATAAATAAATTTAAATTTGTTGGTAGAGATGCGTATATTGGAAATTTGAAACTTTATATGGACAGTTTTTTAATGTATTTGAAAGGTATTGATAATATAAAAAATATAGAGAACTATGTATTGTCAAATTTTTTTCATCATTTAAACGGGAATTCTGTTCTCAATAATATTTTATTAAAGGATTGTTTAAAATATCTTCCTAAAATAAATTACTTTAAGAAATACGGTCATTTATGTGCATCACACTGCGGAAATGAGTGCAATTACTGCAATAGATGTTCAAATAAAATTCAAAAATTAATTTGGGTAAAACTTAATAAAAAGAAACAACTAACATCAGCATATAATTCTGCAATTTTATCGAAAGGAATAATGTAATTATGTCTAAAGATATATTATTATTACATGTTCCCGTTATCACACATAAAATAGATATTTTACAAAATAATATATATATTCATCAATGCGGACTTTTTTCAATTTGCAATGAATTAAATAAAAATAATATTAAAAGTGAAATTGTAAATTTAGCATTAGAAAATGAAATAGATAATACATTTTCAATTTATGACTACATAAAAAAGAATAAATTTAAAATAATAGCCTTTTCACTCCACTGGTTTTTTCAAATTTATGATACACTGGAAATTGCTAAAAAAATAAAACAGATATTTCCTGATATATATATTGTATTTGGTGGCTATAGTGCATCTTGTTACGCTTTTGAACTTTTGAAAAGATATAATTTTATTGATTATATTATTAAAGGAGAAGGTGAAATTCCTTGTCTTGAACTGTCTAAATATCTTTTAAACAATAGTAATACCGATATAAAAAAAGTTCCAAATTTAGTGTATAAACTTAATGGTAATATAACAGAAAATAAATATAAATGGTTCGCAAGTTCGTCTGAACTTGATAATTTTGATTTTAGCAATCTCAGACAAATGAAAAATCATCAAAAATATTATAGTACACAGCCTTTTTATATTACGGTCGGAAGAGGCTGTAATGGAAATTGTTCATGTTGTGGTGGCGGAGAAAAAATTACAAAAAAAATTTATAACAGATTAAAAATTTCAACTCGCAATCCTATTATTATAATAAATGAAATTTTTAAACTAAATAAAAAATATAATATAAATTGCTTTCATATTGCATTTGACCCATATCCTGACAATAATGATTTAATTATAAATATAATTGAAATGTTAGGTAAAAAATTATATAAAAAAATTG
>ERZ842401.7839-NODE-7839-length-10754-cov-26.529208_pt1 | contig 10754 bp, 10 predicted proteins | sample MGYA00521270_ERZ842401 | MGnify/ENA primary metagenome ERZ842401 (study PRJEB31892, sample SAMEA3878208) | bioreactor metagenome | biome: Moose rumen | place: Sweden | collected 2011-10 | study: EMG produced TPA metagenomics assembly of the PRJEB12797 data set... | reverse complement strand
TGGAATAACAGTATAGGAACAGGAAATAATGACAAAAAAAGTGTCACTTTTAAACGAACGATTAAAGTTGACACTTTTACAAAGTGTTATGTCTTTATAATAACGCGATTTCTGAAAAAATCAAAGTGTCATTATTAAACCTTCGTTTAAAACTGACAGGTTTGAGCAGTAAAAAACGGACGTTTTCGGAGGACTTCTATGAAGAAAATGTTTTGGATTTCTGCGTTAGTGGCGATTGTTATGTTTTTTGTAGGTTGCTCGCAAGACAGCGGGGACACGACAAACAATTATTACTCGAATGACAGTGCTAGCACATCAGATTCGTCTAATGATTCAAATTCTGGCGATATGACGGCTGAACAAATCAACGCGCTCCTTCGAGGCCCGCTTTCCGCCACACAAAACGCGACTGTGCTAAAGCCATCGTTAACTGCGCCTTCGTCATCAATGACCGTTTATACAGTATTTGAAAGCTCAGACACGAAAATGTGGCTTGACGGGACGACGATTTATTATTACGCGGCGGGCTATACTGACAGCGGCAAGGGCATCCCGCTACCCGCGTATATCGGATATTTGCTCGCCGATTGCACAAAACTTGAAACAATCGATATGACAGGCTTTGACACAAGCAGAGTTACGAATATGCAGAATCTTTTCAAAAACTGCAAAGCATGCAAAAGCCTTGACGTGAGCAACTGGGACACAAGCAAAGTTACTCTTATGTGGTGGATGTTTGAACATATGGAATCTCTCGAAAGCCTTAATTTGAGAAGTTTCAACACAAGCATCGTTACCGATATGAGCGGAATGTTTTGCCATTGCGAAAAGCTGACATCGCTTGATGTTTCCCACTTCGACACAAGCAGCGTTAAAAAAACGGGCGCGATGTTCGACAGCTGCCAGTCTTTGACATCGATTGATTTGAGCAGCTGGGACACAATCAGCCTTGAAAGCGTTATTGAGGTCGGCAGCGATTATCAGATTGGAATGTTTGAAAGCTGCTATAAGCTTGAAACTATCACGGTGAAAGCAGGAACTGATTGGTCAGCGTTCACCGATGAAGCAAACAAAATGTTCCGTTATTCAAGTTCGCTCAAAGGCGAAAACGGCACGACATACAGCGAAGAGCACTCGGGCGCAGAATATGCGCGGGTAGACGGTGGCACAAGCGCACCGGGATATTTTACAGCAAATAAGACAAAGCCGTAAGCACAAAACAAAAGCACCTGTTTTAAGCGAATTGCTCAAAACAGGTGCTGATAGCATAAAAAAAACTACAATCAAATTAAATGAGTTGCAATGAGTAAAAAGAAAGTAGCTGTTTTTATCTTATTTGAAATCTTTCGGTCTGCGCTCAACACGCTTGCACTTCTGGCACTCTGCAAGGCTCTTTACCTTACCGTTGTCAATCATCGTCTTCATGATGATTTCGCCGCCGCAGTCTGGGCACATAAATTTCTGTGTTGCAACTGTGGTACGAGAGTTTTTACTGGCTCCTGCCATGACTAGCCTCCATTATTGAATAAGCGATATTTTCTGATAATACACAAATAAAGCTAGGTTGTCAATAACTCAATGCCGGTTAGTTTTGTAAAGTTGTATATAAAAAGAGTTTAGCACGATTTTTTTTGACTTGTGCTTTTTGCAGAACTGATTTATATTCACCATAAAAACAAAAAAGGTATGGAGAAAAAATGGCGAAAAAGCACACGCAAACGGTACTTTTTATCTTGTTTTTGATTATTTACATCGTTCAGATGGTGTATGCAATGATTTTTCTGATGCAGAATTACGTTCCGATGATGCGCTTTTTGTTTAGAATGAAAGAAAATGAATATCTCTTTGCAGGAAATGGAAATGTACTATTTGGGATTTTTGGCTTTTTTATGTGGATAGTCATTTCTTATTTTTTGCTTGAAGCGATATTTTCTGTCCTTTTCGGAATGAAAGAGTATTTTCAGAAAATCAACTCAAAAGAAAATTACACCAGCGGACGCTACAGTTTAGGCTCTTACAAACGCGACGTAATTTTTTGCATCAGCATCGAGTTAATCGCTCTTTTTATCTTTTCGTTCACGTTTTTCTACAATGTGCGTGCGCGCGACGCGGGAATTATCCACAAACGTTTTTTCAGTCTGCACAACAAAATAATTCGCTGGGACGACATCGAAAGCGTTGATTTTAATCTGGAAATCAAAAATAACAAAGACCACGACGCAGCCCCTCAATTTATCGTGCGCTCTCAAAACGACAGCGTTGCGCTTTGGAGCGATTTTGGACTGGGAAGCCCTAAGCCAGAAGAACTGATAGCCTTTTGTGAAACGCTTTTTGAGAAAAATCGCACTGTCAAAATCAACATCTATTTTCGACTTGACAGCGAAAATCTGCGGGCTGTCAGAAAATACAAAATTGGCGAAAAAAATCTGCGTTCATTTTATGAGTATCTTTTGAAAAAGCAAATTTGAAAGATTTTCAGAAAAATTTGGTAAAGTTGTATATAAAAAGAGTTTAGCGCATATTCTCTTGACTAACAGAAAACGCTTTGATAAGATAAATGAAGTTTTTGTTTGGGGGTTCTCTTTTGAAAAAGAAGACATCTGCAGAGAAAGCTTTTGCTCAGAGCGAAGTTCGCCGTCTGCGCAATAAAGCTGTAAAGAGTTCATGCCGCACTTATGCGAAGTCATTTGTTGCCGCTGTTCAGAAAAAAGATGAGGAGCTTGCAAAGGCAGCACTCAAGACATTGGTTTCTGAACTTGATTCAGCTGGTCGTAAGGGTATTCTTACTCGTAACGCTGTATCCCGCAAGAAGTCTCGCATGATGAAACTGTTCAATGTTTCATTTGGTGTGACCGCAGCAAAATAAGATGAAAATTCGAGGGATTCGCCACTTTTGATGATTCCCTCTTTGTTTTTACAACAAAAGATTTTCAAAGTTTTGCTGAAATGGGAAAATAGCATGGCACAAAATAAGGTCACAAAGTACGATTTGGTAGAGGCAGTTTACCAAAACATTACTGAAAGATGTGAAAAGCGCCTTGTTCAGGTAATATTGGAAGAATTGCTAGAGCAACTCAAGGATTCTTTGAAAGAGGGCTCGACTATTGAACTCCGAGGATTCGGAACCTTTGAGCCTCGCTTACGAAAAGGGCGGTCAAAAGCTCGAAATCCAAAGACCGGAGAACAACTTTCAGTTGCACCTCACTATGTTGCGGCGTTTCGTTCTGGTCAGGAATTGAAAAAAGCTCTTTGGGAGCTACCCGTAGAATCAGACGACTGAATGCCGTGCTGGTTTTTATTTCTGCTCTGTGCATTTTTGTTAGGGGCAGAAATATAAAATCCCTTCTTTTTTTATTGCTAATAAGAGAATTGCTGATTTCCGATGGCGATTCTAAAAATAATTCATGGTTATGGAAAATAAAAATACAACAAACGAAACTTATTTTGGTCAAGAAACAGAATTTGACGGTGTTCTTGAATTTTCGGATTCTTTGATTATCGCCGGAAAATTTCATGGCACGATAAAAGCATCGGGCGATTTGGAAATTGACAAATCCGGAGTTTGCTCGGTGGACGATATGTCGGTAAAATCGTTGGTCGTGTCGGGCAAGGTCAGCGGAAAGATGCATGTGGAAGACCGCGCAGAATTCTGTTCCGGCAGCGTGGTTTCAGGCGATTTGGATACGCCGCGGCTTCGTATTGCAGACGATGTGGAATACGAGGGGCAAGTTACAATGCTCGAAAAGCAGGTTGAAAGCGATTTATTCTCGAATTCCTCCGAAGAATTCAAGAATGCGCTCGTGTTAAAAACAGCCCAAGCGCGCTAAAATGCTTGACTTGCCGATATTTTTGCGATTATAATGAATAAGACTTTTAAGCACATCACAAGTATCTTTACTTGCTATTCTATATATTTATTCAACAAATCTATTACAACGGAGATTTAGATGGCACCCTATCGAAGACGCCAAACGGACGATTCTTCTGACAAGGCTATTGAGCCAGCAGAAAATCAAGTGCGTGAAGAAGAAACGGACGCTCTCCAAAATGCAGAAAACACAGCAGAGTCGTCAGAGCCTGTGAAAACGGTCAGACGACGACGGAGAACCGTAAAAACTGCGAACGAAGGCGAACAGCCCGATTTAGTTGCGCAATCAAGCGCAGAAAATGCTACGGAAACATCACCGACAGCGGAAGATGCCGCAGGCGCAGAAAATCCTTCAAGCAATACCAGCGAAGAAAAAACAGAAAATACAGCTGTTCAAACACAGGAAATCTCAGAGTTTCAAGAATCTTCACGAGTTGATGAAAATCAATCTGAAACACCTTCTTATCACCAAAGTTATCAAAGAGAATATACGCCAAGAGCGAGAGAACGCTACGAAAATCCGCGGCAACGCTGGGGCAGTCAGAGATACCAAAGAAACAGCCGATATTCCCGCCGCGACAATTCCGAGCGCCAAAGCCAAAATCGTGCAGAAATCGAGGCGATGCAGCGCATTGAAAATCCTGAAGAATACGAATCAAAGCCTCGCCTTGTCATCAATGATTTAACAAAGATGAGTATGCCAGATTTGCGCAATTTGGCAACACAATACGGCATTGACGAAGATGATTTGGCTCCGATGAAAAAGCAGGAATTGATTTTTGTAATCCTGAAAGCGCATACGGAGCACGGCGGAATTATCTTTGCTTCTGGTGCTTTGGAGATTATGCCTGACGGATACGGATTTTTGCGTTCTCCGCAGAATAGCTATTTGTCGGGACCTGATGATATTTATATATCGCCGAGCCAAATCCGCCTTTTTAACTTAAAAACTGGCGATACGGTTTATGGGCAGACACGAAGCCCGAAAGAAGGCGAACGCTATTTTGCACTGCTGCGCATTGAAAGCGTCAATTACGATGACCCGCGCGTTGCACAAACCAGAATTCCTTTTGAGAACTTAACGCCGCTTTATCCGAATAACAAGTTGCGGCTTGAAACGATATCTGACGAATATTCGACGCGCATTGTGGATTTGTTTTCGCCGATTGGAAAAGGTCAGCGATTGCTCATTGTTGCGCCGCCGAAAGCCGGAAAAACCATTTTGATGCAAAAAATTGCAAACGCAATTACGGCAAATCACCCCGAAGTATATTTAATTGTGCTTTTGATTGACGAGCGCCCAGAGGAAGTTACGGAGATGGAGCGCTCGATAAAGGCGGAAGTTATTTCGTCGACGTTTGACGAGCAGGCGACGCGGCATGTGCAGGTGGCGGAAATGGTTTTGGAAAAGGCAAAGCGATTGGTCGAACACAAACGCGATGTGGTCATTTTCCTTGACTCGATTACCCGCCTTGCGCGTGCGTATAACCAGACCGTGCCGACTTCGGGCAAAGTGCTTTCGGGCGGTGTTGATTCAAATGCGCTTCATAAACCGAAGCGGTTTTTCGGTGCGGCGCGAAATGTTGAAGAGGGCGGCTCGCTGACGATTATCTCGACGGCACTCATCGATACGGGAAGCCGAATGGACGAAGTGATTTTCGAGGAGTTCAAAGGCACGGGCAACAGCGAAATCGACCTTGACCGAAAACTTGCCGAACGCCGTCTTTTCCCTGCGATTAACATCAAGAAGAGCGGCACGCGAAAAGAGGAGTTGTTGCTTTCTGAAAACGAATTGCAGAAACTGTGGGTATTGCGCAAAGTCATCAATCCGATGGAAGATTCAGAAATCCTTGAGATGCTCTTGGAGCAAATGAAGAAGAGTAAAGACAACAATGCGTTTTTGGCTTCAATGAACACGGGAAGCGCTGCATTTTCTTAATAAATTTTTCCGTTAAGGCTTGATAATAGTATTTTTTTTGTGTAAAATTGCTATTGCGTTATATTGATTTTTAGTCTTTGTTATGCAGGTTTGATTGTTAACAGAAGGAATACTGCCGACTGGGCTTTCTACTGCATAGGGCAAAGTCTTCAAATACAGGAGTTTTATATGAAGAAGGGAATCCACCCTAATTACAAGATGACAAAAATCACTTGTGTATGCGGCAATGTTATCGAGACTCGTTCAACGGTCGAGAACATCAGTGTTGAAATCTGCTCTGCGTGCCACCCGTTCTACACTGGTAAGCAGAAGCTCGTAGACACAGCAGGTCGTATTGACCGCTTTAACAAGCGCTACGGCATTGCTGGAGAGTCTAAGTAATCATCTTGTGAGTTCGATGTTCAAAGTTTTGTGCATCGAAAATCTTTTAACCGATATAACAGAACCCGTTGTTGTTAACAGCGGGTTTTTTTATATTGCAAGGGGGATTTTATGAAGAAATGGGTATGTTCGGCGCTCGGTTTGGTGCTGGTGCTTGCGGTATATGCGGCGGACTATCGTTTCCCGAATTGGATACACAATGCAAATGAGAGCGCAAACAACACGGTTGCTTTTCGCTGTTTTCATTCGCAGGGCAAAATTGAAATCGCGGTAAGCACGGAGTGCGAGGGCTTTTCGCTTTTTATAAACAATCACGAAATAAAGACAAAACGGTTTGTATCGGGCGGAAAGTATACGCTTGACATTTCAAAATACACGGTAGACGGCATAAACTCACTTCAGGTGCTGAATGTCGTGCCGGCAGGAATTGAAGATGCGGTAAAAATCCATATTCCGTATCCGAAGGTGATTGCGGGGAAGGCGAGCAAGAGCGAAGAAAGCGCGTTTGCGTTGATTGACCGCATTATCCGTGCTGACATTGAAGCGGGATTTCCAAGCGCACAGCTGGCGGTCATCAAAAACGGCGCGCTGATTTATGAAAATGCGTGGAATACGACGACGGAAACGCTGTTTGATTTGGCGTCGGTTACGAAAATGTTTTCGGTGAATTACGCGTTGCAGTATCTTGCCTCCCGCGGAGAAATTGCGCTCGATACGCGCGTGGTGGATATTTTAGGCGCGGAGTTTGCCTCGGAATCCATCGATTTGGATTATCCGTTTGAAGCGTTCGAGAAAGTGCCGTTTGAAAAACAGCAGGAATTAAAGCAAAGTATTACGGTGCGCGATTTGCTCTGTCATCGCGCGGGAATGCACCCCGGACCGAATTATTACAGCGACCGCTACGATGTGGAAACGCAGACATTCGACAACGATGAGCCGAACAAACTCTATTCGGGATACGGCGCAGATGAAACAACGCGCGAAGAAACGCTTCGGCAGATTTTCCGCACCCCGCTTTTGTACGCGCCGCGAACGGCGTCGCTGTACAGCGATGTGGATTATATGCTTTTGGGCTTTATCATCGAAAAAATTACGGGAAAACGGCTTGATGTGTTCCTAAAAGAAACCTTTTTTGAGCCGCTTGGCTTGCACCACATCACCTACAACCCGCTTGAACACGGCTTTGAAAAATCCGATTGCGCACCGACGGATTTGAGCGGCAACACAAACGGCGGCGCGCTGACGTTTACGGGCGTTCGAGAGGGCGTGATTCAAGGCGAAGTGCACGACGCAAAGGCGTTTTATTGCATGGGCGGCATTTCGGGGCACGCGGGGCTTTTTTCAAATGCAACAGATTTAGCAATCCTTGCGAGCGTAATGCTCACGGGCGGCTGGGGCGACACGATGTTTTTTAGCCAAAACGTGATAGATGCGTTTTGCGCACCTCAAGATTACATCGGCGCAGATTACGGCTTGGGCTGGTGGCGCAACGCAGAGGCGGAATGGCCGCGGCACTTTGGCACTCTTGCTTCGAGCCGCGCAATCGGGCATCAGGGATTTACGGGCACGCTGGTGTTTATTGAGCCTGAGCAGAACCTTGTCATCGTGTATCTCACCAACAAAATCAACACGCCGCTGATAAAAGGCAAAGAACTGCAAAATCAGTACGAGGGCGGCGAAATGCAGGCGGGAATAGTGGGATTTGTGCCGCAGATTGTGCTTTTGAGCGAGGTCGGCGCGCTTGGCAAAACGCAACAGCGTGCATTTTTGCAGTCAATCCAAAAAAAGTAGCCGTCTTGGACAAAAAAAAGCGGCAGTCCGCCCCATGAGCCGCTGCTTTTGCGCACCACCGATATGCGAAACTCCGACATCGCGTATGAGTGCGGCTTTTCGGATTCTCATTATTTTTTGTTTATTTTCAAAAAAACGACAGGGGTTTTCCCACGCGATTTCAAAAATGCTTCCTAACGAATTTTTTGTAAAACAGGCGGTGTCTGTGTCATTCTGAGCGCTTGACACGGGAATATGTTTCCACTGTCTTTGAAACAAGGGGCTTACCTCCTTGCTACTTTTTAGACGAAAAAAAGTATCGCGTCACGCGGAGAGAATGACAGCGTATTTTTTGGAACACGTTCTGCAAAATGACGGATTTGGTGCGTGTCTAAAAAAATATTCGTTGCTTTTTAAAAAAGGAAGGCGTGTCTAAAAAAATATTTAGTCCTTTTAAAAAAAGGAAGCCGTATCTAAAAAAATATTCGTTGACTTTTAGACACGGCAGGGAATGTTAAAATAATTGTCATTGGTGAATGTGATTGGGAATCTCATTCAAATATGCGATGAGAAACTTCTGGCGGCGTTGTAAAGCGATTCGCGGCTGATTGCGGGGCTGTAAAAATAGCCTTGATACAATTTCACGCCGATGGATTCGAGCGCCTGCTGCTGTTCTTTTGTTTCCACGAACTCGGCGAGCACCGTAAAGCCCAGCGAATGAGACAGATACACAATCGAATTGATGATTTCTTTGGTGCGTTCGTTTTCGAGTAGCGAGCGCACTAGATTGCCGTCGAGTTTTACCAAATCGAACGCATTGTATTGCAGATATTGCAGGCTTGTGTGTCCCATACTAAAATCGTCGAGCGCGAACGTGAAGCCCAGCGCCTTTATTTTGTCGAGGAGCGCGGAAGTTTCCTTGGTGCTTTCAAGCGCGGTTTCTTCGGTGATTTCAATGCACAGTTCGCCCCTCTTAAACGGATAGCGCTTTGCCAAATCGGTGAGAAATGGCAGCAGGCGCGCGTCGTTGAGCGAAGACACCGTGATATTTACGCTCATCTTGAAGCCCTCGCCGTATTGTTCGCGGAGCACGGTGGCATCAATGACGGATTTTCTGAAAATCTCCGTTTCAAGTTCGTAGAGCAGCCCGCTTTCCTTGGCGAGATGCACGACGAGCGGCGGATAGATAATGCCGTATGTGCTATGATTCCAGCGCAAAAGTGCTTCCGCGCCGATACATTTTCCGTCGCTGTTGAATTGCGGTTGGTATTTCATCAAAAGCGCATTTCGGTCGAGTTGCGGCACTTCGCTAAATCCGTAGGCGAGATTTTCTTTGAGGTCGTTTGCCAAATGCTTGGCGAGTTTGCCTTCGTTGCCTTCGCACTCGGTCAGCGTAACGGGCGCGGTTGTTTCTTCGCTGTGCTTGAGAATTTTTACGAGCGAATCAAGCGCGGCAGAAAGATTGTTCACATATTTTTTCTCGTACAAAATCACGAACGGCGCATAGATTTCCACCGACAGCGTGAGCGTCAAAAGCTGCACGAGCACCGCCTTGAGCGAGCCTGTCGCAAGAAATCCGCTCAAGAAAACGGGCGTTGTCCAGTTGATTTCGTGCTGTACGGCTGGCAAAAAATTGGCTTTTGATAAAAGATACGCGAACGAATAGCAGGCTTCGGGCACGAGGACGAACGGCACGAGCAGAAACGGATTGCAGAGTATCGGAAACCCGAAAACCATCGGCTCACCGATGTTGAAAAGCGCGGGTGCAAACGAAAGTTTTGCGAGCCGCTTGGAACTGCTCGTTTTGGCAAAGAAAAAAATCGCGACGACGAGCGCGAGCGTTGTGCCTGTGCCGCCGATGTGCACGAATGTGTCGATGAACGTTTTGGACACGATGTGTGCGGGTAAAATGTCTTGGAATAAGCCGACCGCCACGGTGTCGAGCACTTTGTTGCCGTGAATGCCGACGCACCACAAAAGCGATGTGATGAGGATAAACAGAAAGCCGCTTGCAAACGAACGCTCCATTTTTGCAAAAAGATGCGAGACGGCTTTGATGAACAGTTCTTGCAAGCCCTGCACACCGAACGCGGCGGTGATTGCATAATTTGTGGCGAGAAAAATGAGCACGACGCATAGATACGGGCGCACGGCAAGAATCGATTCGGTAAAAGTGCTGTCTGCGCTTTCGATTATCAGTCCTTTTTTGCGCGCAAAAAGCCGCTCGCATTTCTGGAACAGCAACGTTGCAAAAATGCCCGCGATGAGTGCACTAAATTGCCCTTGGCTGCTTAATTGCTTGATGTCGAACCCGTGGGCGAACACTCCCGCGAGGATAAAAAAGGCGGTGAGCGCGGAAATCAGGCTTGCAATGCGGCTGGAGAGCTTTTGACCTTCCTGCGTGGACGCGGTGAAGTTGATGTTGATTGCCGCCGTCATATACACGGGGAGAAGCCCGAGCGTTGCAAGTTGTATCATAAAAAGAAAATGCTGCAGCGCACCGCCAAGGAATGCGGAAAGAAAATGCTGATATGCCTGTATGGGAAAATACACGAGCAAGACAGAAAAACTGCCGATGAAGAGCACGGGAAGCACCATCACAAGCGCGTTTCGGATTGTTTTGAAAACCAAAGACCAAAAATAGATAAATCGCTTTGTCATATCTCCCTTATTATACCGCGCTTTTGAAAAAACGCGAGAAAAAATCTGATAAAACTTGCAAGCGCGGATAGAAAAAAAAGACTTGCATATTTTTTCATAAAACGCTAGTATTGTTTGCATAAATATACATTTACG
>ERZ842401.7838-NODE-7838-length-10755-cov-5.131682_pt1 | contig 10755 bp, 9 predicted proteins | sample MGYA00521270_ERZ842401 | MGnify/ENA primary metagenome ERZ842401 (study PRJEB31892, sample SAMEA3878208) | bioreactor metagenome | biome: Moose rumen | place: Sweden | collected 2011-10 | study: EMG produced TPA metagenomics assembly of the PRJEB12797 data set... | reverse complement strand
TTAAAATTTCAGTAATTAGAAGAAAGGAAGATATTTTTATGAAAAAAAATATACAAAAAATCTTTTTAATTTTTATCGCAATTTTTAGTATAATTTTTATTGCTTCTTGTAATGAATCAAATAAGACAGAAATAAATGAAAATTATTCGATAAAAGTGAACAATGATTTAAATTTTATATTGCATGTTGGGGAAAAAGATATTGATTTTACTAAATATTTTATTATTTTAGATGAAAATAATAAACAAATTGAAGTAAAAAATGAATATTTAGATTTGTCACATGTAAACTTGAATGAAGAAGGTAGTTTTCAAGTAACATTAAACTATAAAAATAAAGAAATAACTATTAATTTTTTAGTAATTAATGATGATTTTAATCATAATAATCAGTTTCCATCAGGTTTTCCTAATGATAATCCAATGGACAATCCACATCCATCAGGATTCCCAAGTGATATGCCTCATCCAACAGGTAAAATTGATGAAATCGTTGACTTAAGTATTGTTTTTGATAAATATGAAGATGAAACAAATGCTAATTATAACCTTATTTATGAAGGAAAGTGCTTAACTGATAATGATTATAGTTGGTCTACTAATTATTCTTTCTCAGGATATAACATGAAGGCATCTTATGAATTTGATGGTGACGTTTATACGAATTATTTATTCTATAAAGATGGAAAATTTTATTTTATATATAATTATGATGTAGATGAATATGAAATATATGATGAAAATGATTTTGAAATTTATCCAGGAGATGCTAAATTAGAGTATTTTGATCTTACAATTTTAAATGATATCGAATTTAAGGTTATGGATGACCATTATGAAGCAATTGATCCTATTTTAGCTGGTGAACTTATTCTTGCTGGTGACGATGAAATCGATGTTTATGAAAAAATATCACTATATGTCGATGAAAATAATAATATAACAAAAATTATTGGAATTAATAAGTATTATGATGATGAAGAAGATATGATTTATGATTATATTATTACTCTTACATTATCAGATCATGGAAATGTATCACTTGATTATGAAATGGATCAATTTGATTTTACTAATACTAATGTTCCAACAGAAAGCCCTATTTATGTATCATTTGACACAACTTTCCTTGATGTAAATTTAGGATGCGAAAAAGGAGAATTCGAATATTACACTAATGGCAAAGCTAATTCATTTGATAATATTCGTGGCGTTCAGTTTTTACAAAATGGTGGTACAGTAGAAATATATTCATATTATTCAGTTAGTAATGTATCAAAAATCTCTTTGACTCTCGCCACAAACGCTGATAGCGGTATGACTGTTAAAGCTTTTATTGGAGATAATGAATTAACTCCATCTATAAGTAACGGTCTAATTAATAAAACTAATTATGATACTAATGTTTCTATTGATTTTACCTCTCAAACTCCACTTGATGGAGTAGTATTAATTAAATTAATACCAAATCAAACAAGTAAATCGATGTATATTAGTGAAATATCATTATTAGGTGATATTTCAGTTGGCGAAGTAATGCCAAAACAAGAATATGATCCATTAACATTCGATTCATTTACTATTCGTGATGCTTATAATGATATTGAAGGTGCCGGTGGATTAATGGATAGTGGTAGTTATCATGCATTAGTTATCCCTGTAGAATTTAAAAACAGTGTATTTACAGAACAAAACTTAAAAGATTTAGAAGCGACTTTTAACGGAACTAGTATAGATACAGGTTATGAATCAGTATCATCTTTCTATTATAATTCATCTTTTGGAAAATTAGATATTACTTTTGATATTATGGCTCCTTATCAAACAAATCGCTTATACAGTTATTATGAAAATTATTATGATGCAAAAAATGAATTATATGGTGATACCTTATTATTGCTTGAAGCTATGGAATATTATGATGATGAAATCGATTATTCAATTTATGATATTGATAAAGATGGAATAATTGATGCAGTATATATCATTTATTCATGCCCAGTTGAATATAACGATAGTGATTCAATATATTGGGCTTATGTGACACAATATATAGTATATGAAGAAGAAAATAATAAGACGTTTGATGGTTTAGATGTTTATTATTACTTGTTCGCTGGAATGGAATTTATGTATGAAGATGCTGATAACACATTAGGTCATGTTATTTCATCAAAACTTAAAGGTTTAACCCTTAACCCTTTAACTTATATTCATGAAACAGGTCATTTATTAGGTCTTGATGATTATTATGATTATGATGAATTTGTTGGCGGTAATCGTTCAATTGGTTCATCATTTATGATGGATTATAATTATGGTGATCATGACCCTTATTCTAAAACTATTCTTGGATGGATTACTCCAAACATTATTACTGATACGGGCATTTATGAACTAAATGATTATGAAACATTTGGGGACGTGCTATTGATACCACTTGATTTTAATAATTCATATTTTTCAGAATATTTACTTGTCATTTTATATACTGATAATAATTTAAACGAGTTCTTTAAAAATCAAACAGATTATGAAATATTTGAAAGTGCAGAATATGGTATCGCAATATTCTATGTATCTAGTTATTTAGTAAGTAGTTTTGAAGAAATTGATGAAGATTATTATGCAATTACAAAAAATAATAACTCTACTACTTTAAATGCCTTAATTTATCTTTTAGAAGCTGATGGCGAATACAATTTTGATTCTTCAGATGGTTATACTGCTTCATCAGATTTATGGTATGAAGGAGATAAATTAAGTGATATTTATCCAAGTCTTACTCGTAATGATGGAAAATTCATCAATTTTGATTTAGAAGTTATTGAACTTAATGATGGAACTTCAAAAATAAAAATTACATTTATAAATTAAAAAAAATAAGGAGAAATCCTTATTTTTTTATTGCGTTTGCTTGTTTTTTTAGAACTTGTTTCCTAATAGCTCTATAAATAATTATACCAATATAAATCGCAAGGTTAATTAATATAACAACTGGACCAGTCGACAAATCTAAATGGTAACTAAGAACGAATCCTAATATTATAGAAAATTCGCTAAAGATTCCAGAAATGATTAAACTATTTTTATAAGAGTTACCAATTAGTATAGCTGAAGCTGTTGGTAAAATCATTAATGATGCTATTAATAATACCCCAATAATATCAATGTATAAAGAAATTATTAGTGAAAGTATAATAGTTAATAAAAAGCCGATTAATTTAGTGTTTATTCCACTAACACGAGCATATGTTTCATCAAAACATAATGTAATAACTTTCTTATAAAAGAAAATAATAAATAAAATAATTAAAACGAAAGAAATTATAATTATTAGTAAATCACTCAAATCAACACTATAAATAGAACCATATAATAAAGATTGAGTGAATTTTGAATTGATATCGCTTGATAAGTTTATTAATAAACCACTTAAAGCAAGACCTAAACTCATAATGATTGGCATGGATATTTCTTTATAGTTTGTATATAATGATCGTAATTTCTCTATTAAAAAAGTTCCAATAATACTAAATACTACTCCCATGATAACAGGCGAAACAAAACTTACATGAATAACTTTAGAAAGGATTACTCCTAAGCATACACCAGCTAAACTAAAATGAGAAAGAGTATCAGCGATAAAAGATAGTCTTCTTATTATTACAACGCTACCAATTAGTGGTGCAAGTACGCCAACAATTATCCCGGCAATAACAGCGTAAAGGATAAAATCATATTCAAATATTGCTCTAAAGAAGCTTATGCCTAGATATAAATTATTTAGCATCTTGTTCACCGTTACCACTTTCAATTTTCTTAAATTCATAAGTGGCTTCATCACTTAATGTTAAAAGATAATCAGCTAAATCAGTACAGAAATCTAAATCATGGCTTATTAAGATTATTGTCACATTTTCATTTTTAAGTTTCTTTAAGATATTATAAAAAATAAGAACATTTTCTTTATCAACACCAACTGTTGGTTCATCCAATAATAAAAGATTTGGTTTATTTAATAAAGCTCTAGCAATAAATACTCTTTGGATTTGTCCGCCACTTAAATCGTTGATGTTTAATTTATATATTTTTTCTAAATTTAAATCTTTAATAATTGAATAATAATATTCATCACGTTTTTTTAAATATGCACACGATAATAATTCACATACAGTAATAGGAAATTCAAAATTGAATTCATTTCTTTGAGGTACTAAACCAATATTTTTAAATACTTTGATTTTGTTTATGTCCACATTATTAAAAGTAATCATACCATCAGAAATTTTTAATGTTTTTGTAAAACATTTAATTAATGTTGACTTACCAGTACCATTTTTACCATGAATTAATAAAAAGTCGCCATTATTCAAATCAAATGATAAATTATTTAAAACTATTTTGTTGCTGAAGGCATAAGTTAGGTTATTAACACAAACACGCATAATTTTAAATCTCCATCCTTATTTCTATTTTAACATACTATTTAAATTAAAACAATAAAAATACTTTATTTTTTTAGTGATTTATGAGATAATATATAAAAGGTGGTAAATTATGAAAATGCATTTTATAACTTTTGAAGGTGGCGAAGGAAGTGGAAAAACTACTTTAATCGAAATGCTTGTGAAAGATTTAGAGAAACGAGGTATCAAAACTTTTAAAACTCGTGAACCTGGCGGAAGTAAAATATCGGAAGAAATAAGAAATATAATTCTAAATAAAGAAAATACAGATATGGATTATAAAACTGAAGCGCTTCTTTATGCTTCATCTCGACGCCAACATTTAGTTGATGTTGTTATACCAGCTATTAATGATGGTTTCTTAGTTATCTGTGATCGTTATTTAGATTCAAGTTTAGCATACCAAGGATATGCTCGGGGTCTTGGAATTGATGAAGTATATAATGTTAATCTTTATGCAACATCAGGTATGTTACCTGACCTTACAATTTTAATTGATCAAGATCCAAGAATAGGGCTTAAAAGAATCCAAAATAATAAACGTAATACTAATAGACTTGATGTTGAAGCAATTAATTTCCATGATAATGTTCGCAAAGGTTATTTAGAAGTTGCAAATAAATTTAGTGATCGCATTAAAACTGTTAATGGCGAAAGACCACTAGATGAAGTATATCAAGATGTTTTAAAAATTGTTTTAGAAAAATTATAAAGGAAAATAGTATGGATTTTAAGGTATTAGAAGAAACACAACCGAGATTTATAAAATTAATTGACAATTCAATAAAAAAGAATCGTTTAGCACAAGTATATTTATTAGATGGAGTTAAAGGTACACCAAAAATGCAAGGTGCGATGTATATTGCTAATAAAATACTTTGCGAAAAAGGATGTAATTGTGGGGAATGCAAGAGTTGTCAAATGTTAAATAATGGTGTTCATCCTGATTTATTTACAATATCACCAATTCGTAATGAAGGAGTTGTAAGTGAAGGATCAATTAAAAAAGAACAGATTGAAGAGCTAATTCATGAATTTAGCTTATCGAGTGGACATAGAAGAGTATTTATTATTAATGAGATTGAAAGAACTAACACATCTAGCGCTAATACTTTACTTAAATTTTTAGAAGAAATGAAAGATAATACTTATGGCGTATTAATCACAGATAATTTAAGCGCTGTCTTAAGTACAATTAAATCAAGGAGTCAAATAGTAACATTTGAAAAGATTAATAAAGAAACTCTTTTAAGTTTTTATGAAAGTAAAAGTATTGATATAGAACTTGCAAGAGTATTATGTACATTAACGAATAATGTTAATGAAGGTTTAGAACTTGCAAAAAGCGATATAATTATTGAGATTATTGATTTAGTTAAGAAAATTAATAAAGCATTTTTAATAAATGAGAGTCCTATTATAATAATGAATGAAGATGGTAAATTCTTATTAACGAATCCTGATAAAAGATTTCACCAAATATTTTTAGATTTATTAATAAGGATTACTAACGATCGATTGTTTTATATGTTAGGTAAGAAAGATGAAATGGTCTTTTTGGAAACCATTGAAGAATTAGATGAATATGGTGTTGATGTAAGATCAATCAATTATAATGATACATTTAAAACAATGGAAGTGATGATTGACTATAAACAAAGACTGAATTATAATGTTAACTTAGAATTATTATATATGGATTTGTTTATAAATTGTGAGGTAAAGAAGAATGAATAATGTAGCTGGCGTTATATTTAAAGAAGTCGGAAAAATATATTGGTTTAGTGCTGGGCCTTTTAAATTAAGAAAAGGCGATAAAGTAATTGTGGAAACGGTAAGAGGTACTGAACTTGGGTTCGTGGAAATAGAACCAAGGGAAATACCTGATACGGAAATAGAGCATGAATTAAAAAATGTAATTAGAATTGCTAATAAATATGATATTAAGAGTTATAATTCTAATTTAGAAAGAGCAAGTAAAGATATTATTACTTGCGAAAGAATAGTAAAGAAACACAAATTAGAAATGAAACTTCTATATTGTGAATATACACTTGATAAATCAAAAATAATAATTTATTATACTGCCGAAGGACGAGTAGATTTTCGTGATTTACTTAAAGATTTGGCAGCTGAATTTAAAGTGCGTATTGAATTAAGACAAGTTGGACCACGAGAAGGTGCTAAATTTCTTGGTGGAATTGGTGTTTGTGGGAGAGAGATTTGTTGTCACAACCATTTAAGAGAATTTGATTTAGTTACAATGAAAATGGCAAAAGATCAAAACATGAGTCTTAATGCCACAAAAATAGCAGGTTTATGTGGAAAATTAATGTGTTGTATTGCTTATGAAAATGACACATATCAAGAGATTCGGGCGAGAATACCTTTAGTTGGTGATATTGTTGATTCCCCTACAGGTAAAGGTTTAAAGGTTGTTGCATGTGATATATTGCGTGAAAGAATCAAAACAATGAATAGTGAAGATGTTGTAGAAGAATGGGAAGCTAAAGATTTAATTAAAGTTAGCTCTCATAAAGAAGAAATCGATTCTCGTGATTTACTAGATGATATTGAAGATGAATAAAATCCATGAACTTTTAGGATATGATCGAATTAAAATAATTCAAAACGATGAGATGTTTAGTTTTTCTCTTGATTCAATGCTTCTTGCTAATTTTGTCAATACAAAAGGTAGTAAAAACATTATTGATTTAGGAACTGGTAATGCTCCAATACCACTATTCTTAACATTAAAAACTGATGCTAAAATTATTGGTGTGGAAATTCAAAAAGAAGTATATGATTTAGCTTGTGAAAGTGTTAAAATTAATAACTTTGAAAAGCAAATAAGCATTATAAATAGCGATATAAAAGATATATACAGAACAGTTGGTGCAAATAATTTTGATATTGTTATTTGTAATCCTCCATTTTTTAAATATTCAAAAGAATCAATAATAAATAAAAATGATTATCTAACTATTGCTCGTCATGAAGTTTTAGTTACAATAGTTGATATTATTAAAGAAGCAAATAAATTATTGTGTAATGGTGGGAAATTATATTTAGTTCATCGTGTTAATCGAATGACTGAAATAATTAAAGATCTTGAAGAAAATAATTTTGGGATTAAAAAAATCCAACTTATTTATCCAGTAAAAGATAAAGATGCTTATATGTTCTTGCTAGAAGCCAAGAAAAATAGACCTACCGATTTAGTCATAGGTAAACCCCTAATCGTGTATGAAAATAATGAATACACAGAAGAAGTAAAAGAGATATTTAATTTTAATAAAAATAAATAGAAGGAGAGATATTATGTTACTTAATTTATTAAACAAGGAAGAAAAGTATAATTTTTTGGATTTACTTTTAATAGTAAATAGTTTAGATGGTGAACTCACAGATTTTGAAAAAAGAGTTATAGACAAATACAAAGCAGAAATGGGCGATGATATTAATAAATATCGTCGAAGTACAAAAAAAGCGGAAGAATTAATAGAGTTCTTTAAAGAACGTTCAAGAACTGTAAAAAATATTGTTTATTATAATATTGTTTGGACATCTTATTCTGATGAATTCTATAGTGTTGAAGAGCATGAATTATTAGATAATATTGTTTTAGCGTTTGAAATAAGCAATAAGAAAAAAATTGAAATTCAAAAAGCTGTATACGCTGATAGAGATTTAAGAGAAAAAGTAAAAAGGATAATTTGTAATGATTAATCTTTATTTAATTCCAACACCAATTGGTAATATGGAAGATATCACATTACGAGCACTGGAATTACTTAAAACAGTTGATGTAATTTATTGTGAAGATACTCGTAATACAAAATCCCTTCTTCTATATCATGGGATTAATCGGACACTTAAAAGTAATCATTTATTTAATGAAGATAAAAAAGCAAATGAAATTATAACTGATTTAAAAGAAGGAAAAACGGTCGCAGTTGTTAGTGATGCCGGTTATCCAGGAATTAGTGATCCTGGTTATTTGGCATGTAAAAGAGCTATTGATGAAGGATTTACTGTTAGTACTATTCCTGGTGCTACTGCATCAATTACAGCTTTAGTAACTTCGGGTATTCCTTGTGATAAATTCTTTTTCTATGGTTTTTTAGCTCATACTACTTTAGATAAGCAAAAAGAATTACAAAGCTTTATTGATTATGAATATACAGTTATATTTTATGAATCTCCTCATAGAATAAATGAAACAATAAAAATGATGGGAGATTTATTTGGGGATAGAGAACTAGTTATTGCTAGAGAACTAACCAAAAAACATGAAGAATATATTCGTGGTACATGTAAAACCTTAGCTTTAGAAAATCTGGATATTAAAGGTGAGATTGTGTTAATTTTAGCTGGTGCTAAAAAAGACTCCTTAACAATTGAACTTTCCAGCTTAACAATTCAAGAACATTATGAATATTATCTCAAAGAAACAAGTGATTCTAAAGAAGCTATGAAAAAAGTAGCCAAAGATCGAGGAATTTCTAAAAGTGCTGTTTATAATGAATTATTAAAAAAATAGGTCCTAAAACCTATTTTTTTTATAAATATTTCTTTTTAAAACTATAAAGTTCATTACTTAAATTAATATCTTTACTAGAATTAATTCTTTCTTCTAAATTTTTAAATTCTAAAATATCAGAATAATTATGTTTATTAAATAATGATTTAAATGATCTTTCATCATATTTTATTAATATTTCATATGTTCTCATAAAGAAATCATCACGATTAATAGATTTGATTTCGTTCAAGTATTTATTGGCAAAATCAATCTTATGATTATATACATAAGTTGTAACCATCGCTTTATAATAAAGAAGTGTTGTATCATTTCTTAAAACGTCTTTATATTTACCATACAAATTAGTATAACTATTTAATAAATGATTAGAAAGCTTAATATCAATATTTGTTCCATACGAAAAAACTATTTTAAGAAGTTCATTAATTTCATAATTATTTAGTAATATTTCGTTATTTTGAATAATATTAATTATATAGTTGATTGGTGATTCTTTATTATAATCTTTTATATTATAAATCTTATGATTATAAAAAACATTAAGAAGTTGATAATAAAAAGAAGATTTATTCATATTCTTTAAATATAGTTTATAATTTCTTTTATTAAATGTCTCATAATCATTTAAAAAACTAAAGAAATTAATACCATTTCTATTTTTCTCGTTTTCATTATCAATTAATTCTTTATAAATTCTTTCATAATCATTTTTTGGAAAATTTAGTAAGGCAAATGAATAAATGAAACCATATATTTTTACATGGCCTTTTGTAATACCATTCTTAATAATTTGAATAATTTCATCATAATTTTTAACACTTAATTCATGGCTTAAACTTTCAATAACATCACAATCTTTAAAATGTTTTTTGATTGTTATCTTTTCAAAACCAAATTCAAAATTTCGAATCTTTTTAACTTCTGGTTTTTCGTTTGGATGATTTAAAACAAAATCTTTAAAGTATTCGTAATATTCAATTAGATCAGGTAAACTAGTTCCAATTACTCTAATAACTTCATCTTTTGTTTCCCCAAATCTTTCTAATATCTCATTACGAGCAATTTTCGAATGTCTTTCGATTAATATTTGTAAATCGTTAGTTTTAACTTGAGCTTCTTTAAATTCTTTTTTTATTTTCATAACTTTTAAAAAACTAATAATAAAGATGATAAAAAGAATTAAAAATATTAAAGCTGATGCCATAAGAGGAATATAAGCAAAATACCATACATATTCATCTTTATATTTTGAAGTTATATAAGCGCCAATCATAATTAGAAAGATTGATACGAATAAAAACCATTTAATCACATTTGTCTTTGATTGTTTCTTAGCAATTTTTGGTAGATAAAAAGCATTGTTTTCCTCAATCTCTTTATTCATTGAATCCAAGTCTTTATTAATTTGCGAAAGTAAATTGTCTAAATCTTTATTTGTCATATTTTTATCCTCATATTAAATATTATACTAAAATAATATAAACTTGTAAAATAATTTTTATTTAACAATTGATTATTAAACAAAACTATTATATAATAAAGATATAAAAATAATATTTAATTTTATAGGAGGAACACATGGAATTAAAAGGATCAAAAACTGAACAAAATTTGTTAGCTGCATTTGCAGGTGAATCTCAAGCTCGTAACAAATACACTTATTTTGCAAGTGTTGCGAAAAAAGAAGGTTATGAACAAATCGCTGCTATCTTTGAAGAAACTGCTAATAACGAAAAAGAAC
>ERZ842401.7836-NODE-7836-length-10755-cov-22.213364_pt1 | contig 10755 bp, 12 predicted proteins | sample MGYA00521270_ERZ842401 | MGnify/ENA primary metagenome ERZ842401 (study PRJEB31892, sample SAMEA3878208) | bioreactor metagenome | biome: Moose rumen | place: Sweden | collected 2011-10 | study: EMG produced TPA metagenomics assembly of the PRJEB12797 data set... | reverse complement strand
TTCGCGCAAAAGCCGCTCATTTTCGTCGATGAGGTCGAAGCCCGTAACCGCCACGTTTGCAATTCCGTGCTGTGCAATATAATCCGCCACGAGCTGCACTTCCACGCTCACCGTGCAAATGCCTGCAATATCGCTGCAGGAAGCAAACAGATTGTCGAGCGTTTTTGCGATAAGCTCTTTCTTTTTTTCTATGCTGCAATTTTCCAAAATGATATGCGTTACCGCACAACTGTTCCTTTGCGAAAACCACGCACAAAAGCCCCGTGCTCGCTCGTTTTGGTTATACGCTCCGCCGTAGATTTCAATAACGGCATACGTCCCGCTTTTTTTGCCGAGCAACTCGGTGAGTTTTCCTGCCAAAAAACCCGCATTGTACGGGTTCTGCGTGATAACCGAAAGCGGTTTATTTTTTGCGTCCTGATTGTTTTCAAACGCTTTGATTGAAGTATCAACCAAGCAATACGGCTTTAGATTTTCCGCCTGCAAAAGCAGTTCGCACATCTTTTCTTGCATCACGGGCGCAATAATATACGCATTGCAATCCGATTGCGTCAGCGCGTCAAAACTGCTCGACAGCGATTTGTCGTCGTTTCGGTCGAAAAAAAACGGGTGCAATGAAAACGAAAACGATGACAATTCCGTTTTGCTGTAGTTTTGTGCGCCGTCAAACAGTTTGTTCCAGTAGCCTGACCCGCTCGACAACGACGGCAAGAGTATGCCGATTTTGTTCTGTACGTGCTTTTTGAGATGCTGCGCAAGTGCGTCTGGCTGATAACCGTGCTGGTCAATCACCGCCCTGATTTTTGCTTCAGTTTCAGGATAGACATGCCCGCGAGCGTGAAGAACACGGTCTACCGTTCCAATTGAAACACCTGCTTTTTTAGCAATTTCTGTTATCGTCATACTCTGAAATCTCTTTATGTGTACGTTAACACAAGTGTAATGCCTGAATTATAATATGTCAAATTCTTTTTTTACTTTTTTTGAAATATATCTATTTTTTTAAGGAGATACCGAACATTCCTTTTTAAAAAGGCATTGTCGAACGAGTGAGAGCGGCATTTCTTATAAGGAAACGGTGTCATTTCTTATAAGGAAATGATGTCGTTTCTTACCTAGTGACGATGGCTAAGCTTTATAAGAAATGGGTACGATTCTTTGTCTAAAATGAGGTACATTCTTTGTAAGGAAATGGGGGCATTTCTTTGCATAGTTTTTTATGGAAAATTCGGAGCGAGAAAAAAAATTGTCAGTCTCGGTAAAAAGCACTATAATAAAAACTATGATGACGGCGAAAGAAATAAGCGATTCTCAAAAGATTCTGGGGGGGGGTACAAAGTAGTATTCACCCTCTCAATTCAGTTTTACTCATAAAAAGGACGTGCATTATTTGCGGATAAAGCAGAATAGTGTGCGTCCTTTTTGTGTTTATACAAAGTTTTAGCGAGGTGTTTTTATGGATACAAGTGATTGGGAAGATGAGGCGGAAACGGCAGTGAATGATGATTCTCTTTTGGCGTGGGCAAAGGAATATTTATCCGAAAAATACGCTAATGCGCCGAAGTCATTTTTGGAAGCGTACCGAGATGCGTATGACAAGGCGAAAGCGGAGATTTTTGCATTGCCGCCGCAGGAATTCAAGGCGCGGATTGGTGTGCTAAGCGATTATTTTTATGAGTTTTTGTCGCTGGATTATCAGAAAATTTTGTTCGGTCTCATCGAAAAAAAGAGCGCGGTGATTTTTGATTTTGTGCTGTTCCTGCACGAAAAAGCGATTTTGCCGCAAAACTGTGCAGAAGATGCTGCGTTTCGCGCGTATCAGGATTTAATAGAAGATAAATGCGTACTCAACGAAATGCAACAGAAACTCAACGGACGGCTGAAAATCAGAAACACACAAAGCGATTCGTGGGAAAAACTGTCGGACGCGGATTGTTATGTATTGAAAATCGATTGCGCAGCGTATGTGCGACAGCCTTGCGGCAATGAGCGAAATACGCTTGACGTGGCTTCTGGAGCGGTGAAACTGAACGGTCTTGAATACAAAAGCCCTCTGCCGTTCGATGAAATCGTGTATGTGGAGGCGTAAATGTACGACAAGGAAATAAAAACGATTGTAGATTATATCAAATCAAAGCACCCGCTTTTTTATGTGCAGCACTCGGATTATTTTTCTGTGCGCGGCATTATAATGCAGCTTCGGGAAGCAAACAAGGCGATAAAAGAGCGGTATGAACTGCTAGAATACAGCGAATCGCACGGCGCGGTTGATATGGTAAGCGGCGAATCAAAATCTGAGGGCGAAGATTTAAAATCGTTTTTGCTCACGTCGGTTTTATTCGATGACGCAAAGCAAATTATTGTGCTGAAAGATGTTGCACCGCATTTTAACGAGCCTGTAATTGTTTCTTGCTTAAAAGAAATCGCTGAAAAAAGCTGTACAGATGAAAATTTTTCAAAGCTCATCTTTTTGTTTGACAGCTCTTTTTCAAGATTTCCCCGTGAACTTGAAAGTCTTATCACGGTGATTGACATTGCGCCGCTGTCGGAAAATGAAATCGGTGAAGTGATTCGTGCATATTGCGTAAAAAATGGGTATGCGTATGACATTTTGAAAAATAGCGAAATGGAAAAACGCTTTGCAAACTCATTCAAAGGATTGCAAAAGTTTCAGATTGAGCAGATTTTGGATACAACGTTTGCAAAATCGCCGAAAAACAATCGCGGTCAAAAGGAACTCAAGCCTTCCGACGACGAAACAATACTTGCAGAAAAAAAACAGCTTATCAAAAAGTCGGGGATTTTGGAACTTATCGACAGTCCCAGTTCTGTTTCTGATATTGGCGGGCTTGAAAACCTCAAAGAGTATTTGCGCAAAAAAGCATACATTTTTGAAGATATTTTCAAAGCACAGCAGTTTGGCGTATCTGTGCCAAAAGGTATTTTGATTGTTGGAATGCCGGGCTGCGGAAAAAGTTTGACGGCAAAGGCGACAGCGGCTCTTTTTCGCGTTCCGCTGGTTCGGCTTGATGTTGGCTCTCTGCTCGGAAAATATGTTGGAGAATCTGAGGGCAATATGAAGCGAGCGTTAGCGTTAAGCGAGGCGTTTGCTCCGTGTGTATTGTGGATTGATGAGCTGGAAAAGGCTTTTGCGGGAATAAAGAGCGGCGGCGAGGGAAGCGAAATTGTTACGCGTCTGTTCGGGCAGTTTTTGACGTGGATGCAGGAAAAACAAAGTGCGGTTTTTATTGTGGCAACGGCAAACAGCATAAGTGCATTGCCGCCAGAGTTTTTGCGAAAGGGGCGTTTTGATGAACTGTTTAAAGTAGAATTGCCGACGGAGAAAGAACTTGAAAAAATCATCGAGATAAAGCTGAAGGCAAAAGGCAATGAGTTGAGCGACAGAGAATACAGCGAATTGGCAAAGATTGCAAAACAAAAAGGCTGTAACGGTGGCGATGTGGAATTTGCGGTGAATCAAGCAATCGAAAACAGATACATTGCGTTTGCAAAACAGAACGACAGCGAAAGCCGCTTAACGTTCGATGACGTGAAAGCGGTGTTTGAAGACAAAGACACAAAGTCTGTTTCTGAAACACTAAAAGAAAAAATCGATGCGCTGCGGGTGGAATTGGCAAAATATCCGTTCCGAAACGCAAGCAGAGAATGAGGGAGATTGATATATGGGCGAAAGATTTGAAAAAGGCGATGTGCTGAGAGTGCCGATTGGTGTGACGCTCGGAGCGGCGGAACATTACGGCGTGTATGTGGGAAACGGGGAAGTAATTCATTTTTCTGCGGGCAATTTGAATCCTGCCGAAGCCGATATTAAACGCACGACGCTTGCAGAATTCGAGAAAGACGGAGAAGCTCGCCTTGATAATCAAGAAGCTGCGTGTTTTTCAAAAGACGAAATCGTGAAGCGTGCAGAAGCTCTGCTTGGCACCCAGCAGGGAAAATATGACCTTGCGCTTAACAACTGCGAGCATTTTGCAAAATGGTGCAAGACGGGGAAAAAAGTATCTGACCAAGTGGAAGCGGTGAAAGAAACGGTGCCTTCGGGAGAGGAAATCCTTGAAACGTATTCGAATTTGAAAACGGCAAAGAAAACGCTGGCGGAACTTTTCAGCGCGAACAAAGTACAAAAGGAACAAACGTATGCAAAAATAAAAAAGCGTACGAAAGAACTTCTTGACGATTATGACAATCGCGAGAGTGGCACGACAGCGGAACTTTGGATTTCTAAGACGTTCGACACGCTCAATCCGATTAAGACGACGGCGGAGTCTGTGAACGATTACATCAACGACGTGAAGAACGAGCTTGCAATAAACGACGCGTATCGTGCAGATTTGGCGCAGTCGGTGAAAAAAGGAATGCCAGTGTCGGTTTGGTTTATGAAAAACACCGAAAAAACGATTGAACGCAATGCAGGCGAGTTATATCTCAATCAAGCGCAAGCAGACATTTTTCGCGGCATTGAATCAGACGCGGCTGAACATACAGCAGAAACGGGCGTGCCTGCGAAACAGGGTTTTTGGGAATCGCTCGACACAAAAGACCAATCGCAAAAGCAGACTGCAAAGATTGTGCTTGCAACGGGGCTGAAAATCTCGGGCGAAACCTTTTTGCATTGCGAAATTCCGACATCTGTTGCGATTCCTGTGGCTTCAGCGGCGGTGAAAATCGGGAGTGCAGTGAAAGAGTGTGCGGCTGGCGAAATGAGCACGGCGAAGTGCATTGGAAAAGTTGCGAGCGAAGTTGCAATAGCGGGTGTGCATATTATTCAGCGGTCGGCTGTAAATGTGAAAGAAATTGCGTTGCATTCAGTTTCTCAAGCAGCATCGCATATCACAAAACGCATTGCGGGCGGCACGATAAAACAGGCGAGCGCAACGGCAAAGCGTGAGATGAAATCTGCGTTCGGCGTTGCGGCAAAATCGTGCGCAGCAAAAGCGATGAAAGCGGTTTCTGGTGGCGTAAAAGCGGCAGTAAGAGGTTTTGCAAAAGCATTTGGAGGAAAACGATGAGAGACACCATACAAAAACTGACGGAATTGTATGAAAACGACGGATACGAGAGCGCAAAGGCGTATTTTGACGATTGGCAAGCGGCAAAAAAGGACATCACGCAAAAAGAGTATGCTACGGTAATGCTCTTTATGGCGCGGCTTTGTCTTGCAAAAGAACGGTTTGACGATTTATCGCAGTTCTTTAATGCTGGCGTGAGTGCGGCAGAGAAGCAGGAAAAAATGCAAACGCAAAAAATCTCTGCGGAAAAATTCCTTTCGATTGATATGGTAGATATTCCCGATAGAAATTTTAAGATGCTCCGAACACCAGTAACGCAGAAACTGTATTCTGCAATAATGGGCGAGAATCCCAGTTATTTCAAAGGCGAAGACAACCCCGTGGAAAGAGTGAGTTGGTACGACGCGATTTATTTTTGCAACAAGTTGAGCGAAAAGTTGGGCTATGAGCCTGTATACGCGGTGGATGGAACCACTGACGTAACAAAATGGGGCTACACTCTGCACAAAGGCACTTCAATTCTTGGAGACATCGCGCAGAACGAATCTGCAAACGGCTTTCGGCTGCCGACGCTAGGCGAATGGCAATATGCGGCAAAAGGTGGGCAGGACTACAAGTATGCAGGAAGCGACAACCTTGACGAAGTGGGGTGGTATGAAGGCAACAGCGGAGACAAAACTCACCCTGTGGCGCAGAAGAAATCGAATGGTTATGGGCTTTTTGATATGAGCGGCAACGTGTGGGAATGGGTGTGGAATTCCAACAACAGCGGAAACCGTTGTTACTGTGGCGGATACTCGTGTGGACAAGCAAGATGCTGTGCTGTCAGCTACTATGACAACTTCAGTGCTTCTTACTTCTCCAGCTACTTAGGTTTTCGCGTGGTGCGCAACAGATAATTTTAGGCAGGGGCTATGCGCCCTTGCTGATACGGCAGGGACGGGGTATAATAGAAGCGGAGGTGTAGAGATGCCGTATGCTGTTTTAGAAAGTAAAATAAGGACACTGCCCGAAGAGTATTATCAACTTGTGGTTGACTATATCGACGAAATCATGGCGACTAAGGCGGAAAATAAAACGTCCGCTTTCGGAATAGCCGCAAAATTTGCAAATCCTGCCTTGATACAGGCGGAAAAAGAAGCAATGTCAAAGGTTTTTGGAGAAAAATATGAGAACCTTGATTGACGCGAATGTGATACTTCGATATGTGCTGAATGATATTCCCGAAATGGCGAAAAAGAGCGCAGAAATTGTTAGAAACGGTGCATTCACTACACCCGAAATTCTAGCGGAAGTTTCCTATGTACTGCGAAAAGTTTACCAAATGACGCGAGAGCAATCCGCGGAAACCATAAAGGCAGTTCTCAATGATGTGCATACTGACGAAAAAGAGATTTTGCGCTATGCAATGGATTTATACGCTTCTTCGTCTTTGGATTTTGTGGATTGTGTAATCGTTGCACGGCACAACATAGCAGACATTCCCGTTTTTTCATTCGACAAGAAATTGAACCATAGGCTTGTAAATAATTACTGATTATCTCTCAAGTAGCGCGAATTGCAGCGGCGAAGAAGATTATAGCGGAGAGCGCAGAGAGAAAGCGCGCGGTGTTGCAAAAGTGGCTATAGCAAGTATGTGCTCTTGCTGATACGGCAGGAACGGGGTATAATAGAAGCGGAGGTATGGTATGAGTTATGCAGTTTTAGAAAAAAGTTATGCAACGCTGACGGCTGAACAGCAAATGATTGTTTATAATCTTGTGCTTTCGCTTGAAAAAATGAATGAGAGGCAATCTGTTCACCCCAAAAAGCGCGAGTTCGGCAAATTCAAAGGAAGAGCAACAGCGGTGTTTTCGGACGGCTGGGGAATGAGCGAATCTGAGTTGTGCGGGCTATGAAATACTTGATTGACACTCATATTTTGATATGGCTTGCTGTTTCGCCTGAAAAAAATATCGAAAAATATCCTCGAAATAATCGAAAATCCGCTCAATGATATTTGTGTTTCAACGGTCAGCCTGTGGGAAATCGCAATAAAACTTTCAATCAAGAAACTGGATTTGCAGGGGCTTGAGATTGCGGATTTGGTTCAAATCTGCGAAGAACAAGATATAAATATCGTGCAGTTGCCAGTTTCCGCTGTCAAACAGTACCGCACACTTCCGATAAAAGAAAATCACCGCGACCCGTTTGACAGAGCGTTAATCGCGCTTTGCATTTCCGACGGCTATGTATTTCTTTCGCACGACACAAAAATTGCGCAATATGAAACAGACGGGTTTATATCTATATCATAAAACTTGCGCAGTGCTTGCTGATACGGCAGGGACGGGGGATAAAAAAGTGCGGAGGTGTGGAAAATGACGGCATTTTATTAAAACTCGTCTTTCTCGCCTATAGCATTTTATGCACAGATTTTGTATAATTATGCAAAAATCTGTTATCAGTGAGGTTTTTTGAGATGGACACACGTTATTCTGCAAATCAGCGGGACTTCAAACGCTACACAACCGACGAAATCCGAAATGAATTTCTTATCCAAAATATTTTTCGCGCGGACGATGTTTCTGCGGTCTATTCGCACATCGACCGCATTGTCGTGCTCGGCGCAATGCCTGTGAACGAAACGCTCAATATCGAAAAAAATATTGACCCGTGGAAGAATTTCGGCGTTACCTATTTTTTGGAGCGGCGCGAACTCGGCATTATCAACATTGCGGGCGAAGGCACGGTGATTGCGGACGGCACAGAATACGTCTTGGGCAACCAGACGGCGCTGTATTTGCCGATGGGAACCAAAAAAGTGGAGTTCAAGAGCAGCAATGCGGCTGAACCTGCAAAATTTTATATGTGCTCAACACCGGCACATCGACCGTATCCTGTCAAACTCATCACCAAAGCGCAGGCGCAACACAAAACGCTCGGCGAACAGAAAAGGGCGAACGTGCGGACGATAAATCAGTTTATTCACCCCGATGTTTTGGACACCTGCCAGCTTTCGATGGGTCTGACGGAACTTGCCGAAGGAAGCGTGTGGAACACAATGCCCGCTCACACGCACGAGCGCAGAATGGAAGTGTATTTTTACTTCAAAATCCCTGCCGACCAAGCCGTCGTGCATTTTATGGGAGAGCCGACGGAGGTGAGAAGCGTGTTTATGCACAACGAAGAGGCGGTGCTCAACCCAAGCTGGTCAATCCACTCGGGCTGCGGCACGCAGGCATACACGTTTATCTGGGCTATGGGCGGCGAAAACCGCAGTTATGACGACCAAGACTGGCTTGAAACGTCATCTTTAAAATAAGTATCTAAAAGGCATTTGCGCGTGCAACGTAAGTGCCTTTTTTATAAAAATTGTGTAAGCAGGAGATTTACAATGGCAAAAATCGAGATGAAAAATGCGATTGCCGAACTGGACGGCGACGAAATGACGAGGGTTTTGTGGGCGGTTATCAAAGAAAAGCTCTTGAACCCGTTTGTCAACCTCAAAACCGAATATTACGACTTGGGTATAAAAACCCGCGACGACAGCGACGACAAAATTACCTACGAGTCTGCGGCGGCAATCAAGCGGCTGGGCGTGGGCGTAAAATGCGCAACGATTACCTCAAACGCCGCGCGCGTGAAAGAATACAACCTCAAGCACCTTACTCCGAGTCCGAACGGCATTATCCGCGCAGAACTCGACGGCACGGTGTTCCGCACCCCGATTTTCACCAAAAACATCAAGTGCTCGGTTTCCAACTGGACAAAACCGATTGTGCTCGGTCGCCACGCATACGGCGATGTGTACAAAAACTGCGAAATCAAAACGCCGTGCGCGGGCAAAGCCGAATTGGTGTTTACGGGCGAAGACGGCACAGAAATCCGCAAGACCATTATGGATATGAAAGGACCGGGCATCATTCAGGGAATCCACAACATTGATGCGTCAATCGAGAGCTTCGCGCGCTGCTGCTTTACCTATGCGCTTGACCAAAAATTGACCGTGTGGTTCGGGGCAAAAGACACGATTTCCAAAACCTACGACGGCAATTTTAAGGAAATCTTCCAGCGCATTTTTGACAACGAATACAAAGACAAATTCCAAAAAGCAGGCATCGAATATTTCTACACGCTGATTGATGACGCAGTGGCGCGCATTATGAAGAGCGAAGGCGGAATGCTTTGGGCGTGCAAAAACTACGACGGCGATGTGATGAGCGATATGGTTGCCAGCGCGTGCGGCTCTTTGGCGATGATGACGAGCGTTCTGGTCAGCCCGTCTGGCGCGTATGAGTTCGAGGCGAGCCACGGCACCGTGCAGAAGCATTATTATCGCTATCAGGCGGGCGAAAAGACGAGCACAAATCCTGTTGCGCTTATTTTTGCGTGGACGGGTGCGCTTGCAAAACGCGCCGAACTGGACGGCACACCAGAACTTTGTGATTTTGCCAAAAAACTTGAGCGCGCCACGATTGGCGTGATTGAAGACGGCATTATGACGGGCGACCTTGCGCGTTTGGCAACGCCGAAAGCCTCCAAAATCGTGAACAGCTGGGAGTTCATCGACGAGATTGCCTCTCGGCTCTAAACGATTGGTGCAACAATTTTTTTAATGCAATAGCGCAAAGCCCGATTCGTCGGGCTTTTTTTTGTCGATTGGCTCTTTTGATTGGCGTAAATAGCGCAAAAAATTTTTTTTTAGTGAATCCACGCGGAGTAAGAGCGCAAAAAATTTTTTTTTAGTGAATCCGCGCGGAGTAAGAGCGCAAAAAATTTTTTTTTAGTGAATCCACGCGGAGTAAGAGCGCAAAAAATTTTTTTTTAGTAAATCCACGCGGAGTGAGAGCGCAAAAAATTTTTTTTTTAGTAAATCCACGCGGAATAAGAGCGCAAAAAAAATTTTTGTCATGCGGAATCCGCTTCAGCATCTCAGTTTTGTGCGCGTACCGATACGGGCAGTATGTTTTTTGGAGGTGTTTCAAAAAAAAATTATGATTCAGAAGCGGGCTTGTTTATGACTGTCTGCAACATCTTTTCGCGCTCGGCAAGCGAGTGAATCATATCTTCCACCGACTTGAGCACCTGCGGCGTAAGCGACGTTAAATCGTCTTCTATCTTTTTGTATTTGCTGCTTTTTGCACATTCCCGCCGATACAGCGTCGTTTTTCCTGTAACCAGATATTCCACGGACACATTCAGCGCCTCCGCGAGCTTCACGGCGACATCAACGGCAGGCATCGACGCCCGATAGCCCAAATACATATCGAGCGCGCGCTTTTTTATCCCCGCTTTTTCCGCAAGCTCCCGCTGGGAAATCCCTATGTATTCAATTTCTTCTCGTAATCTATCTGCAAATGACGGCATACGATATTTATAACGCAATCGCGCTGTAAAAGCATTGACAATTAGCGCAATAACAGTGTATAATTCTTTGTTGTAGCGCAATAGCGTTATAAAAACGGGGGATTTGTGTTGACGCGGTGTGCGTTTTTGCTTGGGGCGGCAAAAGAAGGCTACAGACAGAAAAAACTTTCGCGTATGTATGAAACGCTCGTTGCGGACGGCTGGGCGGAACGTGAAATTGTGGAGTTTCCGAACGGTGTGAGCGAATTGCTTTTGGAATACGCGCTGAACCATTGCATGGAGCAAAACGGCGTTGAGCATAACAACTGCGTTGAGCATAACAATGCGAAAATCTTTCTCTTTTTTTGTGTGCTGTCGCAGGATTGCATAAAAGACG